>Ga0208257_1000605_pt1 | contig 10097 bp, 16 predicted proteins | sample CryBogCBH10Sep07_FD_184610 | JGI IMG/M metagenome (GOLD analysis project Ga0208257, IMG submission 184610) | Freshwater microbial communities from Crystal Bog, Wisconsin, USA - CBH10Sep07 (SPAdes) | ecosystem: Environmental > Aquatic > Freshwater > Lake | place: Crystal Bog, Wisconsin, USA... | reverse complement strand
AACGATAATGTTTATGCGCCAGGAGATGCGCGTATTCCATCAATACTAGGTAGTAAGAAGAGGAAAAAAAAGAAAACTAAAGTACCTATGCAGCGTAGGACTTTCTCCGGAATGTAATAACTATCTGTATGGATAGCGGACATTGGATTTTAAATGATGGTATGGTTATAACGGAGGACACGTTTGGTTTCATTTATGAAATTACAAATACTATTTGTAATAAGAAGTATATTGGTAAGAAGCAATGCACAAGCCGTGTTAAGCGTAAGCCGCTTAAAGGCAAAACACGAAATCGAATTGATTATAAAGAGTCTGATTGGAAGTCATATACTAGCTCCTCTAATGAGCTTAATGCTGATATTTTAAAGTACGGGAAAGATAAGTTTATTTTTAAAATCTTACGCGCTTGTGACTCAAAATGGGCATTAGCATACTACGAAGCAAAAGCGCAGTTCGAACATGATGTTCTATTCAGAGATGATTATTATAATGGAATTTTAAATTTACGGATCGGCAAGGCTCCAAAACAAGAGCTTGCAAAATATAAAGAATAGCGTTATACTGTTGTAGTGATCAAGAGCTGCACATTCGAACAGTTTAACTTTCAATTAATAAGCTTTGAATCAATCTTTAATAAGATTGAAATTGAGTTAATTAACGATTTATCGAAGTATCAGCTCATTCCTGCAAAACGTATAACACGGGATATTAAGAAACTTTTATATCATCATGTATTTTATGGCATTAGCGAGTATCTACTAAATCTCAAAACAAAAGAGCGTGTAATCTTATTAAAAAATCAACAATCAGATTATACAAATACATTAATTGCACAACATTTTAAAAAAGATGATATACAAAAGTATATCGATCAAGCAGCATTGCAAGTTACAAAGCTCTTACCTATAAGCATGTATGGTTATTCAAATATTGAATTCGAATCATTAAAGCAATTATATAGAGATAGAAACGGCGATGCTGTTGAACTTATCGAGCGTATACGGTCATTTATGTGGACTAACGATTTCATGCGTTCTCATTATACTTTTGCAAAAGTAAAAGGATTTGCCAAGCGTAATGAATTAACGTTTTTAAGTGAGAGATACTTTAATCAGTTAAAAACAAAGCAACTTCTCTTCATCTGAGTATTAAATACTTAAGATGAAATTTCTTGATCGTCTTAACAAACAATGGGAGCTTTTAGATGAAGCTGATGCTGAACAAGCTTCTACACCTAATGCTACAGCAGATGCAACAGCTCCCGATCCAAGCGCAGCTCCTGCTCCGACCGAAGGAGAACCTGCGCAAGTTGCTCCTGAAGGTTATGTAGGACTTATAAAACTATTAGCAAAAGCTACTGCGATGAATTTTCCTGCAGGTGCTCTTGATGAGATTTATAGAACTGATATCACAGCTGAAAACGCTTTTCCTATGCAGACAACATTAGAAGCTGCTATTAAGCAGAATGAAATGTATGCCGATAACCCGGAAAGACTTGAAAATCCCCATCTTCGTCAATACATTAATAGCATTAATAGCGGAAACTTTATTAATAAGTATAAGCATCTTCTTGCTATAATGAAAAAGCAGGACCCTTATTTAAAAGATGTTAACCTTTAAGACGTTCTTTCTAACAGAAGGTGGTAATGTGTTTAGTACAACTGGACGCATTGCTCGTGAAGACGTTTTACCGACAGTACGAAACTTAGAACAAATAACCGGTCTTTCGCTTGTTGATAATATGCTCGGCTCGACTGGCAAGGCTGCCGATTCCGGTGATATTGATCTTGTCGTTGATGCAAAAAGCACTAATAAGGCTGTACTCGAAAATAAACTCCAAGCTTATTGGAAGCAGCACAGTGTAGATACTATTGGCACAAAAAAGTCAGGAATTTCGGTACATTTTCTTTCTCCTGTTTGGAATACACAAAATGAAGTAACAGGCAAATACGTTCAGGTTGATTTTATGTTTAGCGATGACCCTGAATATTTGAAATGGTTTTATGCTTCTAATGAAGCTGCACCATTTAAAGGAAAAGATAGAAATATACTTCTTTCTGCAATTGCTAAAAACAAAGGCTATTCGCTATCTATTAATGGCTTAATTAATAGAGATACAAAACAGGTTATTAGCAAAAATCCTGATGAAATTGCAAAACTCATTTTTAATAAAAAAGCTACATCTAATGATTTAAATAATATACAATCAATAACACGGAAGCTTATTTGGATATATGGTGCTGATAAAGCAAAGGAAATAGTCAAAGACGCTGAAGAAACAACCGGCCACAATTTTATATGATAACATTTAAACAGTTTATTCAAGAAGCAACCAAAGAAGGTGATCGCATTGGGATCCAGCATCTCTATTCACAAAATAAACCTGAGCTCTATTCAATGAGCCCGGAAAATTTTAAGCGTTTTGTCACATATCTTCAACAGAACAAAGGAATGATTACACCTGAAAACTCTACTGTTACAGAAAAGGTTGATGGTATGGCTTTAAAGGTAGGTAACGATGAACATGGTTTTTTTGTTCGTTCAAGTTATTCAGGAAAGGTTTATGAGCCAGAAGGTTTTGCTGCTGTCATAAAGTATCCTCCAGCTCGTGAAGCGTTTACAAATAGCTTCGATCGTATCAAACACTTAGTATTGCCGATTATCGGGAAGCATAATATAACAATACAACTTGAATGGCTTTATTCACCAAATGCTCTTGAGGCGGATCCGGCATCAGGTAAGGTTAGTTTTGTTGTAGCGCAATATAGCAAGGAAAAACTAGGTACATGGTCAACATTTATTATAATAAACATACAGGCTGATGAAGGCGTAAACGTTGATGCTATAAGAAAGAAGCTTTTAACAATTAACGATAAGGAAGTTAAGTTTATTTTACCGAACGTAGATCTTTTCCATTCTGTCGATTTAAGGCAAGAAACGCTCAAAGCGCAAAAAGCGTTTAGTCAAATTGATAAGCTCGAGCAAGAGCTCGAGCAAATAAAAGAAAAAATAGCTGCCGGTGGTCCTGGTCGTAATGCCCTTGTAAGTCAGAGACGTGCCATTGTCTCACAAATTCAAGAAAAATTACTTCCTATACAAAAAGAAATGTATACAAAGATTGTTAATAACCTCTTACAAACAGAAGGCCTACTTGGTGATATCGAGGGGTATGTTGTAAAAGCCGGTGATTTAATGTTTAAGGTTAATAGTCCGACCTTTATGAGTGCAAAATTTAATGTTCATGAGAAAGAAGATGATGAAGAATTAGAAGGTGCAGATCAGCAAGATACAGATTGGCAATTTGCTAATAACTATACCGGTAAAGTTGATACATTAAATCAATACGGTAGAGAGCAAGGTGGTGCCTTGAGAGTCGGTCCTGGTGAGCTCGGAGGTTCATACAATGAAGTTTAATTATATTGTTGAAAAGATCCTTAAGGATATACCGCCTGTACAAAACGGTCGTGCAGTTTTTACGTTCGGGCGAATGAATCCGCCGACCTTAGGACATGAAATGCTTATTGCTAAAGTTGTAGATATTGGCAGGAAGGACGATAGAGAAAGTTTCATTATGCTTTCTCGAAATAGTGAACCAAAGAAAAACCCTATTCCTTTTGATGATAAAATTAATGCACTTAATGCAGCTTTGCCAAGAGTAAATTTTATTGATTCCGATCATATTACGACTCTCTTCGACGCTGTAAAGTATCTTGTAAATAGAGGCTATACTAATTTGACGCTTGTTTGTGGTGGTGATCGAGTACAGAATTATACAGCTTTATTTGAACCGTATAAAAATCACCCAGATCCTGAAAAGCGTTTAGGTTATACAAGTCTCAATGTTGTATCGGCTGGCGAAAGAGATCCAGATAGTGATGATGTTTCGGGTATTAGCGGTACAAAGGCACGTGAACTTGCTATCAATGGTGATTTTAATTCGTTTAAAAAGATCTTACCAACCGGTATGCCGAGTGATCAGGCTGAAGTACTTTTTAACGATATTAAGCAAAACTACAAACCTGTTATACCGCGTAAGAAAAAAGCCTAAGCTTCGAGGACCTTAATCATCCCGTAAACAACGTCTTCAACTTTTTCTTTAGGCTGACTCTTCATTAGCTCTTTAAGTTTATTGAGCAATGTTTCACCACCTTGATCTATACTCTTATAAAGATCATGTTCTGTCTTTTCTTCAATTTCAATGTCGTGATCGACTTGATTCTTATGTACTTCGTAATCCTTATAACTTAAAACACTGTTAATGTTATCTGTAGCTTTACTAAGCTTATCAGCTACCCAAGGTTCAATATTATCATCGTCGGGAATAATATCATAAAGCATAGCAGCCATCTTTGTAATTCTATAAAGATTTTGCTTTACCATATTTGAAGCTTTATGCTCAGGATGTTCACCGGTTTCTGCAAAATCATCCTCAGTATCATATTCACCACGTGTCTCCTTGTTTGCAAAAACCATATCATCTTCGCCAGGTGTTTCTTCATCTTCGTTACAGCGGCATTGCATAGCAGCTCTATCACACTTTAAGCATTTTCTTACTGGAGCAGGTCCATCATATTCTTCTTCAGATTCAGCTCTTGGACCAAGATCACAAGTACCTTCTTTTAAAAAGACCTTTGCACTGTATAATGCATTAAGGTCATCAATATAATTCCTACTCATACGTAAATATATTTATTCTCACATAAATATTATTATGCAAAACTTATTTGAGTCACGCTTTATTGAAGTTATTGAAGAGAAGAAAGCGCCGAGTCTTTCAATTAAAAGAGGTGAAAAATTACCTGTAAGCCGTGGTGGTGGATTGACAGCAAAAGGTCGTGCAAAATATAATCGCGCTACTGGCTCACACCTAAAAGCACCTGTTACAGGTAAAGTAAAGAAAGGTTCAAAAGCATCAAAGCGTAGAAAGAGTTTTTGCTCAAGATCTAAGGCATGGATACCTGCAGGTGGATGCGCTGGTAAAGATACACGCGGATGTGCTGCAAGAAGGAGATGGAAATGCTAACTTTTAAGCAGTTTTTATTAGAAAAAAAAGTAAAACGCGATCGTTGCTTGCGTAGAGCTGACGCTGTATACGGTAGAAAAACATCAGCATATAAATCCGGCGCGGTTGTAAAATGCCGTCAGGGTAAAATCTGGAAAAAGAAATGAACTTCGACTCTTTAGTTAATTTTATTTTAGAAGGATTTGAAAAAGAAAAGAAAGAAGGTCTTCATGGATGGTTTACCCGTAATCACGGAAAAGGTTGGGTAGATTGCAAGACAGGTAAACCTTGCGGTAGACAAAAGGGTGAAAAGCGAAGAAGTTATCCAGCCTGTAGACCAACGATGGCTATGTGCAGCGGTAGTAAGAATAAGAAAAAAAGCTCTAAGCGTATATCTTGGAAAAAGAAATAATTTTATGAAAACATTTAAAGATTTTACACAAAATAGACCCATACTCGGTGTTACAGAATATATAACAATAGATGGGATTGGATCTGTTGTTGCAAAAGTAGATAGCGGTAATGAAGCTTATAATGTATTACATGGTGTAGACATTGAGCGCAACGGTGATAATACCGTAACTTTTACTACTATTAATGATAAAAAAATTACACTCCCTTGTACTGGCAATATTGATATTAATATTGGTAGCGGCAACATCGAAAGTCGCCCAACGGTTGTACTTAATATTATTTTAAAAGATAAACAGTATAGAGATATAACATTTAGTATAGCTGACCGTGCTGATAATGAACAGCAAGTATTAATAGGAGAGCCGTTTATTAAACGGCTCAACGCTTTAGTAGATGTTAAGAGAGCTGTTTAATTTTTCATATTAGATACAAAATTATAAAACTCTGCTCTTGTCGCGGCATCGGTAAGAAAATCACCTGAAAGCTTAGATGTTTTCATCTCACAACCGTCATGCTTAACGCCACGGAGACAAGCACAAGTATGTGATGCACTAACTACGACAGCTACACCGTCACTCTGCTCACATACGTCGTTAATAGCGTCATGGATCTGAACGGTAAGACCCTCTTGTATTTGTGGCCTACGTGCATAGTGTTCAACAATTCGGTTAAGCTTTGAAAGTCCAATAACACGTCCCTCTTTAGAAGGAATATAAGCAACATGCGCTACACCCGTAAATGCGAGGTGGTGATGGCTACACATTGATTTTACAGGAATGCCGCCTTGAAACACCATTCCATCATACCCATTGCTCGGGAATGACGTAATCTTCGGTGGATTCTCATAGCATCCTGCAGCGAGGTCATTGACGAATGCTTTAGCTACTCTCAAAGGTGTACCGGAGCTATTAGGATCATTACGCCATTCAAAGCCAAGTGCATCAAGATAAACTTCATATGCTGCAGCTGCTTTAGTAATAATGGCTTGTTTTTCTTCTTCTGTACGGGGGTGATTGCCATTAGCTTCTTTAAGTTTTATAACTTTTGTATAATCAGACATAACGTTATTATACTAGCGACATTATCTAGTTCAACATAAATAATATTAATGAAATATGATCAGATAATTTTAGAGAGTTTACAGAAAACAGCTCTTAAGAAGGTTCGTATTAAGGTTGATCCTATTAATGTTAGCTCTAATGCTGATTTAACAAGATGCAACGGCTATGAAGGTTATGTACTAGCTGAAGATCAAGAAATTACAAAAGTGCTCTTAGTGCTTCCAGATCAAGATGGTAATATGTCAGTTATTGAAGTGCCTAATGAACATCTTGAAATGCTTCATAATGCTGCGCAGAACCTCGAGGCTCTTAAACAATTTATTATACTTTCGCTCGATGTTTCGGGAGATGATCCACTTATTCAAAACATTCATACCTGTGAATCTATAGATGATATTGAAGTTTTTCTAAAGGATAGAGGCTTATCCGATGATGATATCGCAGAAATCTATAAATATTATATCGCCCATGAATAATTTCGACGATTTAGCTAAGCTTGCTTTAAATGAAAGTACGTTGACCGATTATCTTAATGCGGCTAAAGCTGCTAAGGCGAGCCTAGCCCCAAAAAAGTTAGCTAAGGGTGCTGTGAAGGGTGCGATTAAAGGTGCTGCCGCTGCGCCTGGAAAAGCTGTACAGGGCTTAGGAATGCTCGGTCAACTAGCTGGTAAAGCAATACAGGGTGCTGGCGCAGTATATGGTGCCCTAGGTGGTACACAGGGTGCTGCTCTAGCTAATAAAGTTGGCGGTGCTGTCGCTGGAGCCGGTAAAGGTGTTGCAAATGTAGGTGGTAAGATTGCCGCAGCTCCAGGACAGATTCACAGTGTCATTAAAACCATGGGTCAAGAGTATGGGCAGCTACAGCCTGTAAAGGATTATATCAAAAAAACATATCCTGGTTTGAGAAAAGATCAATTTGATTCTATTAACGGTGCGAATAGCTTACAAGACTTACAGCAAAAAATTAAAAAGTCTGTTCCGAGTATTCAATGGGATCGGTTAATGAATGGTTTCTACAGGCAAAATCAGCAAAACGATCAACAACCCGACCAACAAGCAACACAACAACCAGTACAAGCAGCTAATACAACGACAGGTGTTAACGCTAAAACTACTGATGGTAATCCAGTGCCTGGGCAGACGAGATTCACAACAGCTGACAAAAAGAAGACATATATGTTTGGTAAGAAAGGTTGGATGTTACAAGATCCTACCACAAAGAAGTGGACAGTTACACAACAGCAGACACAAGTCACAGCGGCTTGGCAGAAATCACAAAACATTACACCAGCAGCTAAGCCAACAACACCAACAGCAAAACCAGCGGCTGCAACCCCTTCAAAGAAGGCCGTAAGAGCTGCAACACAAACAAAAGCCGGTGTACCTGTTGAACAACCAACTGATGCTGATCTTGCTTCTATGAATCTACCGGCTCACCCTCTTACGAGTAAAACACCACCGCACGTTAGAAGATAATATGCCCTATAATATTCAAAAATCCAAAGCCGGTTATAAAGTACGCTACAAGAAAGGTGGTAAGATGCATACCGTACCGGGTGCTTCAGCGTCAAAAGAAAAGGCCAAAAAGCGTATCGCAGCTATAGAAATTAGTAAGCACGCACATGAAAGTTTTGAACAGGTTGTAAATAATTTACTAAAACTTCTACTCTGACAGTTGATTTATTTTTCGTGGTGAATAACTAATAGAGAAGATAGAAAGTAAGAAGTTAAAACAAACAAAATTGTTGATTTCTCTATTTTCTCTGTCATAATAAATTTATGAGTTATCAGAGTACTAAAGTTATTGAATTAGGATCTTGTGCATTTAGACAATGGAGAGCTACTTCACATTGTTCTAAGATTCATGGTTATCAACTTTTAGCTAAATTTTATTTTGCAGCATCTTCACTCGATGAAAAAAATTGGGTTGTTGATTTTGCAAGTCTCAAAACATTAAAAGCTGAATTACAAAATCAATTTGACCATACACTCTGTGTTGCAAAAGATGATCCATTAATTGAAATCTTTCAACATTTACATAATATGGGTGGTTGTGATTTACGCATTATGGATAGCGTCGGTATTGAGAAGACCGCGGAATTTTGTTTTAATGCAGCATCAACCTGGTTAAAGAATAATTATGGTGATCGCTGCTGGGTAGAGAAAGTTGAAGTCTTTGAACATGAAGCAAATTCAGCAATTTATGTAAAGCCTGAAATTGCCGCGTATAATAGCTTTAGTGTAACAAGTACACCTACTCTTGAACAAGCTCCTATTAATAGTTCAGTCTTTGAACAAATACAAAGCGAGCCTGAACAAATTAGTTTAACAGAAGTTCTTAAAGAAGAAACACAACCTGAAGCAAAAGAAGCTCCAAAAACCGGACCTGTACCTCTTCATGGCAGTGGTGTAACAAATGGTTATTCCGGTCTTTTTGATAACCTCAGATGGGGAAGTGGTCGGTGAACCCTGAGACACTACAGCAGCTATACGGCGGTGAGGTCGGAGACTATATTAGCCGACCGAATCCTAAAGCTACTGACTTTCAGGTTAAGCTTAATACAAATCAACTTGAAAGTGTTTATTCATCACAGGTACAACCTAAAGGTTCGGTAAATGTAAAAGCATCAGGTATTGCGTTTAATCCTGCTGCTCTAATTGATAATAGCGAACCAGATCCACTTTCAATACAGTTATCTCAAGCCTTGACTAAGATAGCAAACGAATATGGTATTAATGCTGACAGCCAGACAAATACAAATACCAATTTTACACCTGCTTTAAAGGATCAATCATCCGCTGACCTTCAGCAAGCTGATGACGCTGTTCGTAAGGCTCTTGAAGAGCTTAAGGCTTTAGGTGAGCTTTAGCAGAATCTGACGGACTATATTCCTTTGTATTAGTAACAGGCATGATGCCTTTAAAGACATGCGTTACAAAACGGCAGAGTTCTGAACGAACGATATGATCCTCTGTTAACTCGACACAGTAAACGCCATGATTGCGCGCCTCTTCGTTGTCGAACGCTTTATAAACAGTATTAAAACCAGACTTACCATAAGGCAGATCAGATTGATCAGGATCACCACAGATAATCATTTTACTAAATTCACCCATACGTGTAAAGAGTGTTTGTAATTCACGAACAGTTAAATTTTGACTTTCATCACAACATACAAACTTTACAGCAAAATGTAAACCACGTGCAAAGTTAATTGGGCAAATTGTTATTCTGTTATCTTTGTGTAAACGGTGAATCTGTGGTTCAGTAACAAGCTCAGAGAACTTTTCATTAAAAGGAGTCATATATACATTAACCTTTTCATTAATATCACCTGGTAAGTAGCCAAGTTTTGAATCCGAGCTTTCTACAGCTGAACGTACAAGAACTATATCCGAAACTTTTCTTAAATTCAACAGTTGTAATCCAAGATACATTGACAAAATTGTCTTAGATGTACCAGCTGGTCCCTTAAGAATCATAAGCTTTGTTTTTTTATCAAGAAACAGATTTATAATTTCTTTCTGTTTATCCGTCCAAGGAAGCTCTCGGACATTGAGAGTAAAATCAATCTTTTCTCTCTGGGCTACGTAAGGTGAATTATCTTTGACTTCGGTAT
>Ga0208257_1000604_pt1 | contig 10106 bp, 17 predicted proteins | sample CryBogCBH10Sep07_FD_184610 | JGI IMG/M metagenome (GOLD analysis project Ga0208257, IMG submission 184610) | Freshwater microbial communities from Crystal Bog, Wisconsin, USA - CBH10Sep07 (SPAdes) | ecosystem: Environmental > Aquatic > Freshwater > Lake | place: Crystal Bog, Wisconsin, USA... | reverse complement strand
AAACTGTTCTTTCATCTTCACATGTAATTTCAAAAACAGAATTATTGATCCTTTGCACTCAAGGTGTACTGTTGTTGATTTCAAAGTTAACGGCAGTAAAGCCAAGATGGCAACTCAATTCTTTAAACGTGTTGAATGGATTCTTGAACAAGAAGGAATTAAATATGATAAACCAGTGGTTGCGGAAATTATTACTAAGTATTTCCCTGATAATCGCCGTATTCTTAACGAGCTTCAGCGGTATAGTGTTGGTGGTACAATTGATAAAGGTCTTCTTGCATCAGTTTCCGATGTGCAGTTGACTGAGTTAATTAACTCACTAAAGGTCAAAGATTTCTCTACTGCACGTAAGTGGGTCACCAATAACTTAGATAACGATCCAGTGAGAATCTTTAGAGTAATCTATGATAAACTATATGATGTTTTAAAACCAAATTCGGTGCCTCAAATGGTTTTGATTCTAGCTAAGTATCAATATCAGGCAGCATTTGCAGCTGACCATGAAATTAATTTAATGGCATGCATTACAGAATTGATGGTGGATTGTGAGTTCAAATGAAACCATTCGATTATGTAGATATCATTTTACACAAGAAAGTGGCAGACGAAGATTTTACTATTGATGATTATATTCCTTTTCTCACTAATAGGTCTTTGTCTTATCACCAAGACTGTATACTTTATGTTAATGAATTAAATATTAAACCCAATATTGACAAGGATTTACAATACCAGTATCTTCTAAATACTATCAGGCCTATGAAGCGAAAGTTTATGCCATGGCAAAAAACAAAGGCCATTGAGAATATTGAATGTATAAAAGAGTTTTTTGGTTACTCAAACCAAAAAGCAATGGATGCTTTGAATATTCTAACTGATGACCAAATCGCTGAAATAATAATAAAAACAGAAAAAGGCGGAGTGAAAAAGTAATGATAGATATTAAAGACTTGGTAGAAGTAACATTGAATGAAAGTGATGATTTTCTAAAAGTTAGAGAAACATTAACTAGAATAGGTGTAGCATCAAAAAAAGATAAAACACTATTTCAATCTTGCCATATACTGCACAAAAAAGGACAATATTATGTGGTTCATTTCAAAGAACTATTTGCACTTGATGGAAAACCCACCGACATTACCGAAAACGACCTATCTCGTAGGAATGCTATTGTTAAATTGTTGGAAGATTGGGAACTTGTTAAAGTTGTCCGCAAAGAACAAATAGAAGAACCTGCACCCATTTTCTTATCACAGATAAAGATATTATCTCACAAAGAAAAAAGAGAGTGGCAATTAGTACCGAAATATAATATCGGAAAGAAGCCACAAGTAGTATAAATACTAATATAATTATGGTGCCGTGCTCTCTGAGGCGGCAATTTTTTAACTTGCTTTTTAAAGGAGTCTATTATGACAAGCTTACTATTTCCTAAATTGGATCACTTTATGATTGGTTTTGATGACACTATCAATATGTTGCAGTCTGCAGCAAAAGATATTCAGAAATACACACCATCATATCCTCCATACAACATCAAACAAGTCAAAGAAAACAAGTATGTCATTGAGATGGCAGTTGCTGGTTTTTCTAAAACTGACATTGAAATTACCCTTGAAGGTAATAAGATGATTGTTAAAGGATCCACAAAGGATGATGAAGATGAAACTTATCTACACAAAGGCATTGCTAACCGTGCTTTTGAACGCCAATTCACATTAGCAGATAAGGTAGAAATCAAAGATGCCGAAATCGTTAACGGTATGTTGCGTGTTTGGTTGGAAAACATGATTACTACACAAAATGCCATTAAGAAAATTGGCATTAAAACTAAGGATGCTTAACTGGTGGCCAGTTTCCGATGAGGAATGGGAACGACTAAACTATCCAGATAAATTCCTACCAACTAAGTAATCCTAGAGGCCTCTTGACAGGCCTCTTTTTTTGACTTATAATAACTATATTATGAAGAAATCTAATCAACCCAAATTAATCAAGGTTCGTAACAAACTGAACCGTGAAGAAATCTATTGGACTTTCCCTGGAGAGACCAAAGATATTGACGGAGTGACATTTATTCCAGTTATTAAGAATGTTGGAATACGTGAGACACCACATTGGATGCGTAAAGATATTATGGAGCAAGTGAAATGATTTTAGATAAACACTTTGAAAAACTAAACAAAAGACCTTTTGATCCTGCAAATAAGGCTGACTTGGAAGTATTTAAAAAGTTCCTAGAAACTGGTCGTTGGGGTGTCAACGGTTGTCCTTTTGTTTTGACATGGCCTTATCTTACTGTGCCTGATATGATTAAGGATAAAGTTACCAAACATATTCTTAAAGTAACCGATACGGTATGAAAGAGAAGTTTTTAAAATACTTCATGGATATTGCTGAGAGAACGGCAGAGTTATCCTCAGCAAAAAGACTACAGGTCGGTGCCATTGTGGTCAAGGAAGACCGAATTGTGTCGATTGGATACAATGGTATGCCTGCTGGTTGGACCAATGTTTGTGAAGATGAAGATTATAAAACCAAAGCTGAAGTCATTCATGCAGAAGCAAATGCAATTTCAAAACTGGCAAAGTCTACCGAATCTGGTAATGGTGCTGTCATGTTTTTGACACATGCACCTTGCATAGATTGTGCAAAGCAGATATACACGGCAGGCATAAGTAAACTATACTACAGGAGTTCGTATAAGTCTACTGATGGTGTCGTGTTTCTTAACAACTGTAACATAGAGGTAGAACAAATATGATTCACTGGGGTAAACATCTCGTCTTGGATGCTAGAGGATGCAATATTGAAAAGGCAAACGATCCAGAATACATCAAAGAATTTACCAAAAAACTGGTAAAAGTAATCGATATGGTTCCATATGGAGAACCGCAAGTGGTACATTTTGCGGATGGTGGCGACAAAGCTGGTTGGACAGTCATTCAATTGATTGAAACCTCCAGTATTGTGGGACATTTCCTAGACCACAATGGTGATTTGTACTTAGATGTATTCTCATGTAAGGAATTCTCTGCCATGACCGTCCAAAGTCTCTTGGAAGAATGGTTTAAACCAGAATTATGTTACATGAATACTATAATGAGAGATGCCAGAATCGGTTCTAAGGCTGATTTTTGGGTGGAAGGTGTTCAAAAATTCTAAATAGCTAAGGAGTGTCATCGGGTCAACTAATTACAGGAGATTTCAATGCAGATTAAAGTGTTTAATTGTCCCGATAAAAATTTCAAACCTATTGTAGAAAGAGCAGCATCTTTCTTTGCCAAAGAATTAATACCAAATACCAGAATCCGTAACCGTTGTTTTACCAGAATAAGATTTGATGGTAAACTAGAAGAATATGGTTATGCAAGTATTGAAGATTACAATACCAGAAACCAACCTAGAGATTTTTTAATTGAAGTGCATCCTGGTATTGGTTCAAGAGCCATATTGTCAACAATTGCACATGAGATGGTTCATGTGAAACAATATATAGAGGGTGAGCTTAATGAAGAAATGTCTTACTGGAAAGGTAAGAGAGTTAATTCAGATAAGATGGAATATTGGACTTCACCTTGGGAAATAGAAGCTCACGGTATCGAAATTGGTTTAATAACCAAGTTTGCTTCAAGTGAATGTTTATGGGACGTACTAGAAGGGTTTAGTGATCCTTCTGTACCAATTGTTTCTACACCTATTAAATGGAAAAGGAAAAAGTGAATGAGTTATGTTAACTGGGAAAAAGGCACCTATGGTGCAAATGCCGTTGAAGTATTTCAATGGGGTGAAGGTGCCAAATGTTACTTTGGTAAATACTGCTCAGTTGCTGACAGAGTAAAAGTATTTCTTGGTGGTGACCATATGGTAAATTGGACATCAACCTATCCATTCAACAGAGCATCAACAACAAAAGGTGATATTCACATTGGCAATGATGTTTGGTTAAGTCATGGTGTCACGATTATGTCTGGTGTTACAATTGGTGATGGTGCTATTGTTGCAGCCAACTCACACGTTGTTAAAAACATAGAACCATATACAATCAATGGTGGCAATCCAGCAAAATATATTAGACATAGATTTGATGGCACAGTAACAGACCTACTATTGAAATTAAAATGGTGGGATTTACCTGATGAAGTGATTGAAGAAATCAAACCTATCTTGTGTGCACCACCTGATGTTACTAAATTATTGCAACTAGTTTTAAAATATAGAAGATAAATTGGATATATAATAACATGAATACAATAAAACACTCTTTTAACCAGCCCAATTATCACACAGATATTATTTGTGGTGATGAACCATGGCTCGTCAAAGGGGTTTGTATTAGTTAAAATTTAAAAGTTAAAACAAAAGTACACAACCCCACCCTAAAAAGTGGGGTTTTTTGTTGCCTTTTTACAACACACGTATTGACAAAGGTCATCGAACCATATACAATACACACATGTTCTTTAAAAATTAAAAGTAGTTTGTACCCTCTTAGCCAAGCTGGTAAGGCATCGGATTTTGATTCCGACATGCGGTGGTTCGAGTCCATCAGGGGGTGCCATACAAAAACACATTGCGTGGTATAAACGGCCAAAGGCTTTAGTTAGAGTCCATTAGTAATGTGTTTTTGTATGTTAACAAAAGGAGATTGATATGCCTAGTGTATTTCTTGTAAGTGACACACACTTCGGTCATGCTGGGGTGTGTCGTTTCACTGGTAAAGATGGCGTTACAAAGCTTAGACCATGGACTGATCCTGATGAGATGGATGAAGAAATGGTAAAGCGTTGGAACGAAAGAGTGAAACCAACCGATAAGGTTTACCATCTCGGTGATGTGGTGATTAATCGTAAAGCTCTTAGCATTATGAAAAGGCTTAACGGAGATAAAGTTCTTATTCGTGGTAACCATGATATCTTTAGAGATGATGAGTACCGCCAATACTTTAGAGAGCTTCGTGCTTACCATGTGATGAGAGGTATGATTCTTAGCCACATTCCACTTCATACAGATAGCATCCAACGATTTGGTACCAACATCCACGGTCATACACATGACAGGCGTGTGATGAAAAATGTTTTTGGTCAACTAAGTCAAGAAATTGATATCAGATACCATTGTGTATGTGTGGAACAAACAGACTACACTCCTATTCTTTTTGAAGATGTTATTAAACGTATTCAAGCAGAAGGTGGTGAAGTTGATTTCAGACAGCATGGAAATAGAGCCATGTAGGAGATTGGGCAGGCTGGTAATGCAGCAGATTGCTAATCTGTACACTTGTGAAAGCAGGTGAGTGGGTTCGATTCCCACAGTCTCCGCCAGAATTTCGGTGTGGTGCCAGAGCGGTCCAATGGAACAGTCTGCAAAACTGTAAAATCGTGGGTTCAAATCCCACCCACACCTCCATTAATTGTTGACCGGAATAAAGTAATACTAAAGTATTAGGTTGCCAAAATCAAGAAACCTGTTACAATAGAGTCTTGTTCAGTTGATAAGGAAACAAATGAAGTCAAAGACAATTACATTGACGGAAAATCAATTTGATTTGCTTGAATCAATGATAGCTGAAAATGAGGAGTTATTCTCCAATGGATCCGACCATGAATTGGGTGGAGAATTGATGGATAACATTTATATTCAGTTACAAGAAATATTTTCCAGATTTTAAAGTGTTGTTTAATTACAACACGATGGTTGACAAATATTTTAAATCTGGTATAATAGAGTCTTGTTCAGTTGATAAGGAAATAAAATGTGTTGTACAAAATGTAAAAAATGGCATTTCTTCTTGAATCCTTGTGAAGCTGGAAGAAAATAAAAGTTAGTTGGTGGTGTTCATCTAGAGGTCTAGGATAGTAGCCTTTCACGCTATTCACACGGGTTCAAATCCCGTACACCACGCCATACTAAAATACATTAGGTTACCTAAACCATTAGGTGATTGTTACGCTGGATGTCCTGCCGAGGACGTAGTAAAACAATCACACGAAAGCTAGTGACATTAAGCAATTTTTGTCCGAGGTAGGCCGATGGATAATTTAGGAAGTAATGACCGTACAGGCCTATAACAGACGTTGTTATAGTGTAGAGATAGATGTACAATGGTTCCTAATGTATTTTAGTATGGTCTCATAGTATAATGGTTAGTATAGCGGCTTGTCACGCCGTTGATAGGAGTTCGATTCTCCTTGGGACCGCCAGTTTTTAAAATGTGTGTAGCAGTTGAGTCTGCCATAAAACACGGTTCGCCTGTAGCACGGTACTCAGCCCGACATAAAGAACAGTTACTGACCACACATTTTAAATTGTTTTATGCTCAGAAACATCCACGCTACGGTTCGCAACCGTGGGTCCACGGTGAGTTCGCTACTCATGGCAGTTGGAGAGATAAACACCCCCGCCACAGGGGGTCTCCGGTGAAAGAAGGTGGGATTCCTTCGTGAGCGCCAATTTGGAACGTTAGCTCAGTTGGAAGAGCAGTAGACTTTTAATCTATTGGTCGTGGGTTCGAGCCCCGCACGTTCCACCAGTTTTATGGAGAAATTAGTTTAGTGGTAAAACCACGGGTTGTGATTCCGTTATCACGAGTTCGATTCTCGTATTTCTCCCCAATCATTGTCTAGTAGCTCAGTCGGTAGAGTAGATGACTGTTAATCATTTGGTCGTTGGTTCGAGCCCAACCTAGACAGCCAATATATGGATGTGCCGCCGTAATGGTATGGCAGGAGACTGTAAATCTTCCGGTTTACACCACAGTTGGTTCGATCCCAACCACATCCACCAAATTTTGCCCCTTTAGTATAACGGCATTACAGTTGATTTGTAATCATCAAATGGCGGCTCGATTCCGTCAGGGGGCACCAGTTTTCCGTGTGTAGGCTAGTCTGGTCAAGTCACTCCGTTTGGGGCGGAGAGAGCGCAGGTTCGAATCCTGCCACACGGACCAATTCTTCTATCTTAAATTCCCTTGATGTGGTCCAATGTGTATTGGCAAAGGGGATTGTATCAGATAGTTTGTAAAGTAATTGATAAGAGTTTTCTTGTTCCATTAATGTATTTATTTAATGGTCATATATACCCATGTAGCTCAATGGCAGAGCAATCGACCGATAATCGATAGATAAAAGTTCAATTCTTTTCGTGGGTACCAAAAGGAGTAATTATGAGTGATGGTGGTAAAGGTTCAAGTCCTAGACCATATTCTGTTCCAAAAGAACAATATGATAAAAATTGGGAATTAATATTCGGTAAGAAAAAAACTCTCGCAAGTGTTCCGGTAGCACAAGAGTCTCCAAAACTCTTGGACGGGGTTCGATTCCCTGGCGAGAGGCCAAAAAAGGAATAGTGATATGAAAAAATTCGACCTAGATGAAGTTAAATCATTCCTTGCTAAACAAGGTCCAAATACTAAAGTCTATCTTGGTGCGGATTCTGAAAGAGTAAGAGTGAATGGTGTTTGGTATGCTGACTATGCTTTAGCTGTGGTTGTGCATATTGATGGATGCCATGGTTGTAAAATATTTGGTTATGTTGAGCGTGAATTAGATTACGACCATAAGAAAAGTAAACCAGCAATGAGATTAATGTCCGAAGTTTATAAAGTTTCGGAATTGTTTCAATCATTGTCTGAAGTATTGGAAGACTTTCATGTTGAAGTACATTTAGACCTGAATAAATCAGAGTTATATGGTTCTTCATGTGTGGTCCAACAAGCGATTGGTTATATCAAAGGTACATGCAATATGACACCTATGGTTAAACCAGATGCACCTGCAGCTTCTTTCTGTGCTGATAGATTAAAAAGAATTCTAACAGAACAAGAAGCATTTTAATTTTTATAAGGATTTTTATGAGTTATATTCCATTGAGTGATAAAATTATTATTGAAAGAGTTGAAGGTGCTAAAGAAACAGCATCAGGTATTATTTTAAAATCTTCTGGTGAACCAGATAGAGCAAAAGTAATTGCAGTATCTGATAGTGTTGATGAAGTGACAATCGGAGAAGAATTGTTAGTAAACTGGAATGGTGCAGTCAAACTAGAACAAAATTTATACAGCATTAACATTGAACATGTCATTGCAGTATTCGATGCTCCGATAGCTTAATGGTAAAGCAGTCGACTCATAATCGATTGAGTGTAGGTTCAATTCCTACTCGGAGCACCACTTGACAATTTAAAAAAGAGCCTATATAATAGACTACATTGCGGGTATGATGTAATGGTAACCTGAAACCTTGCCAAGGTTTATATGAGAGTTCGATTCTCTCTACCCGCTCCAAATATTGCGGAATTAGTTTAATGGTAAAACTGGAGATTTCCAATCTTCTGTTGTCAGTTCGATTCTGGCATTCCGCTCCATGATTTTATATTAGGAGACCATATGAGTGTTACATTAAAAAATTTAGAAAGTGCATTGGCTGGTGAGTCACAAGCACATGTCAAGTATCGTTACTTTGCAAAAATTGCTCGTGAAGAAGGCTTTGCTGATATTGCAGACCATTTTGAACATACAGCAGACCAAGAGATTCTACACGCATGGGGTCACTTGGAATTGTTGGTTAATAAACCAACTACCGCTGAATGCTTGCAAATGGCCATTGATGGTGAAACATATGAGTTCACTACAATGTATCCTGAAATGCGTGATAAAGCTAAATTAGAAGGTGTTGATAATTTCGTAAAAGAAATTAACGAACAAATTGATGAATCTAAAGAACACGCAAAACAATTTCAATCTATTCTAGAAAAAGCAGAAAAACGTTTTGCTGCTTTGGCTAAAGTTGAGAAACGTCACGCAGCAGCTTATGAAGCTAAATTAGATGAATTAAACCAAGTGGAGGCAAGATAATGGAACAACATGTATGTGTAGTTTGTGGCCACGTCCACGATGAAGAAACTGAAGGCAAATGGAATGAATTGACTGAAGACTTTACCTGTCCAGAATGTGGATGTGGTAAAGAAGATTATGAGTTAATTTAAAATATCGCAAGGTGGTGAAACAGTATCACAGAGGACTCATAATCCTCAGTTCCAGGTGCGACTCCTGGCTTTGCAACCAAACTACTTTTAATTTGGAACTGCCACAACCTTTTTAATACCGGTCTGTGGATCAATCATCTCTTGCCAATGATAACCAACCGGTGGTGCTTGCACTATCGGTTGTTGTACGATAATTGGCTGTTGCTCAACGTAAACTGGCGGACGAGCTAATTCATAACCAACGACACCACCAATCAAAGCTGGTGCAACCCAACCAATACCGCCACCTCTATAACAGCATCCACCATGATAGTGAACCTCATGTGCTTGTGCACCTAATGTTAATAGTGATAAAGCTAAAATTAGTTTTTTCATTATAGTCTCCTTTTGTGTATATCGTATAGGTAAGCAACTTCATTGATTCTTGTGTGAGTATTTCTACTTCCTAATACAATAACGATAGAATTATTTATCTTAGATACGATGCATCCACCTGATGCATTTATCCATCCTGTTTTACTTATAATAAAATCTTTTTTACCTATTAGAGGATTGGTGTTACGATACACCATTTTTCTTTTCTTTACATTAACTTCAACGGAAGTTTTCTTATCTGCTTCTACAATAAAAGGATAGTTAGCTGCAGCTTTAACCAAATACATTAATTGTCTAGCCGAACTAGTATTTCTTTTATCTAATCCTGTGGGTTCGTACACAATAGAATCTAACATATTAAGTTTGTACAATTTTTGATTCATAACATATACACAGACTCCAAAACCACCAGGATATTGCTCACATAATGTTTGTGCAGCTCTATTGTTACTATTGACCAAGGCCAATTCCAACAAAGTCCTACGTGATAATTGTGATGGTAATCCGTCTTTAATTTTGGTACTAAGAGGCACCAATTCATCTAAATCCTGTTTGGCATCTAATACAACCATTGCAGTTAATAATTTACTGATACTGGCGATTGGTTGTATTCTATCAGCGTTAGCTTCATCTAGGATAGTATCTGTATCCTCGTTAGTAATCAGCCACGATTTTGCGGTAATTGGTTGCGCTTGGACGTCTTGGAGATTAAAAAATACGGCAAGTAATAATAATATAGAAAAAAC
>Ga0208257_1000603_pt1 | contig 10109 bp, 14 predicted proteins | sample CryBogCBH10Sep07_FD_184610 | JGI IMG/M metagenome (GOLD analysis project Ga0208257, IMG submission 184610) | Freshwater microbial communities from Crystal Bog, Wisconsin, USA - CBH10Sep07 (SPAdes) | ecosystem: Environmental > Aquatic > Freshwater > Lake | place: Crystal Bog, Wisconsin, USA... | reverse complement strand
AATAATACTTTCTTCTTCAACAGTTAAACAACCCATCAATAAATTTCTTAAGAATATGTTTAAATCTAACGTAATTTTAGATTTTTTATATTCTTCGTTATCATTTTCTGTTACAAGACTTATTATTGGGCTTATGCTTATTATTCTTAACTTTGTAATAAACAAAATATAATCAATTATGTTTATTTCTTCTAATATATTTGGAGTTTCAATACAATTTTTAATTACATTTTTAATTGTTGTATTGACTTGATGTAAATTATTCGAATTATCTGTTACATTCAATACACATTTAGCCAAAGAAATTTGTTCTTTTGTCTTTAATTCTCTAAAATTTATATTTTTTTTAGAAAAAGGTAAATCTACATTATTATGATAATGATCCATTATGGAGAATTTATATATGATATACTATTTGCGTCAGAAACTGAATAACTATCATAAACAAATTCAACTTGGCTTACTCTCAAACCTTCTTCCATGTATGAATATTCTTCACTTGGTATTGTTACAGGTGCAACATTATAGAATGTATAAATTTTTCTTTCTGTCATGCTAGTTAAGGCTGCTTTACTACCTAACTTATTAGTTTTTGCAAACATTACAACTTTAAGAGTAGTTGCTTTAACATAATTTGCAGTATTTGGTTGTCTAGCAACCAAACCATAATAACCGACTGCAACTGCCCAAGGTCTTAAAATAAAATCAACAAACGATGCATTAGTTTCTAAAAAAGTAAGACTTAATTTATCATATTTGGTTCTACCGTTAGATGTTGCAGGTGCTTGAAATCCACCATAATCCAAACCTTGATTAGATGCTTTTATTGTTTCGCCTGGCAAATTTACTTGTCTAGCAAATGCACATCCCATTAAATTACCATAAGAATATTCTAATTTACCATCTATTAAATATTTTGTAACTTCATTATTATATCTCCAACCATTAGCTGATTCTGTTTCTAAATTACTTAAAGTATTTTGTATATTATTTAATAATGGTGTAACAGATGTGAAATCAATTAATACTAACCATTGACTAGCAAGAGCAATACCTGTAGGCCATTGACCTAATATATCAAGATAATATGAATACGGACTATTTTCCGCATTAGTCTGTGGAGTTGGCATAGAAATACTTATGCCTAGTATTTAAATTATCCTGTAATTCTCCAGAACTGATATGCAAGAACTGCTTGTTGTGTTAATACATCACCAGTACTTGTAATATCTAACTGAAGTTCACTTACCTGCTGACACCAAGCACCGTAAAGTGTATACTGTCTAATAGGTACACCCATTTTACTGAGTAAATAAATTTCAATTTGATTAGAAACATCTCTTGATGGGATATTGTAAGCACCTGTACTGTATTGATCATTAAACACATCAGTTGTCCAATTTTCAAGTGCAGTTCTTACACTTAAATCTGAAGGAACTCTGAATGTAACATTCCAATTACCACTTCCTGGATAGGTAGCTGTGCCTGGAACATTGAATCTTAATCCCATGAATGGAACTTCCACATTAGTTACTGCTCTCGCAGGTAATGTTGTTGTTGTGATATAAAGTAATTGATCTGGAGTAAATCTTGTATCTCCAATTCTCATTACTCTGAACAAGTTATTACGTGCAAAGTCATTAGCAGCTGCTACGTTATAAAAGTTTTCAATACCAGTAGTATTTAAAATACTTGAAATTACTGAGTTTGGTTGTGGGTTTGATGCGTTTGTTGCCATATTATTAAATATTTATCTTTATTATCCGATTAATTCGCTGAAATTAACTCCAGTTCTTGTTGCAACGAAGTCAGCTAAGATAAACTCTGCTGTTCTTGTTGGTTGGATATATATTGAGATCTTTAATTCATTGTTATCGATCACATCAGGAGTATTGTTTCTTTCGTCACATACAATTGTATAATCGTATAATCCATCATTGATCTTAGCATTATCAAAGATTGGTGATAATGCACCGACTAATCTTGAACGTGTTGCATATGAATTTGGTTCAAAGACATAAGACTTTAACAAGTTCTTTGTAGCTTTTTCAAGAACCAAGAACAATCTACGAACATTAAGTCTATCGAATGCTGATGGTTGACGATACATGGTCTTTTGACCATAGATTACATAACCATCTCCTGAGAAGAATGCAATTGGATTGAAGTTAACCTTATAGAGAAGATCTCTTTGTTTTTGTGTAGGATTGATCGCAAGATCAATTACATTACTTAATCCACCTCTGTTTACACCTGCAACTGCACTCCAAGGGAATGAAGCTTGTGAAGCTGATGCAATCTTAGCAGCTACGAATCCAGATGATGGAGTCCAGATATTTTTATCTGAATATACATCATAAGTCTTTAACCAGTTTGCATATGTTACAACATAACTACTAGCAATTGCTGAGAATTGATTTCTTAAAGGCCAGTAAGTTTGGTTTGAGAAGTTATATGTTTTCTGTGATGAAATCTTTGAATCTTCACCCTTTATAAATATAATTCTTAATGGATCAGCAATAAATACGTGATCTTTTCTTGCATCATTTGCAAGTGATACAAATTGACCAACTACAGCCATATAATCTGATTGAAGTTGACTTTGAGTTGTAACTGTACCTGTAGTATCACCTAAACTATCAATACTAGGATTGTAAGTTTGATCATAGTAATATGGTTGTGGAAGAGTTGTGTATCTTGCCTTATTGGATGTTTGCGCCCAAATTGTACCCAAACCACATTCAGCAATAACATCAAGATTAATTGTGTCATCGTTTTGAACTTGATTTAAGATTCTCTGAACTTTAACTGGAACATTTCCAATTGATTTTGACTTATAATCTGTGTTTGAAAGATAAACACCTGATGAATATAAATTCTTAGCTGATGGGTGAATTCTTACAGTCTTACTAGGATTACCTGTACTATCAATCCAAGTTCCAAGATTTGAAAGATATGGATTTACAATAGAGTATATTCTACTAGATGAATTGTTAATAACATTATCTATGTGGAATGTACTTGGTGTTCCACCATTAGGATTATTAATTGTTCTGTTATTGTATAATGAACCAGCATAACCTTCGAGAAGATTATATGATAATCTTGATGTATCTTGATTATAATTTGTGGTTGAAATACTGAATAGTGTAATGATTAAACTATCATTAAATGCTTTTGATGAAAAATCATAACCTGTTGGATATGTTTCAACAATTTCTGAAATACTGTTAGTTCCAAATGTACCAGCAGGTGAAGTTAATTGGAATTCAAATCTTGATGCTGGGATAGATGTAAAGGTTTGAGTTGCACTGTTTGCATTAACTTGTGTAACTGCAAATACACCAGTAACGGCATTATATGCTGTAGATGGGTTAATATCTGCATTATCAGTAATAGCAACATAATAACCATCAAACATATCATCAACCGCACTCTTATTGGTATTAACAAGAATTAAACCAGCAGTACCAATGTTATTAATTCCAGTTATTGCTGGAGTGAGGAATGAACCACCCTGATAATCAATTACAGTTGCACTTAATACACCTGTTCCATAAACAGGATATAACTGTGACTGATTTCTTGGATAATAACTAATATCAAATCCACTTAATCTTGAATTATAAGAATAAGAAACAATATCAGATTGATTTATACCTACTGAACTTACATAGTTATTTACAAATGTAGAAATATCAGTTCCTACTGGAGCCTGTACATTTGAAGCTGATAATAAATATGGGCTTTGACTCCATGTTACATCATTTTGAATTAATGAAGCATAATCTGCATCATTTAAAATGATTGATGTTGGAGGTAAAAGAGTATATGATGTAGCATCAGCATAATTTATTGCATTTGCTGAAAGACCATAAACAAGAGCACTATAACTATTTGTATAACCAATACCATTTGCATCACCATATGGAAGTCTTACAACTGTAAGATTAGCAGGTGATGTTGTTAAAATCTGTTTTGCTGATTGATATAAATATACTTCAGCTGGATTACTAGGAGTACCAAAAGTATTTTCAAAATCAGAAACACTTGTAATATTAACGAATTCTTCGGTTGGACCTGAATCAGTAAATCCTGTAATAAGAACATCAGTTGTTCCAATTGGTCTTGCTATGATACTAAGATCAACTTCATTGATTTGTACACCTGGGGATGTTAGGGTTAAAGTAGACATATTATTTTATAAATGTATTTATCCTAGATTTTACCACTTTTTATAATTCTTTTTTAGAAACACTAAAAAGATAAGTAATATTAACATGAATAATTTTGATACATTCGTTTCTTCGATATTAGAAGAATCCACAAGATGCACAGGTCCAACTCAAAAAGCACATTCAACTAGAAAAGGTAAGAAGTGGATGAAGTGTGTTAAAAACCCAAATGGTAAAGGTTATAAGAGAATACATTGGGGACAAGCTGGTGTTAGAGTTGGAAAAAATAATCCAAAAAGAAGAAAATCTTTTAGAGCTAGACATAAATGTTCATCAGCAAAACCTGGCACACCAAAATATCAAGCTTGTAAAGATTGGTAATAAGTATATAATAAAATATCATGAGTAAAAATTTTGACAAAATAATTAAAAAGTTTTTAAACGAAGATTTAAATTCTGCATCAGTAGCATCAAAATCTGCCGTAGATTCTGAAAAGAATCAATTGAATGGTTTAAGTACTAACGATAAAGCAGCTTATGTTGCCACTTTAGCAAAAGAAATAACACAACCTAAAACTCCACAAACTCCTCAAGAAATAGTTCAAGCATTAGCAGATCCTGCACATTCTTACAATACATTAGATCCACAACATGCCAAAGATCCAAAAGTCCAAGATTATTTAAAAACTTTAGGATTACAACCTTTAGTAGATAATACTGATTCAAATCAAACTACAAACAGTAATCAGCAATCTTCTACTAATACTCAAAGTAATAGTACTAATAATAATCAAAGCAATAGTACACAAAATAATAAACCAACACAAACAAGTTCTAATGTTGGCAATGCATTCAATACTAGTGGTAAGAATGCTTAAAAAATAATTTTATGAGCAAAAAAATGCGCCCCAAGAAAAAGGGTTCAGACAGACCTCAATCTGGAAGAACTCGTCACGTAACAACAACATCAGTTCCATGTGAAGATGGTGAGAATAAAGACAATTCTTTATATGTATTTCAAAGAGATAAAATATCATTTGATTTAACAATCAAAGAACTTCCTTGGACAGATAATCAGAAAAGAATTATCGAACAGTTTTTAAATAAAGAAACAAAAGTTCTTTTACTTAAAGGTCCAGCAGGTACATCAAAGACAACACTTGCAATGTATTGTGGATTAACTCTTCTCAATAGAAGAAGAATCTCTGATATGGTACTAGTGAGATCAGCAGTTGAATCATCTGATTCTAAACTTGGATTTTTACCAGGAACTCTTGATGAAAAAATTGCAGTTTATCTTACACCTTTCCATGACAAGTTTGAAGAGCTTCTCTGTAAAGCACAACTTGATAGACTTCAAAAAGATAACAGATTAACAATTTGTCCAATTAACTTTGCAAGAGGTCTTCACTTCTCCGCAAAGTTTGTATGTGCTGATGAAGTACAGAACTTCTCACGTAGAGAGATTCATACTCTTATGAGTCGTATTGGTGAATTCTCAAAAGTTTTCCTTTGTGGTGATCCAGAACAATCAGATCTTCCATTTGGAAAATCTGGATTTAATAAAGTATTTGAATTGTTTAATAATGATGAAGCAAAAGCTCAAGGTATTTTCTGCATGGAATTAACCGAAGATGACATTGTTCGTTCAGAACTTTGCAGATTTATCACTCATAAATTCAAAGAATTACAGCTTACTATCCAGCAAGAAGAAGCAAATAAAGCTCAACATCATAAAGAAAATTCTCATAAAGAAATTAATTTATTAGGTGATAAAAGAACTTGGAATCCCTCAGAAGGTAAGTAAGTAACTATATGAATAATAATCCTCAGTATCAGACGTTAGATAACAGACCGATAGCATGTAACTTTTGTGGTGCAGCTGTTCAAGGTAGAGTTACAGAAAAAGTCGATCCTAGAAATAATGAAAGAGTAAAGGAATGTAGATGGATTTGCTCAAGATGTGGCAATTTATCTAAAATTGGAAACGTAAGATAACAATGGATTTGGAGAATCTCATAACCGAAGTTTATGATACTGCTAATAAGTCGTATCCTGCTTATAATTCTCCACCAAGAAAAGACTTTGTTCCGAATTCTGCAAAGAATACTCCAAACTTCCCATATCAAAGACAGGATGATGTAACAAATCCTCCACCAGAATCAATACCAAGTATCCCTTGGCCTCTTGGTACAGCTATTGATGATATTGCAGATAGTTTTGTATTTCTTGCAACAGCAATGAATAAAATATCAATGTGTGTTAAACATAATCCATCTTTAACAGCAAATCAAAGAGAAGATATGGTTCTTCTTTTTAAGAAAGCTAAAAAAGCATTGACAATAATAAAACACGTAGGATATAAACTACCTACAGTGGCAAATATTGCTGGAGCACAACCTTCACAAAATCCTTTACCAAATCCTCCTGAAAAATTACCAGAAAGTGATCCCATCAAAGCTCCAATAAAAATAAGAGTCAGATAAAATAATTTGACATTATATTTAAAATATCATATAGTATAGGCATATGATAAAATCAATTCCTTGGAATTTTGTTAAATCAACCTCAACAGTATTCGGATTATCCATTGTTGCAGCTTTTGGTGTGCAAGCATTAGGTGGTAACTTTTGGGCATCTTTCTGTTTATTTGTAACAGTTCAATATATTCTTTTTTCGTTTGCTGGAACGATTATAAGAAATTATTTTATACAAAAAACTCTTCAGAAAGAATTAGAAGCACTAGAACCTCTTTCTACAATATTGGAATGTGCTTATTGTAATACTTCAAATGTGATGACATTTTTGCCTGATCAGAATGAAAGAGCAGAGTTTGATTGTACATCGTGCAATAAGAAAAATTTGGTTAATATTCAATTTGTAGTTGCTAGAATTACTGAACCAGTAAATGTTAATAGTTCAACAGGAATTCCCCTAACCGACATTAAAGATGAAAAAGAATAAATTGAAAAATCTAGACCTAATAAAGAAAGAATCTGCGGAATGGGCTAGGTGGATTGCTCTATATGAAGCTGTTAATATCATAATGGATAAAGCTGAAAGTAAGAAAATTCCATTAGAAAATATTGTATTTAAACCTCTTGATATTCGAGATTATATTTCTTCAACTGAAGATATAATTCTTAGAAAAATTCTAAGTCAAGAACACGATATAAATATTGCTTTTAAAGAAGAAATTTCTACTAAAAGTGAATATACTTTTGTTTAATATTCTCCGTATACACTAGTATTACTACAAGGGTTTTCTGTAGGATAATTGAAATTAGAATCAGCTAGTGCTTCTAATACGTCATTATCATTTGTTGCATTGTTACCGATACCAGATCCAGGACTTCCGTTTTCGAAACTGTAATCGTATCGTTTTGCTTTGAAAAACCATACATAGTGACCACCTAAAGCATTTGTAACATATTCATCAATTACTTCAGTTAATTCATAAACAGTTGCACCACGACGAGGCCAGTTTAATCTATCACTACCATATTCACTGAGTTGTAATAAATCACTTGGTTTTGGTTCCGACGAAGCACCAAAAACAAATGTAAAATCATCAGGATGAATAACACCATTTAAATCACTATCTGCTAAGATTCCAAACTTTGATAACATATAAGAATCATTATTTAAATTCAAAAGTATTATCATTGATTCACCTTGCAAAAACCCTGCATCTGGTTCTTCACCATATAAAACATTCATTCCAGATAATGATGATTTATTTGAAAAATAATTTACTTGTTGTCCGTAAATATGAATTTGTTCTTTCCACCATCCACCAATCAAACTTCTTTCATTTTGATTTAATCCTTTATCTAAATATCTTAAAGTTTCCATATTATTTTTTTAATAAGTAGTATCCTTTATTATCTCTATAAAGAGTAACACCATGTTTACCATTTAAACATAAACCCTTGTGGGTCATTTTCGATAAATTTAAACCATTATCTGTAGCAATTTTTATTAATTCTCTATTGCTCTTAATTCTTTGAATTGATCCAATATTTTCTTTTGCATTTTCTAATTCTGGATTTTGCAATTTATGATTTATTTTTTTGGTTCTATATGTGGCAATATTTTTTAAAGATTTTATTTTTCCATCAACACTATGTATTCCACCATCTTTCATATGAGTAATACTTTTTACACTCTGATGGTGAGCATTTGAAAGTTTACTCAGCTTTTCTAAAATAAATCTTTTGAAGGTCATGTTTAATATACTTACCAATAAAAAACCCCTCCGAAGAGGGGTTTTCTATTTTTATTTATTATTTTTTAGTTTTGATCGTAGAGATCTTTTCCAACTTGAACTCCACCAACATTGATACTACTCTTACTTGTTAAGGAGTTAACTGCTGGTTCGGTTGAATGATTTTCAGGCTTACCAGTTACTTTCTTACCCTTTACAACTGTTGCTTTCTTCTTTGTAACTGGAACTGCACCCTTAACTGTGAATACTGATTTCTTTGTTTGACCAGCTTCTAATTTCTCCTGATCAACTAAAGCATGTCCGAGGATTTCTGCATCAACTTCTTCCTCATTTAAGGAATCGTGATCTTCTTCATCTGAAGAATCTAAATCGTCATCATATTCATCATGACTTTCATCTTCATCTTCACCTTCTTCACCTTCTTCACTTTCTTCTTCTTCCTGATGCTCTTCATGTTCTGAAAGTTTATCTTCAAGCTTTGCTACTAAATCCTTGATCTGAGAGAGAATACCTTCCATTGATTCGTGATCAACATCTTCTTGTTCTTCTTCATCAGATACTTCATAATCTTCATCACCATCTTCATATTCATCTTCTGCACCATGTGCTCCGATTCCTTCAGGTCCACCGAAATCACTATCAGGTGTTAATGAATTATCTTCTGTGTCAAAATTAAATGAATCTTCTTCTGAAATGATTTTGTTGAATAAAGCATCGAATGGATTTACTGAATCCTTCAATGTTAACTTTTCAACTTTCTTTAATTCCTTTGCTTTGCTTTCTGAGGAATTTGAATTGTATTCAGCAGGAGCATCTTCTGGTTCTTCTAATTCTGAATCAACATCATCGGAACCAGATTTCTTAACGAATGTTTTAGCATTCTTTTCATTTTCTTTATGTCCGAATGTTGCTCCGATTTGAAGATTTGTATCAGCTGTGCCAGCTTCTGCGTTTTCTTCGATTACTTTTAAGTAGGCTTTTGTTAGAGGGTCCATATTATTGTTTTGAATATTTACTCTCAATATATTCCATTTCTACTATTTTTTTTATTTTTTATTATAATATCTTTCTGGTTGTTTTGGTCGATCAATCCCATATGTCATATTTTCGACACCTCTACATTCTTTTATATCAACATATAAAAATTCTCCGCTATCATGTAAATGTACTAAAAATACTCCATTTTCGGTCATACCATAATCAATATGAATCAAGGCAAATCCTTCACCTTTTGGGGTCTGAATCCAAAGTGGAGGATTTAATTGAAGTTGTGATGCACCCATACTATTACTTATCAAAGTAAAATATTTTATAAAGATTCTAACATCATTAATGCTTCTGACTTATAATTTTTATAATTTATAAGTTCATAATCACTATCACCAATCCAAACGATATAAGCATCACTTACTTTAAAAGGTGTGTTTCTTTCAATGATTAACTGATACAACCAAAGTTGTAAACTATATTTAGAATATTCGCATTTTGGGATGTGTTGAAATGGCTCCAGCATATATTCACCATATTTGTTTTTTCTTTTAATTTCTTTATTTGTTTTATAATCAAACAATACAAATTGTTTTGTTTTCTTATTGTATGAGAGATTGTCGATTGTTCCACAAAGTTTAGTTTCTTTATCACCAACAACAAATTCAGATTTTATTAAAACGTGATCCTGTTTCCACCATTCATAGAATGATTTAAAA
>Ga0208257_1000602_pt1 | contig 10110 bp, 20 predicted proteins | sample CryBogCBH10Sep07_FD_184610 | JGI IMG/M metagenome (GOLD analysis project Ga0208257, IMG submission 184610) | Freshwater microbial communities from Crystal Bog, Wisconsin, USA - CBH10Sep07 (SPAdes) | ecosystem: Environmental > Aquatic > Freshwater > Lake | place: Crystal Bog, Wisconsin, USA... | reverse complement strand
CCATTCACCTGGTCGCTCTTTAAGCATTGCATCAACTCGAGCCCACTTGCTTGTGCGCTTGACTTGGCCTTGACTGCTTGGTGGGGGTGTTTCCCATTTAATTTGCTCATTCATTTTACCCTCCTACAGGTACTGTTACTGCGTTATGTACATTTAAGCATACAACTTTAGACTTGTCAAGTCAATTTATTTCTTTTCTTTTCCTATAACGAGCCACACGAATGCGAGTAGCAGAATTATAGGCATCAATGCATGGCTGGCATGTAACATGAGATTCGTCCTTTGTCTTTTGGCGTCGATGCCATGCCCACCCTCGCTCGGTCCCGTGTTCGACCTCTTTGCGGTTAGGTGGTTGGTATCCAAGTGATACCGAAAGAATGCGTAGTTCGTGGTAATCGAGTCCTGCCCAGATTCCCCACGCCTCTCGATGCACGAGCGCCCATTTAAGACAATCTGCCTTAATGGGACACTCTGAGCAAATCATCTTTGCTCGCATCTGAAAGCGACTGCGGTCGTCAAAGTAGAGTTTAGTTTTACCTAGACATCTTGCTCTGGACCAATCAGTCATTAAAAGTCGTCTTCGACGGCTTTCTTCTTGGCTCCTTCAAAAGGAGTTCCTGTAACCTGTGCTGTTGCGAATCGAAGGTCAGGTCCAACAGCCTCAGCGTTAAGGATTACCTTGCTGACTTGTTTGCCTTCCTTGTTCTCGTAACGGTCTTGGTTCAAGTTACCGTTGACTACAACTCGGTCACCCTTATGTAGTGAATCAGCAATGCCCTGAGCAAGTGTGCCCCAAGCGGTGCAGTCGAAGTAAGAAACGTATTCTTCCTCGTTCTTCTTTCTGTTTACTGCAACAGAGAAGTTCACAAGGGCCATGCCGTTGTTGGTGAACTTTAACTCTGGGTCGGCGGTAAGTCTGCCTATGATGGTGGTACTCATTTCTGTCCTATGCTTTCTCTAATTACTGCTCTGTAAGTGTACATCAATAGCCGGCCATTTGCAACAGTTTCACCATGTCTTCTAGTGTAACTACCGCATAGGCTCGACCTGCACTTGTGTTACGTCGCTTGATAACTGCTAAGCCGATGTCTGCCTTAGCGTTGTTCTTCTCTACCTCGGTTTCATCCATGATAGAGGCGAGTGTTATCTTGCCTACGTTCTTGCACTCAATCACAATGGCATGGGCAAACCCGTTGAGGTCACCCTTGTCAATCGTGTTTCCTGCACCGTAACGTCGCTCGACTTGCGGGTAGCCATTCTCGTTAAAGAACTTAGCAACGTCACGCTCCCATTGGGAACCTTTAGCCTTCTGTGGTGTCGTCATCTTCTTCAATCATGTCGTCCATCATGTCAGCAAGTGACTTTTGTAATACTTCCTGTGATACGCCATTTAGTATCAAGTGCTTGAACAATGCACCAATGGCTTTGTCCATACCTGCATTAACGGCGTCTTCTATGTCCTTATTTTCCATGTTGATTTACCTGCTTTCTTTCTATCTTGAATCATACCGTCACGCTTTTTAGCGCTAAGTCCTGCTCGATAACCAATCTGAAGAAACTCAGACAACGCTTCATCTAAGCACTGCTCGCTTACTGGGCAAGAAAAACAAATGTTTTTAATTGTTTCCTCGACCTTGTAATGCTGTCCCTTTGTCGGGTGAAAAATGTTGACATCCATTCCCCTACACTTTGCATCTTCCCTCCAACTCATTTAGCGACTCGTTTCATCAAGCCGTCTTTAAATCCTTTTGGCATCGGTACTGATTCCTTCCTTCGTTCCTCAATAACTCTTTCCCACTTATCACTGCGTGGGGTAGTGATAACAGTAGCAGGTTTATTGACCTTGGCATCTCGCTCACGCTGACCAACCATTGCGTCGTAGTGCTTACGAAACTTTTCGGGAGACAGTATGACCGTGCTCCAGAAGTCGTGACCCATGCACCACTTAAGCAACTCAGAGGCATGCGCCTCGTCACGCTTGTCAATGCGAATCATCTTCTCAAGCACTGCCACTGCTGTGTCGTTAACACGTGGTGGGTTCTTGCCATTGTCTTTAATGCACTGCACCATCTCTTTAAGTAATCTCTCACCAGCAACCCACGTAGGTTGTCCCTTGACGCTCGGTGCCTTGAGATTCTTAACTGCTTCTTTAGCCTCTGCAACTTGCTCAAGAGTGACTAAACCTTCTTCGATTAGTAGGCAGAGAACCTTACGGTAATCAACTGTTGCCATGTGCTTCTCGATACAAGCAGAGAGCAATAATAAAATACACGGCTGCATCTTGGAGGCTGTCCTCAATAGATTCATTCGTCATGGTGCCACCCTTAGCGGCTTTTTGTAATCGTTTAACCTTGTCGTTAGCCCTGATAACAGCACCAATCCAGCCTTCAATACCAAAGTCTTCACTCGCTCTTACGTTGGCGAATGGGTCCTCAAGCGTTGCGTAATCTGAACCCTTCTTGTTGTGCATCTCGACGATTTCATCAATCGCTTGCATAAAAGGTGTTTTGTTTTTTAGCATCCGTCAGTCCATTCTGGGTATAACCCGTGGTTTCTTGTCCAGAAAAAATACGCTACTGCGTTTTGTTCTATCTTATTTGCTTGGTTTGGTGTAGCAGGTAGACTAGGCATGTAAGAACGTGCAAACTTCCAAATCTCAGGCATGAACTGATACATTCCTTGCGCTCCTGATACCACGTTGGTGTCAACCAACTTGTTACGACTCTCGGTGTAAGCAATACATTTAAATTGCAATTGCACACTCGGTGGCAATGCTGTTATGGGGTCGAATGAACGAATCCCATTAGCAACCATTGTCGTAGGTACATCAACCGATGCAGTTGCTGACGGTTGTATAAAGTTCATGGATAGGAGTAACCCACCCACTACCAGTGTTGAACGTATCATTACTCACCTTTGGTCCTTGAAGACGGGTGAATCGCTTTCGCTAAATTCAACTCTAACTCACGAATCCTTCTGTGCGCATCACGTAGTTCAATACGTGTACGTTCTAACTCACCAACAAGCACCGTGTTTCGGTCCTGTAGGTACTCTAATTCACTTGACATTTGTATCCTCCTTAGATTCAAATCCAGTTAACTTACTTTTATTGCTCGGACAACGGTGTACTACTTCCTCTGCTCGTGCCTCAACGAGAAGAAGACATTTTGGACAGACCCACTTTTTCATATTGTTATGAATGTGAACGGTGGCATGGCCATGTTTGAGTGACGTGCTGTGGTCTTCAGTGCTACACGCACTGCGTTGTTACTTGCAACTTTTTGTTCTGCAAGAACAGCCAAGCAACCAGTCGCCACAGGGTTACCAGCGCCAACAGAGGCATAATTCTCCTTAAACTTAATCACCGAGAAGTCATCTGAAATCTCGTAGATGTGCTTCTTAGTGACAACCAATAGGTTCCACTCACCGGCAATGTTAGCCTCTTGTAGGTGATTACGCAAAGCGTACGGGTCACTAAGACCAGCCTTACGTGCGACCTCGATAACACGGAACGAGCCCGAGCCACCGATAAGTGTGTCGCTTACCTTCCATACCTTTGGTTCGGCTGACAACTGGTACAAACCACCTTCGTCGTATGCACCAGCGTCACCGCCAATTGAGTATGTTTTACCATCTGTAAAGCCAACAATGCAGGTCATTTAAAGTTCTCCGGTACTATGCCTCTGTAAGGCATCTGTTGGGGTTGAGGTTTGAAGGATGCTTCGCACTTAGGACAGAACACGTACGGCCGTTGCGTCAGCGCTACCATCCATTCGTGCTTGCATTCTTTCCACTTACTCATGATAACTCTAGGATTACTCCGACTACTTCTGCTTCGGATAGGTCGTTAAGTGACTTGAGTTCACGGCCTACTAAACCTTCTACAAACTTCTTACGCTCGACAGGCTCAGCGAACTTTGCTGATAGCAAGTCACGCATTGTCTCTGCCGATGTCTTTTCCTTTGGCTTAGCGCTAGCCTTGGCCCTAGTTGCTGAGTTGGCGTCGTCGTCCTCATCGGCCACTAGCCCCAAGCAACTCATATATGAGTAACGACGAGCATAGGTGCACGCACTACCAAAACTTTGCATGTCCTCTTTGGCAAGGTGTAGTTGCATTGAGTAAGCAATGTACTGACCTGATTCGTGAATCAAGTAGGTGAGTAGAGAGTCGGTGCCATCTTCTGAGTGAGTGATGAACTGACTAACTGCAAGACCATGCTTCGCTAGAACAGGTGCTGTGTGTTGCACAACCTCTGGTAGACCTGCGTACTTGCTCTTAAAGAATGGGTTAACTGAGCCCTTTGGCACTGCACTGAACTCGGCCTGAGCCTTTACCAGTGACATCGCTAGTTCGTTAATTTCTTGTGATTGCATGTTCTCTCCTTAGAACTCTGAGTCAATATCATAGCCGAGTGCAGCGAATGAGGTAATGATGGCGTCCATCGTCTCAAGGCATGCCTCGTAGTTTTTTAGATGAGCAAGGTACACCGATGCTCCATCCTCTTTAAGTACAACTGCCCAGTCGTTTGCATCTAAGCAATCTGGGTACAACTTCAGTTCTACGTCGTTACCTTTTAAGGTGATAATAGGTGAATCCATTACTTGCTCTCTCTCTTTGTCATTGCACTTGTTGTTATTTTTACTACACCTGGGCCATCGTCCATACACACAGACTTAAAGGCACAATACTCGCACTGCCACGCACGACCGTTAGGGTCAAGCGTCATAAACTTGTTGTCATCGTCCTGTGCCCATCGGTCAGGTAGGTAACCCGTGTCGATGGTAAAGGCAAATCCTTCAAGTCGCTTTAATTCTTCTATTGCTAGAGGCTCCCATTCTTCACGTGGAACTTCGAACTCAGCAAGGAATCGGTTAACGCCTTCGATGCCTAAGTTCTTAGCCTTCTGCTGTGACAAAGCCTCGAAACCAATGCTACCCATAACAAGTGTCTCAATGCGAATCTCAGGGTTCTCGCCTTCGATGCCTAATGCATTAAGTCCCGCTTGAGCAACAGCCTTACCGGCTGGTCCCTGTGGGTTTGAGATAGTACCACGTAGTCTGTTCCATCCGACTTGTTTGTCAAAGGCATACGTTCCCATGGTCTTAAGTTCGTACAAGACGTGAGTGCCACCGTAGTTGCTACCAACATCGTGAGTACTGATAAGTGCGTCACACGAGCCTGATATGAAATCTCCTATCATCGATGGGACTTCAAACTGGGCAGACGGGAAACGACGACTAATCGCATCCTGTAGTGCTTCGTGCACAATGGTTCCCAGACCTGTTACCCATGCACCTGCGTGGTCCATTGGCTCAGTTGGGTCAGCGTCGAAAGCCGCATAACCTTGCTGTCGACCACACGAGAATGTAGACGAATAGCGCAGTGGCGTATTCTTCGCTGTTGGTTTTGGTATCTGCGACTTAACGTGCAGTTCCTCAACAAGCAGTCCAGTAATAACTGGGTTAGATACTTGATTCATACAACTCCTTCCTAGAGTCCAATAAGATTAGCAACTCTAGAAGGGCTTGTCAAATACTATCTATCTCTATTTCGTCGTGGTAGTCAAACAAGTGGTCCATAATCTCTTGAAGACCATAGATAGAACGCTGAGTTCTACACAGTTCGCACTTGTAACCACGGAAGTCACCCTTGTGCTTCATGACGACTTCGCCTGTTTCTTTGTTAACAATCGTTGCGTAACTCATATATTTAACAACCCTCCAAAATCGTGTGTCTTCTGCTTTACTGCAATAAGGTTGGCCTGAACGTAAGGTATGTGGTTCTCTCGATGCCAGTCGCTTGGAAAGAAACTACGTAATGCTGACTGTTGGAACCTGCACTTGAAGTCAATGAAGTCCGAGTACTGCTTGTCTGTGTAGTACCAGAAAGAGTTCTCGTTCCAGAACGCAATGTGTGTCGGGTCTTGGAAAGCGCCACGTCCATCACTGCTTGGGGTCATAGATAGCAACATGCCACCGTGTGCCAACTTGTCGTAGCACCATTCCATGAACGCTGTCTTGTTGGGTAGGTGTTCCATGAAGTCGTACGCACGGATAACGCCGACGCTGTTGTCGGCAATGTCCATGTCAAAGATGTCACCCACGTAGTCGACGCCTTCACCAGGGCGCAAGTCAACGCCAAGGAATCCCTCAGCCTTGTTGTGGTGTGCACCTAGGTCAAGGGCTAGCAGACCCTGATTCTTAGACCAGGCTAAGGCGTGGTCCTGAATAGTCCTGTAGTACATGTCCACTGTGCCAACCTGAATGTCTGAATTTCTTACCTTCTGGGTGTTGTTAGAATGGACACGCTGAAGATACAAAATCTCAGGAATGTGGTAAAACTTCGTGACCTTGTAGAACTGAGACATTATGTCCTGGTCGTCTAGTATCTCTAGATTGGCACGATACCCCTCTATTTTGGCGTATAGGGCACTCCGAAACGCCCTCAAATGGTTGGGGGCGAACCAAATATATGACACGTTGTGGGGGTAGGGTTCAAAGGATAGGGCGCCTAGGTAGCCTTCTTCGTTGTAGTACTTCCACCCGTACTCTGCATCAAAAGGTGGCACCATGTCAGGCTTGCCATCTCCAAGGACCTGAGCGGTGTCAGAATAGACAAAGCCAACTTCAGGCATGTTGTCGAACACGTACTCCACGTCCATAAGGGCGGTAGGCATCAGCATGTCGTCGTGGTCCAATTCCAGCAGGATGTCACCGGTACATAAAGACACGGCCTCACGCTTTAGGGCACCGACGCCAGTCAGACTTGAGTCAGCGTAGACCAGTTTCACACGGTCATCTTGTGGCTTCTCCCAAATGGCTTCACCATTGAGCAGAACTACCCATTCCCAGTTCTCATTGGTCTGTTCCTTCAGCGACTTGTAACAGTCGTTAAGGTACCTAGGGTCGTGACTCGGTGTGAATATGCTTATCACGTTTCCTCCAATGTATTGTGTTCTTTAAGTAAATAGGACCATAAAACAAACTTGCAAGGCAGAACCCGTATTGATGCGTGTGAAAACCGTAAATAGTCCACAAGAAAGCGTTAACAAAAAGAATAATCCATGACCACCACAACTTACGGCCTGCTAGGTACGCACCAGTCATACCGATTCCTTCAAGAATGAATGACCACATTAAAATGAGTACTCTACGCCTGGGTGCTTCTTCTTCATGAACTGCACCAGTGGCATCTTCTCGTAGCGTCGGCACAGGTAATCCAGGCTGACAAACATCGGGTCGTAACTACCGTCACGCACCTCGTGCTTAACGATTATTCCTCGCCAGTGGGCGTTCCCCTGCGGGCCTTTATAGTCTTCATCATGGAGGTAGCATGCGCCCGCAACAAGGCCATGTTGGCTTTTGCCAGCGACGAATCTAAGTCCGTAGGCGAGCGTCTGTTGGTGGCCCATCGTGAAACTATGGCCAATGGATTTAAGTCTCGCTTCAACGTTGCCTCCTAGGGGCTTGCCGGTCATTGGGTTATAGAAGTAGTGGCTGTAGGCTACGCCATCGAGCCATAGGATTTCTAAGTAGTTACTTACTTTCCATCCGCTTCGGGCGTAGTCGAGGTGGTCTGTGGTAACAACTCCTTCAAGTTGTGCATCCATTGAGACAGCACGGTTGATTCTGTCTTCGTGGTTGCCAAGGAGGATGTGCCTCTCAGGGTTCCATTTAGCGTGCCTGGTCTTACGACGATTCTTGTTGAAGTCGGTGAGGGCTTGGTTGAGGATTGCCCATGCGTCATTAGCGGCCTCGATATCTTGCTTGTAACGGCGACCCTCCATAGCCTTCTTGCCCTTGTCATACATCGACAGGGACGGCATGTCTGCGTGGTCACCTAGGTGAATAATTTTAATTGGTTTATCGTGAAACTCGTCCACAATGTATTGACCAATCCATTTAAGGTGGTCAGTTGGAGCACCAGGTTTAGCCTGAGTGTCCGGAATAACAATGTGTGTTGTTGGTATTTGCAAGGTAATACTCCTTGTGTAGTCCGCCCACCAGGCAGTTTAACACACAAGTTACCAACAAACAACATTATTGTAATTTATTTTCTGGTTACTGCTCCAGCAACTTCAGAAGGAGTGATGCTGTAAAGGTCTGGCCAAGCCATAGCGCCAGGGAAACCTGCATACCAGAGGGCTCCAGCCACCAATCCAGAGCAAATCCAAGTACGAGATTTACGTAGGCATATGGCGTCTGGGAGTATGTTATCCAGGGCACATGAAAGTATGCTAAGATAACTGTATTTCAGGCCCACCTGAGAGCGAGCGAACCTTAGAACAAGTTCACGGTTCGTTGTACTCGGTAGTTCCACTACCTCGTACGTGCCACCAAAAGCAGATTCATCAAGAGTTAAGTTGTCGGTGATACCCTTCGGTTGGGCTTGGATGAGGTACCACTTACCGTCCACGTATCTATCCAAAATGGCAACGTGATTCCATTTCGAGTAGTTGGAGTAGGGCATGAAGTGTTGCGCCCAACGGATACTCTTACCAATAATTCCTTTGGTTGAACAAAATACAAGGTCACCTGGATTCATCTTTTCCCTCTAAGTAATCGACACGTGCTTCTAGTGCCGCTAAATCGTAATCTTGACGTTGGTCAGTAACGTCTTCAATGTTCTCGTGACCGTGACGTGTAGCAAAGTACGTGCTTATGTATGCAGACACAAGACAGAAGCAAACCAATTGCCATGTGAAGTGACTGACTGCTGTCTTAATGCAGAAGATGTTGGCAAGCCAGTAGCCCAACTCGGTCATGCCTGCTACGTGTGGTCGTCCTCGTGCCTCGGCTTGAACCATGAGTACAGAGAATATGTTGGCCACACCAAGTGATAAAGCCGCTAGTAATGCAATCTTCATTTGTCGTCCTTTAATAGTTTGTGTATTTCTTGCACCAGAGCGTGTGTCTCTAGGTCTAGTTGGTAATCCTTGACCGAGTGTTCAGTGTCGTTCTTCTGCATCTCGTCAGAAATACGGTCTGAGCGCTTGGCTGAGATAAGTAGCACTGAACCTTGTAGACCAGCCACCATAGAAAGCACTAGGTTAAGTCTGAAGAATGGCGCAGGGTCAATGCCGAAACCGGCAGAGAGAATCCATAGAACCATGGCGCTACAAAATACAATCAGGAATGTCCAGGTGCCCATGCCATGACGCATAAGGTCTGCACACTTTTCCCCAAACGTACGTTTCTTATTCGTAGTCAAGGTCATTAAGGTGGGCTTCGAGGTCTTTGGTGACACGCTTAATGGCTTTCTTATTCTTCTTCTGCTCGTCGATAATTTCTATTACTGCTTTTTCTATCCTGTCCACTGCGTCTCGCAGTGAACTACCGTGATTTGGCGACAACTCAGCCTTCACTTTCTTCCAAACAATACGGCCAACAAAAAAGATAACGGGGAAAACAAATACTGCTAGTACTTGTGAAATGCTGGCAAGGCTATTCCAGTTCATGCGCTCGGAACGGGGTGTGCTGACGTTGCGTTCAGTTGGTTGGTGTTAAAGCGTAGGTAGGTCTGTGGAAGTCGTCCGTCTTGTGATACATGAACATACGAAGGGTCGCCTTCTTGACCATGGCTAATTGTTAAAGGGTTCTTAGCGTTAGCACCTGACACGTCAACAACGAGTGCTGTGTGCCAGCCAGTTCCAGGGCCGTACACAATAACGTCGCCAGGCTGTACCTGAGCAAGGGGAATCTTGGTGCCGTGGCTAAGCAGTGTGCCGGTGTAGCCTTCGCCGTCATAGTTCTGACCGTTAGGGTCTGGTGCGCCAGCGTGGTTGTAGCAAAGGGTTACAAACGCTGAGCAATCAGCAAACACAGGCCACTTAATAGGGTTCTGGTTAATGGCTTCCATGCGTTGTCCACCTTCGGTGTAGTGGAACTGCTGGTGATGAGCCGCAAAGTACTTAGCCCATGCAACAATGTTCTGTCTTACGTCTGTCATTACACTCCTTTGATTTCTGTGATGCATGATGCTCCGCAGAGAATCAATGCGTGAGGGTATGTCGATGCGAGTGGTCCTACTGCGTCAAACGAGACACGTAGGTATCCTGCCGATGGTTCAATAACCTTGTTGCACCCATCGCATGTTGCTGTAGTCGTGAA
>Ga0208257_1000601_pt1 | contig 10111 bp, 8 predicted proteins | sample CryBogCBH10Sep07_FD_184610 | JGI IMG/M metagenome (GOLD analysis project Ga0208257, IMG submission 184610) | Freshwater microbial communities from Crystal Bog, Wisconsin, USA - CBH10Sep07 (SPAdes) | ecosystem: Environmental > Aquatic > Freshwater > Lake | place: Crystal Bog, Wisconsin, USA... | reverse complement strand
ATTTAAATGTCCTAAAAGAATCTGTTAGAACAAATGTTAAAAAAATATTTTACTCATCTTCGGCATGTGTTTATCCTGAATTTAATCAAGAGGACAAAAATAATCCGAATTGTAAAGAAGATACCGTTTATCCAGCACAACCAGATTCAAATTACGGTTGGGAAAAATTATATGGAGAAAGGTTATATTTCGCTTATCAAAAAAATTACAATTTAGATATTAGAATTGGTAGATTCCATAATATATTTGGACCTTATGGGACATACAAAGGTGGTAGAGAAAAATCACCTGCAGCAATTTGTAGAAAAGTTGCCGAATCTATAGATGGTGATGAAATTCAAATATGGGGTGATGGAACACAAACAAGAAGTTTTCTTTATATTGATGAATGTTTAGAAGGAATAACAAAATTAATGGAATCTGATTTCACTTATCCTATCAATATAGGTAGTGATCAATTGATATCAATTGAAGATTTAACACATAAAATTATTTCTATTAGTGGTAAAAAATTAAAGATTAAAAATATAGATGGTCCCATTGGTGTGAAAGGAAGAAATAGTGATAATAATTTAATAAAAGAAAAATTAAATTGGTCCCCTAATAAACCGTTAGAAGAGGGATTAATTGAAACTTATAAATGGATTAATAATAAAGTAAATGAAAATAGAATTTATAATACCAACTTACAATAGACCTCATCAATTAATGACTGTGATTAGTTCTATTTTCTCACAAACATCTCCTAATTGGAGAATACATGTTGTGGCAGACGGGATCTACGATGGTTATCAAAAAGTTAAAAATTATTTCGAGGGGGATGATAGAATTAGATTTACCGAATTAGATGGTCCACATAAAGATTGGGGTCATACTCCAAGAAATTATGGTTTGAGTCAAGCAACAGAAGAATGGGTAGTTATGACTGGCGATGATAATTACTATGCACCTATCTTTGTAGAGGATTTTTTAAATGCTGTGGATGAAAATACTCATTTTGTTTTATGTAATATGATACACAATTGGACAAATAATGATTATCTTCATATTAATTCTATACCGAGAGCTGGAGCAATTGATATCGGTAATTTTATGACTAGAACTCAATTATCCAATAAAATGAAATTAGATATAACAGATGAACAATCAGATGGTACATTTGTTGAGGAGTATTTAAAAAGATATTCGGAAGGAATCATAAAAAAAATAAACAAACCTTTATACGTTCATAATTAATGAAAAAAAAATCAGCAATATTCACAATAGTTAAAAATGAAAATTATTTTTTACCTATTTGGATTAAACATTATAAAAAATATTTTGACGAATCTGACATATATGTATTAGATCATCAATCAGATGATGGTTCCACAAGTAACTTGAATGTTAATGTGGTTCCAGTAATAAATGAGTTAGCCTTTGATCATCAGTGGTTAGTTAACACAGTACAAAATTTTCAAAAAGAATTATTAGAAAAATATGAATGTGTAGTATTTGCAGAATCTGATGAAATATTATATTCGACAGAAAAACCATTTAATCTTGTAATTGAAGATTTAATTAATAATCCAAATCAAGATTATATTACTTGTATTGGTTATGAAGTTATTGAAATGAAAGATGAATGTTCATTAACTCCTGAAGATGAGATATTTAAAAATAGAAATTATTGGTTTAAATACTCAAATCATTATGATAAAACTTTAATATCCAAAATACCACTTAATTGGATATGGGGTTTCCATAGTGTTCATGGTAAACCTAAATTATTTACTAATGGTGTTTATATGGTACATCTTCATAGAGTGGATTTTGAAATGATGTTAAAAAGACATGAAGAGAGGGCTAATAAATGGAAATTAAAAAATGATGGTGAAGGAGTTGGATTTCAACATAGAATAGGTGATAGAGAGGGTGTAATGAAATATTTTAAAGATATACCATCTATACCTGAATTAATACCTGATGAACATAAAAAAATACTAAACGGAATTTAAAATTAAAAAATATGAATATTAGCTTTGTAATGGCAGTTTACAATAAATTAGATTTAACTACGGAATGTTATAAAAGACTTCGTAATATATATCCGAATGCTCCATTAGTGATTAGCAGTGGTGGATCTAGTGATGGTACTAAGGAATGGTTAGAATCTTTAGAGGATGATAATTTATCGTTTTTCCATGATGATACTCGTTTAACATTCTCTGAAACATATAATGCAGGTATTGATCTTGTGGATACTGAAAAAATTGTCCTTATCCATAATGATATGGTTATTGGTGAAGGTTTTTTAGAATCAATTGAAAGATTATTAACTGAAAATATGATTTTATCTTACACAACAATTGAACCACCAATATTTGCCGGTCATCAAAGACCAGGTAAGGTTTTATTAGATTTAGGAACAGGATTTGATAATTTTAACGATGAACTTTTTAATCAATATGTTCAACAATGGAAAGATGGTAATGATTTGCATGATGGTGCAGTTTTCTTTATGTCGGCATATAAGAAAACTTTTATTGATTTAAATGGATTTGATGGTTTTAGTTTTGTTCCTTGTTTCTGTGAAGATGATGATTTCTTAATACGTGCAAAACTAAAAGGTTATGAATTAAAAACTTGTGATAGTGCAATCACTTATCATTTTGTTTCTCAAACATCAAGATTTAGTGATGAAATGAAAGATGTGCGCGGAGCAATCGAAGCACATTCAATTAGAAACTTCATTAGAAAATGGGGTATTACTATTCCTATGTTTAACGCTATGGATTATCAAACTACGGATAACTTTACTTACAACAAAAAAATTGTTGGAGTTAAATTAGATAGTGCAAAACATATTGAATTATTGGAACCTTTCTTTGATAAAATTGAAATCGATGAATTCCCTACTGAATATGTTGAGAGAGAACAAGAATTTACTCGTTATAATTTGAAATCAAAATTTGAAGATGTAAACAATGTTGATATTAAAGTTTTTGTTACTGATAATTTTAATCAAGATGATTTCAATATGGTCAATGCATTAAGAGTATCTCTTGATGAATTGGGATCAGGTGTATATGAAAATGGTAATTTAACTGTTTTGATTATTGATAAAGATCAAAAGGCGTAATTACCAACGTGTTTAACATCCATACTCAAATATGTATCAATAAACACTTCGTATCCTAATTCTCTTAACTTACCTAATAAAATAAAGTCTTCACCGAAGTAATCTTCGGTGTCTTCTTTATATCTAAATTCAAAATATGGTTTTTCTAATTTATCGAATGTATCTAATTTCATTAACATACATCCCATACCTACTCCCTCCACTTTAATAAGTTCATCATGTACTTCCATTGGTAACCAACTATTCCAATCATTTAGATCGGTATATGCAACCGTTTTAAGAGGTTTTGAACGTCTCATATAGTTACAAGCAACAATGTCCTTATTGTGTTCCAAAAGACGTAATGCGGTGGTTGGTGGATACATCATATCACTATCCAACCAAAGTACATAATCTGAATTAATTTCTTTTGCTTTCTTAATAAGATTGTTTCTTTGATTCAATAAAATTGTACTTGAATCGAAGAACAAATAAGTATCGATACCAGCCTCTCTTGTTGTGTTAAATAATTGAGTTAAACAATATGCAAATTGACTATGAACTTGATCTCTTGTTGGTACTAATATTGATAATTTGAGTGGTTTTACTTCCCACATTGAACTATTGTTGATTGACTTACTCATGTTCCTGGTGTATTATCTGTTATAATATTACTTTGATATGTAAATTTTTGTCCTGAAGTTACCATTTCTTCAACTCTTTTCATTAGAAGTTGGTAATCTTTAATTGGTAAATTAGATATTGTAGTAAAAGTTAATCTTGAGTAGGTATTTGTTAATAAGATGTCGGTTGCCGCAATTCTTGCCCATTTTTCAATTAAACACCTTTTCAATACATCTTGATCACCATTTAATAAACCCTCAATACGTTCCTTATCATATGTATCAAGTATTTCATTCAACATTTGATGTTCTTGTCTGTAATAGGGTATAAAAGACAAAAAATACGTTAATTTGAGACGTTTAATAAACTTGATGAGTCTTTCTCTATCAAAGTTAATTCCGTTCCATTTAACGTATTCTAATTCGTATTTTGAGGGGTAATTCTTATACGTAAATTTCATACGTATAATATAAGAAAAATAAGTGAAAAAATAAAATTAATATGTACCTGATCCTGATAATCCACCAAAATTTGATCCTTCTAAAGTTTGTGATCCTGAAGGAATACTTGCAACACCAGAATATGAACGGTTACGACTCACACCTAATGAGGAATTTAATCCCACGTTTGAAGCCGAACCTGTGGTAGCATATAATCCTAAAACTACTCCAATTCTACCCATACTTACTTCGGTTCCCGTTGCTGGTACTGTACCCATGATATATTACTTTTAACTAAATTGTTTGTTATAAATACTCACCACATTTTTTTAGGACGTGGTGAGTATAGTTTTTTTAATTATTTTATTTTTTCTTCTAAAGCCTCTACTCTTGCAAGTAATTCTTTATTAGTTTGGATTAATAATGCTACTAATTTGTCATATTTAACCGCTAAGTAACCATTATCTCTCGTTGTTACTAATTCAGGTAGAACTTTTTCAATTTCTTGTGCAATAACCCCGATATCGTGACCGTGGTTGTCTTCCTGAACACCTTCAATTGTTTTCCAATCAAATGTGTAACCGTTTATTTGTTTTAATATATCTAAAGAACCTGATATTGTGAATATATTTTCTTTTAATCTTTCATCTGATGCTGAGAAAGCGTATATGTCACCTGTTGCTCTAATTGCACCTGTTACGAATAATGGTATTGTCGATCTTAAAGATGTTCCATCGTCTGTAACTGATGAGTTACCAACTGTGGTTGCACTTGTGAACTTAACCATTGTATTAGATGTACCTGAAGTAGTAATAGAAGTACCTGATGTTCCTGAAGTACCACTAACACCTGAAGTACCGTTAGTACCGTTAGAACCTGATGTACCTGAAGTACCACTCACACCTGATGTTCCTGAAGAACCGTTAGTTCCGTTAGAACCTGAAGTTCCTGAAGAACCATTTGTACCGTTAGATCCTGATGTACCGTTAGTACCGTTAGAACCTGATGTTCCTGATGAACCATTAGTTCCGTTAGATCCTGAAGTACCATTTGTACCACTTGATCCACTTGTACCGTTAGTACCGTTAGAACCTGATGTACCTGAAGAACCATTAGTACCGTTAGAACCTGATGTACCTGAAGAACCATTAGTTCCGTTAGAACCTGAAGTACCTGAAGTTGCTGCGGTGTATGATGTACCGTTAATATATAAATTACCTTGAACTTTTAAAGATCCTGTTACTTCTGTATTTGAATTCATTATAACAGTTGTACCGTCATCTGTAATGTTTGAACCTGTGATATGATCACCACCTTGTCCCTTTTGAATTACGTTTGCTACTGTTGTTTGTTCCGAACCTAAAGAACCTGTATTTCTTGGACCACTAATTAAAGCACCTCCGTGATAAGATGATCCACTACTTTTTTGATAAATCCATCCATTATTTTGACTATCCCAAAATAACGAACCTGTTGCTGAAGCTGAACCACTTTGAAATACAGATAAACCCGCAAATCTTAAAGCTGGTGTATATGCATTTAAATAAATAACATTATTTAAAACTTGTAAATTAGAAGCGGTCGTATAAACTATAGAAGATGAACCAAATACTGTTAAATTTTGTGTAACTGTTAATGATCCTGAAATGGTTGAATCTGAATTAACTGTAACCAAAGATCCATTATCTGTAATATTTGAATTTGTAATTCCTGTAGAAGATGCAAATTTGACTACACTATTTTGAGTACCTGAAACAGATACAGATGTACCTGAAGTACCATTAGTACCGTTAGATCCTGAAGTGCCTGAAGTTCCTGATGAACCGTTTGTACCATTAGAACCACTCGTTCCTGAAGTACCATTAGTACCGTTAGAACCTGATGTACCATTTGTACCATTAGAACCCGATGTACCGCTTGATCCGTTGGTTCCACTTGATCCACTTGTACCATTAGTACCATTAGAACCTGAAGTACCGTTTGTACCATTAGAACCACTAGTTCCTGATGAACCATTCGTACCATTAGAACCTGACGATCCTGATGAACCATTCGTACCATTAGAACCTGAAGTACCACTAGATCCTGATGATCCTGAAGAACCGTTAGTACCATTAGAACCTGATGAACCATTCGTACCATTAGAACCACTAGTTCCTGAAGAACCGTTAGTACCATTAGAACCTGAAGTACCTGAAGTTGCGGCAGTGTATGAAGTTCCGTTTATTACGACATCGTTAGTTACATAAAGAGAACCAGTTATTGTTTGGTTCGCTTTAAACACGTTACTACCTGTTGTTGCATAGGTAGAAGCTTCTTTACCACCTAATTTTTGAGAATCAAGTGCATTTGATGTAGTACCACTAATGGTGGCATTTATTGTACCGTCTACGGTAATATCACTTTGGAAGTGGGCTGAACCTGATACTGTAAGTGATCCCGAGATGTTTGCGTCAAATATTTTCATAGGGTTATATTGTTATACCCTAATAAATACTTGAAAAATTATCTTTATAAAAAAAATCTATATTTTTATATTAATTTATTAATTTCTTTGATGACATCATCTCCTGTGATTGATTTGGAACATTCAAATTGTTGTGAGGTACCTTTATGAACAGGACACCAATTCCAATCACCTGGATTAAAGTCATAAACATTCCAACATCCATGGCACACATCTTTATTAATAATTCTTGAAACACCTATGGTTGGTTCACTATATTCTTCACTAAAACCAGAAATAATGATACATGGAATACCAACAGACCAAGCCAACCAACTCAAACCACTACCAATACCAATAAAAAGTTCAGATTCTTCTAATACTTCAATAACTTTCTCTATTGGACCCGGTTTTTGTTGTTTAACACCTTGTGGGTTTTTATTACCCATATAACCATCTTCCTCTCTTGAAAGTAATCTAACTTCATAACCTTTCTTCTTTAGATGATTTACTACTTGTTGCCATCCTGTACGGTTATTCCAATATTTACATTGTGAGGTTGAATGAATAGCAATACAAACTCTTTTCTTTTTCTTATCACTAAAAGTAGGTAACTTAGGTCTAATCTCTTCATATTCTATTCCCAATATATCCGTTGCCATTTTACCTAATGGTTCTACTTTAGGATTACTTGGGTGTCTATCATATCTGATAGTTCTATTGTCATCATAAAATAACCCCAATCTATATAAAGCATATAAATTGTTTACACCAGTACCAGGTTCAATGAATTCAATTTCAGGATATTGACCTTTAAATAAATCATTTTTGAATGTAGAACATATTACTTTACATTTTTTATCCATTCTAAACTTTTCCACATATGGCATCCATGCTAAACTATCACCCAAAGATTTTGATTCAAAACAAATCATTACTCTTTGATTTTCGAGATTAAGTCTTTCTTCTCTATAAAAATCATTATCAATACCTTGAATCTTCACAATCCAATTAACAAAATATTTTTTAGAAGCTCTTGTCCAATGATTGCTCCTGATATTAGTTTGATATACAATATTACCCGTATCTCCATCAATAAATTGAACGTTATATTGATGTTCAACATCTTCATTTATTTCAACAAATGGTCCATCCACAAAATGTATGTTTGTTCTTCTATTTGATGATACTTTTCTTTCAAAATATAACATTTGTAAGTTCTCGTGTGCACCCATATACAATGTATAATGTGAGAAACCTAGTCTTGACATTCTCTGAATTAAACTTTCTCTTAATTCTTTATTATGTCCCAAAAGGTTATGGTGATATTCCATTGCAATATTTCTAACTTTCAATAAATTCTCATCAGAAATACCCATAAATGCATGATGTTCCGCACCTTCGATATCCATTTTCAGAAAATCAATTTTACTTACAATTCCCGTTTCGAACAAATAATCTAACGTATATGTTTTAACAGTGTAAGTATTTGTCACTTCTTCTGTTTCCAATAATGTTGATCCACCTAAATGACCTGTTTCGGAAAGTATCATCTCACCAACTTCATCCGCAACAGCACCATGATATAAAATAGATCTTGGGTCTGCATTTTTTGAAAGTAATTCAAAATATCTTCTATCAGGTTCAAATGAAATAACCTTTGATGCACCTTCACTATATGCCCATCTATTGAAAATACCAATATTTCCACCTAAGTCAACAACCACATCTCCATCATATATTCTTTTATCTTGATTTGGGAATTTATAATAATCTTTCAAATTAAAGATTTCATGATAAATCGCTCTTGGCCAACCGAATTTTTCGGCCACCTCAATAACTCCACCTTGGTAATCTTTAATATCACCCAAATTTTCTAATACATCTACATCTGTGTAGAATTGTTCTGATTTATAAAAATCATTTTCTCTAATTGTTTTCTTTTCCATTAATATATTTGATGCTGTTTTTGCTATTTTATCCCAATTAAAATCTCTATGTATTTCCAATGATTCTACCATTGATAATGTTTTCAATGCTGTATAATTGTTAACAACATTTAACATTTGTTCACCCAAATCTTTCCAATCAGGTTCACAATATTCACCCGGAAAATGTTTTTGTTCCACATTTGCAGGTCTTAAACCATCAATTTTAACGGGTATTCCTTTATTATTTGCAAATTGTAATTGACCCCCCCAATTTGAATATATCGAAGGTGTTCCACAAGCCATTGCTTCGATTAAAGGTAAGTTCCATCCTTCGCTTCTTGCACAAGTTACAAATACATCACCTTCTTGTAAGTATTTCACATAATCTTCTCTTGGTGTGAATTTAATAAATTTGATATTCTCGTCATTTATATTATGATGTTTTACTCTATCTTCGGTTGTTTTTAAACCATCATTAGCATATGGATTTTCAACTGATGCAATTAATTCTACATCATTTCTACCTTTGAACGTTTCACCAAATGTTCTTAAAACTTCGGTTGTACCTTTTCTATAATCCCATCTACCAAAATGTAAAAATCTGAATTTATTTTTATATGGTATTTCATTTGAAGGTTTAAATGTTTCTACATCTATTCCTTCAGGAACTACAGATATTTTAGATGCTGAATATCCTTGTTCCACTAAACAATCAAATTGCCATTGAGTTGGTACCCATATCTCATCAAAATTCATCAATTTCTTGAAAAAATCTTGTGGGTACCTTGTTGATTCCCAAACATTAAATGCAATCTTATAACCTTGATAATTTTCGTGGAAATAATAGTTATTCATATCAACCAAAACAATATGAACATCGGGTACAAAATCATTCTTATAACCATACATCGGTAAATGAGATCTACTACCATCACCATTAATAAGTGTTTGTAAAATTAACATATCTTTCATCTCATCAGTGATGTATGGTTCATCGTCATGAGGTGTTTGATTCATACCTTTCCAACCACTTCCGATGGTTGAGTTTCTAACTTTAACTGTATGGTATTTGTTAAGGGCACAAAAAAAGGATCTCGCGTGATTTGCGTATCCTGTTACCCCAATAAAACATGTATGTGCAAGTATTTTCATTAGATAAAATATAATGAAAAACTTTTAAAATTCAAATAAATAACTATAAAATACTTTTGTTGTTATCTATTTTTAAATTACTTATATTATCACCTTTTATAAATCTTTGACCATAATAACCTTTAAAATTAAGTTTAGAGGGTATTTGTGTTAAATCTTTAGTTGTGTAGATTTGTAACCACACTCTTCTTGGTCTATCCGATTTATTTTCGGTTGAGTAATGTGGGGTTTCTCCATCCCAAACGGCCACATCTCCAACTTTAGGATATATCGTTTCATATTTTTTAGTATTTTTATTTAATAAATTTATAGGTCCGTTGTTTTCGGTGAAATCATCTAAAACCCAACAACAAGTTATACTCTTATAAAACCCTTCGGATGCTAATTTTGGATTTGGTCCTAAACCATTATCTGTATG
>Ga0208257_1000600_pt1 | contig 10117 bp, 9 predicted proteins | sample CryBogCBH10Sep07_FD_184610 | JGI IMG/M metagenome (GOLD analysis project Ga0208257, IMG submission 184610) | Freshwater microbial communities from Crystal Bog, Wisconsin, USA - CBH10Sep07 (SPAdes) | ecosystem: Environmental > Aquatic > Freshwater > Lake | place: Crystal Bog, Wisconsin, USA... | reverse complement strand
TAATTAAAGAAGAGCCAAGCGAGATGTTACCAGGACCGTAATCAAACTGTTTCTTACAAAATGTAAGATAGTGTTCATGCTGAATTTTTTTAAATTCAGCGCAAGTATCTGGATACTGTGTTTCAATTGCCTTTACGATTTCGTCTATACTCATATTGTTTAAAATTGTTAAAGAAGTCGTACCACATTACATATGCCATAGAAGCGAGATTTGCATACATACGCTCTTCATCTCCATCTAGTATAGATGTATCAATAGCATTTGCCATTAAAACTTCCCCGTCATCTACAATTGGTGTTACTCTATGAATAACACATCCTATGTGACGGTGTTTAGCTTCAATAGCTCTTTTCTGCGGGTCCTTTCCTTTAAGCTCTGGGTACTGAGTGATGAGCCCGGGATGTAGATTATAAATTTCATACTTCTCACAAATCTCCTTTGGCATAATACGAAGGTAACCATTGAGAGTAATAATAGGGTTCTTAAATTTTTTGAGAATCTTTTTATAATCCTTTACCGTAGGATTCTTTGGTAGTGTTATCCAATTTAACTTACCGCTATCTTTATCATCTTTTAAAGGTTCAAATAACCCCTCATCATCCTGACGATTGGTAATAATAGCATCAGGTTGACGATTAAAAAATGTTTTAATATTATAGACAGCTTGTCCACTCTGACTAAAAAAAGCTATCCATGGTCTTTTTCCTATCTGCATAGAATTTTCTTAAACATTTTAGTATTATAATCAATAATTTCCATCTCATCTTTTGTAACCTGGTGATCAATAAGATCAGCGAGTTTTGTAGATGGCTTGGTAGGAAGACCGTAGTCAGCGTCGTACTTCATATTGTGAAGTGCAGCAACAATAGGATTACTCGTATCACAGCTTACAATATTAAAGATATTGTGATTAATGTAATAACGGAATTCCTTAGCTAAGGAGCAACCGAGAAGATGATGCGGTTTATTCCAATTCCAAATACCTGCATCTATAAGTTGATTAATAAAACGCTGACGTCCAGAGCACCATTTATCAAGCTTTGTGTTACCTTCACCTGTAACTTCATAATAGGAAAAGTCAAAACTGATAGCAATCATATCAGCATGATCTGACATAAATTTATAGCAATCGGTAAGCTCCTGCCATGTCTTACCTTGAACAGCGCCAATTGCTTTAGTAAAGCACACATCCTTTACCGCTTTAATTTTATTTTGTACCTCCCATGTTCTAAAGCTCATTTGTGTATGAATAGAATCCTCAAGCACATCAGGAACAATAAACATATTAGGCTTAAGGTCAATTGCAGCTGCAAGGAACTTATCGCTATCAAATGCATGTCCGAGTTCAAAAATAGAATTATCGAGAAGAACTTCACGATTGTATATCTCTCGAGCTGTCTTAAAATATTGATAATACTTTGGATGAGATTCAAATAGATGCACTAATGCATAATCAAAATCATTATACAAAGTTGATGTTTGAAGTATAGAAATAGGAGATTCGTGCGATACCTTTACTAGCATAACAATATAATACATGTAAATAATCGTATATCAACTATGGAATATCCGCGTTATAATGGTCATTATGTAGGTATCGTTGTACAGAACAATGACCCGCAGTATAGAGGTAGAGTTAAGGTATTCGTTCCGCATATCTCTCCAACTGTTTATAAGAGTTGGAACGAAATTAATAAAGATAAAAACTTTAGTTTTATCGGTAATATTTCTTCTCTTGATCAGAGTCTTCTCTCTACAACCCTCAATACTGTTACTGGAACTTCAACACAACCAGCTGGCACTGGTGATTTGACAGCAATTTTAGATGAATTAAAATCTATTTTACCGTGGGCTGAAATGTCAGCACCTCTCGCTGGTGGCGGCTCCTCAGGTCGATATAATGCAACCACAGGGTACGGCTTTGTAAGTGATTCAAATAACATCGATTATACAATGGCCCAAGGTCCATTGTCATCCTATCCACATACACAAAATATGGATAACATCGGTGAAAAGACCGGTAATGTTTATGATATAGCGTATAATAAGTTAAGCGATGCATTTAATAATCCGCAGCTAACAAATGTTAATAATGTAAACAAATACAGCTATGATTATGTTCCAGAGACATATAGTAACAGCGCCAAGGGAGCTTTTCCTCTTCTTAATGTTGGTGCACACGTCTGGGTATTCTTTAATGAAGGTGATCCACTAAAACCAGTTGTATTTGGTCTTTCATATGGTGCTAACGATTGGACTACTATTACAGGAGCTAGCTCCGGTACACCAGGTATTGATTATCCTGGTGCTTATGAAAATACAAAAAAAGACGATCCGTATGATATAAACGCACGTACATATAGAAACAAATATGTTATAAACCAAAAAGGTGGTACATTATCTTTTACAAATACAGATACAAGAGAAGCTGTAAAGGTAACTCATTACTCTGGTTCGTTTAAGGAATTTAATAATCAAGCTAATATTGAACTTGCTACCGGTAATGATCAGAAGCTTGTTCTTAATGATTCATTCTCTACAGTTCGTGGGTTTAGAAATGAATTTACTCAACGCGATTTAGATAACACCATTGTTGGTGACCATTATCGTAAGGTAGGTAATTTACAATTTAGTCTTCATAATCAATGGAAGTCAATAATGGAAGCATCTGGAATTCCAAATATTAAACAACTATTTGATATACAAAGAACAGAAGGTGTAAAGGGTATCAAAGGTATTGACGGTACTATTATTAAATTAAACGGCAAAGGTCAAACAAAAAATGGTACACCGTATTTGTGTCCATTATGTTCAGCAAATGAACAACGTGTTCTTGCTCTTAACAATTCATTTGGTCCTGAAGCTTATAGTATTATCTCAAAAGCACCAGGTTACTCTAGTTCATTTGCTGATAGTTCATACGGACATACAATTACAGATAAAGGTATAGAACCCTCAATTGCTTTCGGTAATCAGCTATCAAAACTAGTAACCGGTATATTTCCTGTACATCAAATTATTGAAAATAATAAAACGGTAGTCGATCAACAGGGTAAAAAGCTTGTTCAACTTAGCGGAACAATTGGTGGTGTCCCATGTCCTATTTGTAACCCTGCTTCGCCATTTAATACAGGTCTCTCAAAGAACCCAATTATTAAGCTTAAGCCTGGTTATAGTCCGAGTTCATTTCATGGTGCGTGGGCTGTTGAGCCGCAAAAGAAAAATTTAATTCAGCTCTATCAGCAAGTATTGCCTAAATTAGCACAAATCGAGGCACAAATGGGTGTTGGCGGATCTGAAATTATTGAAGTAACTAAGCATAAAATCGAAACAATCGGTATGGTCATGAATGATTGGGGAGCTATTCGTGTAGATCCTATCGGTAAGCTCTCTCCAGCTTTTGTTGGTATTACACCGTACATGCCTGTTACTGTTCAGCGACCAACTCCTCTTGTTGAACAAGTTCAGGTCGACGACTTACCTGGTGGTACATATACACTAAATGTTTGTAATAGATATAACGTACTTGTAGGTGCCGGTGGATTGAATCTTAAGTCCTACGGTGTTGTTAATATTTCTGGTGCTATGGCTAACATTGCTGCAGAGCAGGTTAATATTGGTAGTGCTAATGAAGTTAATATAGATGGTGGTAGTAGATTGAGTCTTGTAGGCGATATTGTTAGTATTCGTCAGCGCAACAATGAGCAGATCTTAATGGATAGTAGTGTTGGTATTACAGGTAACCTTATTGTTAAAGGTGGTATATTTGTTGAAGGTAATTTAACAGCACTCTCTACTTCTACACCACAAGTAAAACGCGTTACTGATCAGACAAAAGTTACAGGTAGAGTTAGAGCTGATGCTACAGCCGGTATTGCTATCCCGATGGATACTGTTGGTAAATTAAAGGATGGTCAACTAAGACCGGATACAGCAAAATATGTTTATATGGGATACACAGATCCCGGTACTGAAGTAGCTTGGGCTCCACAAGATCCAGCTTACCCTTCATCTGGTACGGCTCCTATCGGTTATATACCTACAGGTGTAACCATTGGTCAAGCAGGTCCATATTCTTGTGTTACAACAGGACCAGTGATGATATATTCGTCTGGATTTAGTATGTATGGTACAGGTCCAGAAGGTAAGGGTGGTTCACCGAAGATGAAGACAGCTGTCGGTACATCCAAGCCAAAAGATGTATTAACATTACGCGGTCTTCCAAGTAGTAAAGTACAAGATATCCTTAGCACTGCTTCTGGTAATCCAGGTGATAAAGCTTCAGAACTATCACCAATGATGGTAATTGGTGCTGGTGGTCACCCAGATGGTGTTGTTAATAATCCACATAGTCATACACATAATGAAGGTGATGCACCTGCGCATGCTTTCCATAGAGCTGAATTTGCTACACAGATGCAAAACGGTAACGTACCGACAAAGTCTGAGTATCATGGACAAAATCCAGATCAAAACCCCGAAACCATTAAACAGAAATTCACTTCATTCCTGACAGCACTTCAAGGAGGAGGTGGAGGTAGCTTTGGCGGTATAGTTGGTGCTGTAGCTGGTGATGTATCTAAACTTAAGAAAACAATAGCTTAATTTTTTGTCTTTTTAAGATATTCATCTTTATTAAGAAGCCAGTCAAAAAGAGCCTTTTCATACCCGACATCAGCACCTTTGCGTTCAGACATATACCATTTATTTTTAAGTATATGCTCTCTTTGCTCCATATAGTGCTTATAGAGAAGCGTTTTCTCTAACGCAAAATCATTCATACATTTATATTTATAAAAAATAAGGAGCAGGTCCTAAGGCTTACTAGTAACTTCAAAAAGTTCCCGCCAACCCGCCCCTAGTAAGAATACGATCTGCTCCTTCAATCTTACTTATATGATTTTAAATATTTTTTTGAAAATCAAAAATAATTTTATCTGTACCTGTTCTATATATGCTTTTATTACTCAATACATAAACAGTAAAATAACCACATGCTTGAAATAGTGGTACGCTATCAGTATCGAATGCATTAGCATATAAATCATTAAGATCAATATTATCTGATGTAATTAGATTAACACATTCACCGTCTATTGGATAGACTCCTTTTTGCAAATTACCATAACAATCCTTACAGGTCAATCTATACTCTGACAGTACATGCTCGTATTTCCGAACTGGTAGATCTGCTAGAGATACATTAAACATTTCCAATTGTTTAAATAATGAAGTAATAGCTTGTGTTGGGTTTAGGCTAATACCGCGAAAAAATAAAGGTGTTGCATTACTGTCAGGTAAAAAATGAACATAATCCTCTATGTTATATCCTTTTTTAAAAATAAGCCTTGATTGATCATAAGCATTTTTTAATTGAAAGCCAAGAAGACAAAAAGGATAATTTTTATCAGCAATAAAATTACACTCTCTTGGTACTAAAGGTTCTACAGCTAGATCAACGTCTATAAGATTCATACCAGTTATTATACTGGTATTTGTATGCTAATCAACTAATGAGGTACTGATCGCACTAACTCTAAAAAATGCGTAACAAAAAGAACAATAACTGCAGTACATGTTGCAACTCCTGCAGAAGCGAGATTAGCTTTTAATTGATGGCTTCCAGCTTCTTTTATTTTTGTTCTTTCAAATTCATGTGATATTTGATATGAGATATTATTAAAACGTTCATTAACAATTGCTGTAATATGGTCGAACTTAAGACTCATCTCTGTATCAATCGACTCAATTTGTGCAACAATTCTCTCTTCAAGTGAATCAAGTCTTTCGTTAAGCTGGGTAACTTGATTGGTTAATGAAGGTGATCCGTTACCTTGATATACTGTCTTATAAAGACTTTGTACATCATGTTTAATTTTTTCAAATTCCTGTATATTAACTTCTGTGTCCATATTACCGTATAGTTACTTAATTTGAAAAGAATATGAAATAACACCTTTTGGAAGAGTATATACTCTTCCAACCATACAATTATTACGATCTTTTACGACTATAGTCATTTTTTCCTGTGTAACAACTGGTCCATTAATTATCTCAACATCACCTAAGCTTATGGTAAAGCTCTTTACACCCTTATCTATGTTAAAAACATTGATTTTATTTTTACCTGAAACAACTGCAGAATAAAGCGCTTTCATAAATACTTTTAAATATTTATATCACTGGCAATACTTAAATTCATTATAAATATCATTATTAAGCTATAATATGTCAACTATCACTCAAATTTTATTTAGAAGAGGTAACGATGCTTCTCGCCAAACAACATTGCTTCAAGCTGGTGAGCCTGGCTTAACGACAGATTCAAATAGATTATTTGTAGGTGATGGTGTTACAGCAGGCGGTAACATTGCTGGTAATATTAACTTTGGTGCATTTACCTATGTATATGGTGGACCTAATGAATACATTCTTAACGGAGAGGGTACAGGTATTGATGCAGCAGCTTATGCGTATCTTTCTGCAGCTCAAATTGGTGATTTAATCTATGAGACAAGCACCAATATTGTTTATTCTCTATCCGCTACACCAAACGGTGCTCCAACACCTGATCAGCTTTATCCATTTGCAAAGAATATAACATTAAGTTCATCTGAATTTTTCTTTGGACCTAATTCAGAACTTACTCTTGCTACACAAGGTATTAGCGGATTTCATATTAATCCTGCTGCAACTGATCAACAAACAATTGTCATTAACAATAATAACGTTTTAGCTGCTGCGCAAGGTAGTGTTAATAAGGGTATCGCTAACGTTAATCTTCAATATGCCCCTGCTAATAGTGTTAAGGGTAACTTTAATAACTCAGCTGGATTGAGCGGTGTTACAGATCAGGTATTCTTAACAGGCAATAACGTATATCAATTTCTCGGTACAGCAAGTAATCTCGGTCTAGGTGTTATTGGATTGAGTGCAGGTCAGAATATTTCGTTTGCAACTCTAACTGCTACTGAAAGTAATGGCCAGGTTATTAATGCTGTTGTTATCGATTCAACACCTAACATTGAAGCAGGTGATGGTATATCTTACGGTTATAACCCCAATTCAACTCACTACGATATCAGCACAAATAATACTGTTCAATGGATACGTTCAGGAGATTTATATCTTAGTCCTACAGCTTCAGCTATCTTTATTAATCCAGGTGACGGTACACTTGTACCAGCAGTTAATATGCCTTATCTGCAGAGCGGTGGTAGTATTGCTAATATACCTACATTCTCTTTTGAAACTGTGGCGCCAATTGCTAATGTACCAAAGGTAACAGTATTCTGGACAACTACAGGTAATGGTGGTTATAATGTCTCAGTCTTTGCTAGTAATAGTGCTGCAGCTCCTATCAATCTTGCAGCAGGTGGTTATAATGCAACACCGGTTCGCGGTCCGTTGTTTCCAAGTTACTGGCAAGATTACTCCTGGACAACATCTTCTACAACAGGCTATTGGGTGGGCGGTGATTCAGGACATAAAGATGGTAACCGTCAATGGGTTTCTGTAACTACATATACCACAAATACAATTCTTGCTAACTGGGATGCATCAATTAACTGCATGTGCTTGTCAGGTACAAAACTCTGGATAGGAGGTAATTTTATGAACCTTGGTCCTACGACCACACAAGGTCAGGGAACAGTACGATATGGTATTGCACTTATTGATCTGGTTAACGGTGTTACACCGCTTTCAGGTAATAATTATATTGGTCAGATTGGTACAGTAGCTACATTAAATGCTCCGCAAAATACACCAGGTTTAAATATCCTTAATAGTTCACCTAATTATGGTCTTACACAACTATCACCAGGCTATACAGTAAATCAAATCGCACCTTATGGCTCACTATTGTGTGTTGGTGGTTGCTGGAAGTATTTGTCTCCAAGTCAACCTTCGACAAGCTTTGCTATTTTTGATACAACTAACAGCTATAATTTATCAGCCTATTCGTTTTTAACGTACAATCCATCTAACCCTAGTAGTCCGTATGTACCGGCTACTATTACATCACTTGTTTCTGCAGGTAGCTTCTTATATATTGCTGGTAACTTTACAAAATGTAAGTTAGCTTCAGATAATGATTATATTACAGGTTGTGCTGGATTAACTCGTATTAAACTAAATCCGTGCAATACCGGTACAGCCGTTGATAGTCAAGCAATTGGAACAATTGACATACCATTTACTCAACTTATTGCAAACCAGCTTTATAATGCTAATTTTACAGAAGCTACGGTTTGGAATAATCCTATTACATGCTTGGATATGATTCCAAATACTGCAGCTGGCGGTTCAGTATTATATGCTGGTGGATCACACTATGTACAATATGGTAACCCAGCGTTAGGCCGTTTTCGTTATCAGAATCTTACGACCCACTGGATTGGTAATACAGCTCTCGGTGGTCAAGATGGTACACTAACAAACTTTAATTGTATTGTAAACGGTCCTGTTAATACCGTAGCTCATAACCAGTTTGATAGTACATACCATAACGTATATATTGGTGGTGATTTCACATCGTTCACTTCACAACGTCAAGTAAATCAAACACAATTAATTCCATGTAATTACATTTTTGCTCTTGATACTGACGGTTATCAATCACAGGGTTCTGGTGTGGGTTATAATCCTGGTGGATTAACTACCAATAGTCTAAGTCAATCCGCTAATAACGGTAACGCTGGTGATTATTCAAGTGGTAATAACTACACAAGCCCTGATGCACCGCTTCCGATAGCAAGTTGGGCTCCTGTCTTTAATGGTTCAGTTACAGGTATTGATTTCCATGACCCTGCAACCAACAATGGCAATCTTTCAGCAATATATTGTACAGGTCTCTTTACAGCTGTTGGTACAACCAAAGCACCATACGCTGCTGCTATAAATCTACCAGCTCGAGGTGGCTATGGTGCTTTTACAGGATTATATCCAGCCCCTTGGACCCCTAGCCCTAATACACCATTTACTCAAATCGGCGGCAAGGGTACAAACATTCTGCGTATACCTACAACAAGTCCACTTTCAGGTGTATTGTTAGCAGGTAACACAAGCTTTAATACTGTTGCAGGTAATACACGCCCAGGTTGGGCTCGTGTTACAGGATTAAATGAAACGCTCTCAACCAATATTTCGAGTGTTACTTTCTGTATAGCAAGTAATGTATTAGGTATTGGTAACTACATTAATATAGATACTACATCGGTTGTATCTTTATCAGATCCTGTTATCTCAGCATATACTATTAATGCTGCTGAATTTGGACCTAAGTCATTCCCACCATTAGTTGAAATACATCGTGGTGATCTATGTCGCTTTATTGTCTATAGACCAGGTGGCGTTAATCCAACTACCGCTGGTCGTTTCAACTATAATACAGGTGGATATGGATCAGGTATACCTGCTGATAATTTTACAACTAATATTAGTATCTTAGGTGTAAAGCTTGATTGGGATACAGGTACAGCTATTGGTGAATATCCATATGGTGGATACGGTAGTACAGTATTTGCACCTACATCGGCGACCCTCAATCAATCCTAATTATGCTTTTTAATGCTATAGTTAAAAGTATTTTAGAAAAAGTTTTAGTAGGTAATAAAAGTGTTGCGCCAAAATCCGGACGTAGTATCTCAACTACTGGCAGAAGTTTAGGTCAGGGTACAACATCTGCCATGTTACCGGGTGAAAAGAGCGTTACAATTACCGGTAAAGAATCACCTGGTGGCCTGTTGCCTACCCCTAAGGAGCTTAATACAGTGAAGCGTGTAGAGCGTCGTGCTAAGCAATTACAAAATAAAAAACCAAGTCTTAAAAAGTTTAAGAAATAAATTCTCCGTTTTCCCAGGGGAAGGAAAGCCAAACATCTGATGGATATTCTTGTACAAAGTAATCTGGCATAAACTTTGTTCCTGTCTTAATAGCAAGTGTTGCAACCTTAACCCTTTCAAGAAAAAATTGATGCTTAAGCTTATCAACAATATGAAGTAAAGTATCTCCTGAGTCAGATAAATCATCAATAACAAGAACATTCTTGTGCTTGTAGTTACAAATATCTACACCCGGTTCTTGAAAGGTAACAAAGTCATTAGTCTTTAAGTT
>Ga0208257_1000599_pt1 | contig 10119 bp, 12 predicted proteins | sample CryBogCBH10Sep07_FD_184610 | JGI IMG/M metagenome (GOLD analysis project Ga0208257, IMG submission 184610) | Freshwater microbial communities from Crystal Bog, Wisconsin, USA - CBH10Sep07 (SPAdes) | ecosystem: Environmental > Aquatic > Freshwater > Lake | place: Crystal Bog, Wisconsin, USA... | reverse complement strand
ACCACCTGCCAAGTAACTAATGCCTTGACCAGGAAAGTTTGCGCGATCTTGTGGAGGAGAATAAGAGGTTGGATCAGGTCCACCTTGTCTACCTTGTCCACCGGCTAAATAGCTAATGCCTTGACCAGGAAAGTTGCCGCGTTGATCCTGTTGCAATTGACCCATGTTAGATCCGCCAACAATCGCAGGATTGCCTGGCGCATATTGCTGCATTTGATCAGGAGATACTTGCGGACGAGCCTGTGCAGTTTGCGGAGCTTGGTACTGAGTGGGCGTTGTGAGCATTGCTCGACCAGGTCTTACCATTGTGGTATTACCTGCTTGGCCTAATCCCGTAGCTCCAGTTGGATCATCGTAATCTGAATACATTGCATCAGATAAAGGACGACCTGTAGGCGGCGAAGCCTGTGGAGCTTGCCCAGCCTGGCTTGCTTGATTTGCTTGGCTTTGCTTGTAAACGCCCATGCCAAGAGCGGCTAAGGCCGCTAACCCAGCTAAGTTTTGAGAAGAGGCCATGTTAGCTCCTTACTTTTTCATCTTACCTGTGTAACCACCGCCGCAAAGCTTTTGAACTTTCTCATGCTCTTTCATGTGACCAGCAGCGTGCTGACCATAGAAGTGGTGGTGATGCTTGTGTCCGTCACCGCCGTACATCTTCTCGATGTGGTCAGGATGAATGGTGTGTGAAGGTGTATCTTCGTTCATTAATGGTGGATGATCATTTTTCATGGTAGCTCCTTAACAGTATTTACCTTTGGTTAAACCCCTTTGCTGAATGGAATGCTCACCGCGACCTTTTTTGCCACCTGTTGTTACAGGCTCCATAGGCTCACCATAAACAAATCCACCTTTAGCGTACTTCTTAACTTTTCCGCCCTTCTTCATGGTGTTGACTTCTGGGCCATCACCAATCATGTTGCCCTTCATTTTAGGCATCATTGCTCTTGTAGCACCACGTTTTTCAACACCGTGCTCACCATGAGGCTTCTTTTTGTTTGATCCTTTTTCCACGTCCTCAGACATGTTTTTAGAACCCATAGTTTCGGACATACCGCCCTTTGCCATCTTTTTCATAATTCCACCCTTTTTAAATAAAGACTCACCGCCGTGTTGAGTTTTAGGTTCGTTCACAGCCTGAGAGTTAGCTCTTGATTTAGCACCGCCACTGAATTTCATACCTTTATCAGCGCTAGTGAAGTCTTCGCCAACCGATTGGGGTATGCCCATCTTCTTAGCAAACGCTGGGTTGTGAGCCACCGCTGCCATCAGATTATGTTGTTTTTGACTGCTACTAGGCATTTACTTTCCTTTGACTAATAAGCTCATCAATCTTTGCTTCAAGCCTGTTAAAGCGTTGGTCAATGTGGTCGTTAATTCTGTTAATTTCTGTTTGGGTGACGTACTCACGAGCATTCTCCTCTCTGGTTTTGTTTAACAATATATCAATACGCTTGATTTCGTCAAACTTTTCCTTAAGTAAAAACCCTACAATTGCCAGTAAAACAGACAACACAGAGTTCCACAACATCATTACGTTCAATTCCATTTAACACTTCCACGCTTTAAGTGATTTATTAATTCTGCTGTTTGGGTCTTTTGCTGTTTTTTCTGACGTTAACTTCTTCTTCATTCCTGTCATCCGGGCGCAGAAGGAGTCCTTGCGAGAACCTCCCTCTGGCTGTGGCGGCTTGAGGTTGTGACCCTCTTTCTTGGCAGATGCTCGGCCTTTGGCATTCAATCCACCATTGGGATTCTTGCCTTCCTTGCGTTGCCATGCGGGGGTCTTAGCCATTACGCCATCGCCTCTTGACAGACTACGTTAACTTGAAGTGTTACACCGCCAGCGTTAGCGCAAGTAACCGCAACCGTCAAAATGTCCGCTACGTTACCCCTGACGTTAGTAAGAACAGGGAAGAAGTTTGTCAAATCAAGCTGTTGCAAACCGTTAGGAGGTGTAGAGAATGCGTACACAACCTCACCACCAGATAATGATGTAGCACTTAAATCCTGTTCCGCAAATGAATTATATGAACCAAGAGTATTCAAAGGAACAAAGCTTGCGCCTGTCAAAGACACTTGGTTTGTAGGTGTAGATGCAATCAATTCAACCAAACAAGTTTGTGAAGAATTTAACAAAAGAGTCTGCGGCAATAATTGACCACGATCAATCAAGCCAATCTGGTAGCTGTTTCCAGAAGCAGGTGGGTTACCCAAAGGCAATCCTGTTACCACATCACCAAATGTCAATGTACTTGTTGTGTTAGATGTGATACGACCTGTATAAGAACTTGTTGCACTAGCACCAGAAGTATAGTTTGTTGGGTTTACGTTGCCCCATATCACAGTAACTGTGGTAGTTGGGTTTGTAGTAGGAATGCTTACAGAGAAAATACCATTCATTGCGGCTGGAGTTGAGCCGCTGATGGTAATTACATCACCTTGTTTTAGTCCGTGAGCAGAGCTAAAAGTAATGGTAGATGAGTACTGGGTTAAACCTGCAATCGTTGAACTAGCTGGGTTAGAGATAGCGCTGATTGATGGCAAACTTGCTGTGTAATACACAAACTTACCAACCCACTGATTTGCGCCCCAGTATGTAGCTGTAGGCGTAGATGTGAGTGTTGCACCATTTACCAATTGAATTGGCAGGATCATGGTGGTTGTTGTAGGTACGTTTTGGATTAACCAAGTCTGAGCGGCATATGTTGATGTAGCCGTCAAAGTACCAGAACCTGTAGTCTGGGTTGTGCTAACTTGATAAGTACCTAAACCGCCTGGAGCGTAAGAGTTGTATGTTCCGGCTGCTTGTGCTGTAAATGCTTTGTTAAGCGTAATCGTAGCGCCGTTTACTGCGGTAATAAATGTGCTTGCAGGAACGCCTGTCCCGGCAAATATTTGACCTACAGCAAATGACGTTCCGGCAGCTAACACAACCACGCTTGATCCAACTGCGCCACCGCTTGAGAAAGCTTGTGAGCCTACAGCAGAACTTGTGGCGGTTAACTGAGCAACAATCGTAGGAGATCCTGTAACGCCTGTGCCAGACAATACTTGTCCTGGTTGTAACGCTCCAGTAGCAACCGCTGTTGTTACAGTCAGTGTTGTTCCAGAGAATGCATAATTGCCTGTAGCAATAGTAGCCGTCTCTGTAAATGAGCTGAGGGTTACATACTGAGCAGGACTGTTGGCGTTAGCCGTGTTAGTTACTGCATAGCCATGAGCAGATGCAAATGTAACCAAAGCTTGACCGCTATTAGGCTGACCAACCACGCTAGAAATAGCAGGAGTGGCTGCGCTGATTGTCAAAGTTTGTGCAGAGCCGCCAGTACAAGCAGCGTTAGTCTGATCAAAAATATCAGAGCCAACAGCTCTCATACGGAATGACATTGCAGGGTAGCGTGTAATTGCAGATGAAGGAGCACGGTTTTGAGTCTTAGCATCATTACCGTATGAATAGGTAAATCCACGCTGTTTGTCAATTGAACCTTCGATAAGCACTGACACACCATAGTGAGTCATTACAGATGAAACTGCACTACCTGTATCTCTTTGCTCATAGCGAACTGGCAAATTACCTGTGCGGCTCCAAGGCTTGGTCTGTGAAACGCCGTTTATAACGCCGTTACCGGTTCCAACTTGATGCAAAATCCAAGGTTCACCGTTAAGAACTACGCCCCAACGAAGCGCACCTGCTCCGTACCAAGCATATTCCATCCAAATCATTTGGACTTTAGTCCAGTCTAGTGCGCTAATGATGTTCTTACTACCGTTCCACTGACTGACCGGGAATATCGTATCTTGTGGCAAACCGCCTGAATCAGAGCGAATAACCACATACATAGCGTATGGATTGTCTGCTGTTGTAGCTCCATACTGCATAAAGAATATGCCGTTGGAATCATCAAAGATACCTACGCGTTGGTATTGTCCAGATACGGAAGCACCAAAGTTAACGTTAGATGCCATGTAAAAGGTCTTACCTGGCTGGTATCTGTGATAAGGACGGCTTTGACGAATCGTAATATCGCCTGGGGTATTACCGCCGCCAATAGTCATGGTCACGCCGCCAAGACCAGGATTTTGAACTATAGACGCCTGTCCAGAAACGTTCTGAATAACGTTTTCCCAACGAAGAGGCTGAACGCCGTACTCGAAGTCGGCATCATAAATATTCTGAGATTGACTGATTTTTAGCTTACCAACAACATCACGAAGGCGTTGAGGAGCAATGAATTCACCTGCGCCGTCAATACCTTGCCAGGCGGTGCTTGGGGTTTGAGTACCCATACTGGCAGTCTGAGAGACGTTTGTGCCAATATTGTTTGGGTTTGTGCCAGAAAAGAAATTTAGTAAATTTATACCCATGATTACCCTTTGTTAACTTTAAAGAAAGGGGGCCAAGGCCCCCTAGCTATTAGTCGTAGTTACCGTATGGGTATGTTGTGGCGTTACCAACGTTGACTGATGGGTCATTCTGTACATACTGGATAATGATGTTTAATTTACCAGCATTAACAGAACCCAAACTGGTTACTGTTAACTTCAAGTTAACAACAACTTGGGAGAACCATGTAGGCTGTGTTCCAGGTTGGATGTTTTGTACGTCTTGTAGCGTAGATTGAACATTTCCGTACTGAGCAGCAGTGAATGTTGCTGTTGAACGACCAATGCTTGAACCTGTAATTGATGCAACAGTAGCGTATGTTCCACCGGTTGTTACGAAATTGTTAGCAATGTATGGTTGAATAGCCGTAACAGCATTTGTTCCATCGGTAGGCTGAACAATGTTATCAATAAAAATATTCTGAATGTAAGACTGGTAGGGCAGTAAAAATACTGCGCCACGATAGTTTGTACCAGATGCATCAGCAGTAGGAGATGTTCCTGCTGTTGGGCCTGTATTGCTAAATACACCCGCTTGTGGAGCGTAAATCGTAGCAATTGAGTTAGGCAATGTGTTAGATGTAACAAATACACCTGAAGCGCCACCATAACCGGCTGTACCTGGGGTGCTGTTAGAGAAGTCTAACAAGCAAGATTGGGATAGTAATACGGGTCCAACATCACGTTGGGGACCAAAACGGTTATCGCCCGATAGGATTGGGCCTTCAAATGTACTGCGTGCCATTATAAGTTTCCTTATGCAAAAGATACCTTGTTAATCGTTGCATCGTCTGCTGGGCCAGTGGCAACAAGGTTGAATTCCCAGATAACTGCAATATACACCGTTTAAACAATTTGTCAAGCGTTTAAACAAAAAAAATGGCCCCGAAGGGCCACTTTTTTGGAACTAAATTAATAGTTACCGTAGATTCCGAGAGGATCTGACCAGCCGAAGCTATAACGCTCACGAGCCTTGTAACGAACGTTACCGGTGTCAAAATCGCCGTCCATGCTGTTTTGCAGCGGTGTACGAACGAAGTGCTTGAGACCGTTAGGTACGTCAGTTGTCAAGAACCAAGCATTAGGCGCTGTCAAGAAGTGGTTGATTGTGTAGCCTTCGGATACAGAACCATTGTTCTCGATAGCGTTAATGTCGTTGTTGTTTGTACCAACACGCAGTTTTGTCTCGAGTAAACGAGTTGCAACGAACTGGAGTGCAGGTGGAACAATCAACTTCTTGGGTTTAGCTGCGATCAAAAGACCGCGCTCATCTGTCCAAGCTGCGATTTGAATAACTGCGTTTTCCAACGCTGTTTCGTTCAAGTCAGCAGGGGTAGATGTTGTGTTTGCGTTTGTTCCGCCGTTCACCAAGGGGTGAGCAGTATTGAACAAAGAAACACCGTCACCACCCACATAAGAGCCGGAGAAACCGTTGTTTAAAACGGAAGCGGCCTTAATTTGCTTGGTGTAAGCCATAGCACGAGCCAAGCCCTTTGTGTAACGAGCAGACAAGCTGTCGTACAAGTTATCTTCAATCGCTTCTTCAGTGATTGAGAAACCAAGAGCAATGGTTTCGTGGTTATAGCGAGTTGTCCATGCCTCTTGAGCATTGTCATAAGCGATGGCGGAGCCTTCGTTTTTAACAGGTGCTGCTGAGAAACCAGACAGTTTTGTTTCCTCTTCAAATGAACGCTCAGATGTCTCTGTTTCGTAGATTTCTTTATGCTCTTCGCCGTAGCGTGCATATTCTAATCCGAACAATGCGTTCAGTCCTGGGAGTAGCTCCTTGAGCAGTTGTGCGCGTGAAATAGCCATTTAGTTTACTCCTTAGGCGTTAGCAGTAGCTGCATAGTACATGTGCTGACCGAAGTTGATTTTCACCAAAATTTCGGGGTACATTGTGTATGCAATGGTTGATGCGGACGGAATAGCAGTAATGCTTCCGGGGATGGCTGGAGTAGCATTCAATGTGCCAGATGTAGCGCCAGCGTTGATGGCTGAAGTTACAAATGAACCAGTTTGAACAGGTACACCAGAAGCCAAGTAAGACACATCAGCACCTGCTAACACGTTACCGTTAGGTCCGGTTGTCATAGTGATAGATGTAGTACTTGAAGAGCCAACTGCTGAATAGCTATAAGCTGTATCAGGAACCAATCCAATCACACGAAGTGGGAATGTGTTGGTTGTGGCAGGAGAAGCTGTCAAACCAAGAGCGGCAATTGCAGAGTTACCTGTAGCTGTGCTACCTGTGTTGTCAACGAGTTGCAAGTTGTAACCAACCATTTCCTGATTAGCGGAAGCGATTGTTGTACCAGAAGAAACAACAGCAATCTTAAAGACTGTGTCAGGATCATCTGTAACGATAGCAACTGCGTCACCAGCAAGAGTACCACTAGGCCAGTATTGGCTAAATGTTTTCTGCTTGGTCAAAGGGTTTGTATAAGAGCAGCCTAAGAACACGCCAACTGGAATCTTGCCTGAAGCAAAGCTGTTAGATGTCAAGGTTGTGCGGTTAATAAAACCATTGGTTTGATACACAAGATCACCGTAAAAGATGCTTGTTGCGTATCCGTATTGGATAGGTAAACTGCGAGTAGAACCCGAGAATACCTGTCCGCCAATCAAATTGATCGGCTTTAGCCCGTAAGGGGCTGACACGGTAGGATAAGCCATTTAAATCTCCATTAAAAGTTAACTGCCTTTGCCAAACCGGACTTCAGATTTCTTTTCAGAGAAAAGAGGCATCCGAGAATCTTGTTGGCGCATAAAATTATTGTCAACTGATTCCATTTGTGCTTTACTTTGGTTAGCGTAATATGCATCACGCTGTACCAGAAATTCAGCCGGAATACGAGTCAGTAACAATCCACCCACCTCAATACAGCCTTTAAACTGTCCCTCGGTGGAAGCGTGCATCATAAGCTCGGGATAATCTTGACCTTTACAGGGTTCATATCCTTCGCGCAACTTTGAGGAAATGTTTCCAGGGTCCGAAGCCCCCATCATGCTGATACGAATCCATCTGTGTTTCCAGCCCGGTCTTTCGTTGGGGCTAGGCAAAGTCTCTGGTGGTCTCCATTCCTGGGGTCTTTCGAACACTTCACGAGTCTCTAATTCACGGGGTTTACGGCTATCAGTCATATCATTCACCTCTATTTAGTTGAGCAACCTGTTTCGCATACAGTTCTAAGGGCACACCAAGTCTTCGCGCAATAGCGGCTTGGGATGCTTTTAACTTGACACGGTTAGGCGGAGTGCTGCGACTCGCTGGAGCCACAACGGGTTTTGGTGCGCGGCGTGGAGGTTCTTCCTCATATACCGGATCAGACGTTGAAGAGTCGTCATCCTCTGTGCTCCCGAATTTCTCGGGGAAACGCTTTCGCATTGTATTGTCAATAGTTCTAAAGTACTCTTCAGAACCGACATAGCCTGAACCATACTCTTTGGCAAGCTTCTTGTCAAGACCCATCGCCATCATTGTCATTTCTTCGTCTTTTCCAAACCAATCTGAGTTTTGTTGAATCCATTTCTGGGTTCTTGGAGTCATGTTTTGTTGCTGACGTTGGGGCGGTGGTGTGTCGTTAAATTGCTCAATTGGCCTCATGTTTTCCGCGTTATGTAGCTTTAAATTAGCTTTAGCGACATGATCTTGAGCCTCTACCAGTGCATCTGAATCCCCTGCTTCAAACGCTTCTTTAAGGCGTTTTTTGGCGGCTTCAAGCTCAATTTGAGCGGCAGATTTACTGGTATCAATAAAGACTTTACTGCCGTCTTGGAGACGTTGTTGTAAAGCTTTATTCTCTTCGTACATCTTTCTTGCGAACTCCTCCGCGGCTTCTCGCTCACGCAAAGCCTCTTCTTTAGCCCGGCGTTCATCGTGGTAGCCCTTGGAGAACTTCTTAATTCTGTTCTTGACCTTGTCGTCATAGGATGAAAGCTCATCGTCTGTCGGGTCTTCTGGAGGTGTTGGCATTGCTTTTCTGCCTCTATCCTCCTCTGGTGTATCGTCTTCTATTTCGATGTCCAATTCCATTTGAGGATTTTCTTCTTTCTCATCAGGAAACTTGAACTCTTCGCCTTTAAATTCTGCCATGTGTGCTCCTTATGCTGCGCGGGTTATACCGCGTGGGTCTTCAACAACGGCTTCAATAGAATCATCGTTGATGATCCTGAACTCTCTGCCGTGAATTTTCAAGCGTGTGCCTGAATTGGGGCGGACGATGACAAAGTCACCTTCCTTGCAAGAAGGTCCGCTTGGGAACCTTTTTTCGTCCTTGTAACAATCTGGACCTAGCTTCACTACAAAAAGAACTGGTGTAAGCACCTCTTCGTAATGCATGGTCTGCCCGGATTTGATGAGTCCTATTTCGCTATCTTGAAACTCTTCTATAGCCTCAGGGACTACAGTGAGGATGTGATAGGTTTTAGGTTCTGGCAACTGTTTGGCCTTTTGCTCAGAATCTTTATTCAAGATCCCGGATAAGTCCACAGCGTTTACATCAAAGTTCATTCTTCATGCTCCAATCGTTTTGCAAGGTCTTTGACTAAAGTTTCAGCATGTGTCAGACCCCGAATGACACCGCAGACATGCCGATATTCGGCAAAGTCTTTTGCACCACCGCCCGACAAATGAATCTCTTGATCTCTCTTGAGTTCTTTCATTTTTTCGAGTAGGTAGGAAGTTATATCGCTCATTTCTTAACCTTTTCTGGTCTGTTAGCCGCCATTCTTTGGTTCATCATTTGGGCTTTGTGTTTGCCCATATCGACACCAATTCTTACGCCTTCTAATTCCTGACTGCGCTCAAGTTTGTCTTTGGCAGCCGCAGCCTGTGCAGCAACCTGCATGCCGGCGATTTCTTTTTGAGCCTCAATACGCATTTCTTCAATACGCAACTTATCTGCTTTTTCGGCAGCTTCGATTTGCTGTCTTTGAGCTTTAAGTTGAAGGTCTTGCTTTTTGAGTTGAAGTTCTTGTTGTTGCATTTGCACGATTGGATCTTGCATCTGCTGCTGGGCTTGTTGAGCCTGAGCCTGTTGTTGGTGTTGTTGAGTAATTTGTTGAGCGGCCTGGGCAGCGCGGACTGCAATTTGATCCGCCATCTCAGGTGTCATCGTCTTGTTCGAGTCTTCACTTGGCAAAGACATGCCCATAGCTTGTTCGATCTGTACTCTCATCTCCATTGCAACGTGCTCATTAATGTGAGCCATTGCCGCCGCCATGATTTGCTGGGCAGCAGGATTCATTTGCATCAGTTGTTGGATCTGAGGATTCTGTATCGCAGCCATGTGCACTTGAATATGTGCCTGGTGGTTTTGCTCAATGAACGCTTTTACCGGCTTGCCTGTCAATAGGTTTTGGTTTTCCTGAACCGGGTCGGTTGGAATCTCATCATCCTCTGTTGGCACTAACTTAGCCGCGTTCTTAATACCCAACACTTCAATCATTTGCCTGTGAAGCAAAGGTAAGTCATAGAGTTGTGGGGCGCTTTGGGCTAACTGTAAGACCGCCTGGTATTGAACGATCTTTTGCGCCATCGTTGCAGCGTTAGGATCGGATACAGGGATCACATCAACCTGGTGGTAGTCGGATGCCTTGGCAGATTTCTTACCTTCTTCGGGTTGGTAGTCATACTCTCCGGGTGCGTAGTCTGCAATGATCTCTTTTAAGAGTTTAAACTCTTGTTTCATGGCGTAGTGGAGTCTAGACTGCACCGCCGTCATTACTTTTAAG
>Ga0208257_1000585_pt1 | contig 10229 bp, 20 predicted proteins | sample CryBogCBH10Sep07_FD_184610 | JGI IMG/M metagenome (GOLD analysis project Ga0208257, IMG submission 184610) | Freshwater microbial communities from Crystal Bog, Wisconsin, USA - CBH10Sep07 (SPAdes) | ecosystem: Environmental > Aquatic > Freshwater > Lake | place: Crystal Bog, Wisconsin, USA... | reverse complement strand
ATTTAGTAGGATGTGATTGTATAACGATAATGCGATCCCTACTGCCGAAAGTCAAGCCCCAAATTAAAACTGCAACATCTACGGCGAAAACGGTTTTTTGCTTGATAGACCCCCGATTTTCCGCCATAATCATCGTATGAAAAATGACAACTACTACGACGCGTTCGTACAATCTATCTTGTCTTTAGAGCCGAAGATGCGGCATTTACTGCTTAAGGCAGCAGTGACTGCAGGATCGGACAATCATGCCTTACTCTATCTCTTTTCTGCCTATAATGATCTATCTAACCCCTTGGGTACCTTCTTACATGCCTTGTTGGATGAGGCAAAGCTTGCTATTGACTAATACTATGATGAAAATGATATTAAAGATGTTTGGATATGAGATTAAGAAGCCTTCACTTCTTCTTTTCTCAATGTTAGATTGTACATTTGATTCTCACTTTCAAACAGTCTACAAACAAGGTCGTATTTCTGACTATTTAATTAAACACTAGTATGCAGATACTTCTGGAAGTTTCAAGCTAAAAATTTGGAACTTCTTACTAACCTCCTGAAATGGAAGTGAAGGGGGCAAGATTCCGTATGTTTAGATGACGTTAGTAAATCTAGGCACCCCCAGCTAACAAACATACATCTGTCTTACCAGACTATCGAGCTGTTTTTCGACCTGGCCCCTGCTCATCGGCCCTTCTCTTATTATGTCTATATTGTACATGATTCCGTCGGAACGGTCAAGTCTGAAACGAAGATTTCGACGGAGCCGGGCTTTGAGGCTTGAAATTCCAATCAAATTCCCTTATACTAATAGTATGAAAATAATAAACAACCCGCCTAGAGTTCTCACCTTTGTTCAGTTCGAGTCGGAGGATGAGGGAGATGCAGTAGCCGAATTGCTTGGTGATCTCGGGCTTGATAACGTCGTGTTTACTAAAGAAGGCTTCTTCGCTCTTACGACTGAAGTGTTCGAGATTATGGATGCTCTCAAACCTTATCTGGAAGATGAGGACGGGGAATAAGCTTGAAGTTCCTTAAAAGTTCCTATATTATAAATGTATGAAAAATAAAAGTAGCTATATTATTAAGAGTGTTGGATTTAATATTGAAATGGGAGGTGAAGTCTTGGATGATAGTAATGGATTGAAGAAGTTTAAGAGTTTTTTTAATGAAGGTGAAGTAGTGACTTTTGAAGATGGTTTGAATGAGTTAAAAGAGTATGTTATGGATGGTAGTGGTGAAGTGAATGATGATAAAGTTGAAGAGTATTGGAAAGAGATTGAAAGTAAGTTATTGAAGATTAAAGAAGAAGTTAAAGATAAAGGAACTTGGAAGATTTGGGGAGTAGAATATGATATGAGTTTAGGAGTGAAAATTGCTGCTTGAACTTCCTTTAAGATTCCCTTACACTAATAGTATGAAAAATAACAAAATTAAACTCATTGAATGGCAAGTTAATGATGATGGTTCTATAGATAATTGTTATAGAATTACTTTTAAGAGTAAGAGATGGGATTATGGTCATAACTTCAATAAAGGGAATGATTTTAATATCAACACTTGTTACAATTCTAGTAATGGTGAGTTGATTGGTGGAATTGTCAGTGAAAGTTATATCTCAGAGATTAATGAGTTCTGGAAGAAAGAGTTAACTGAACATAACTTTGAAAGAGCTGTTTAAGCTTGAAGTTCCAACAAAATTCCCTTATACTGATTGTATGAAAATTAAGACATTCAGAATCGAGCTAAAGGAAGCTCCCAAGGTACGCCAGCCCTGGGCACCTGCTACTAGGAAGTTCAAGGATAAAACAAAGTACAATCGTCGGGACTTTAAGCTTGTCCATTCCTGATCTAGGAGCCATAATTACAGTATGAAAAATAAAAACACCGCCACCATCGAACAATACGAAGCCACTGTCGGAACCATCTACAAGGCTCTGAATGATCTGAAGGAACTAATGGCAACTCAGGAGTTCAAAAAGGCTCTAAAATGGGATCAGGAAGAGAATGATTGTGATAACAATTTGCATGGTGAGTTCAGCTGTTTTGTACAGGACTTGACTGAAACTATCTACCTCTGGGAGAAGGAATAGGCTTGAAGTTCTAATCAAATTCCCTCATACTAATTACATGAAACTTAAAAAACTCATCCAACATCTAGAAAAGCTCAACGAGGAGACCCAGTTAGCTGATTTCGATATCGTCATCGCCGACCCCAATGGCTATACTTACAAGCTATTGGCTGTCGAACCCGATGGAGATACCCAGAGCATTACCTTCGCTATTGATGAAGGTTCCTGCGAATAGACTTGAAGTTCCTTTCAGAATCCCTTATACTGAACGTATGAAAAATAAGAAAACATTCTACGCTATTACCTTTCCTATCAACAGTCTCATTCCATACGGTAATGTTAACGGTACCAAATTCTTTAGCACTAGAAAGGGTGCTGAGCGTTGTTTAGAGAAGTATGTAGAGGGTGTTGAATCTATTAATAATAGGTACTGTAAACGTCCTAAATTACAAACTGAGTTTGAGATTGTCGAATTTTCGATTTGATTGTTCCTTCAAAGTACCTTATACTGATCGTATGAAAAATAAGAACACAGTAAACAATCCAATCAACCTCTGGTTTCTAGCAGCGACCTCCGTCATCGTCATCATCAACATCGTAGCTTTCGCTCTCCTTCCTCGCTAATATGATTACTGCAATCGCCATCGTTTTTGGAGTACTAACTGTCGGATTTATCTTCGGACTCCTTCTTGCCTGTCTCATCCTTCTAAACGATTAAGCTTGATCGTTCCTTAAATTTCCATCATAATAACAGAGTAAAATAAGTCAACAAACAACAACAAAAAACAAACAACAACAATGAACAACAAAAACACAACCCCTGCTGAAGTCATCGAGTATCTTACTAACTACTTCGAGACGTTTGGTAATCTGCCAACTCCAGTCATCGAGTGTCAGGCATCGGGAACGGCTTATACGGCGTTCGGAACTAACCTGAAGAATAAGATTGAGAAGGCTGGAGGAATTAAGGAGCTTCTTACGACCTTTCAGGGACGTGGAGTAGCTAAGAAGGAGAAGAAGGTACAAGTTAAGACGACGGAGACTGAGAACGTTTCCGCTACGATTACTAAGCGTGTACGCCCCAGCCGTTCAAAGGCTGCCATCGCAGCTCGTCAGGCAGCTCAGGTTGAAGTCCAAGCCTAAACCCTAACCCATTAACATATACTAATATGAAGATCGATCACCGTAAAGGCCCAGTTGCTAAGTCGCCAAAGCTAGCTCGAATTCTCCATGATCTAACAATCGGTGAGATGTTCGTAACCTCAGATCCGGATGTCCAACGAATGGCAGCCTCCCTATCGAGGGCTTCCAAGAAGTACGGGACTCGTTTGAAGACCAAGTATTTGGGTGAAGGATTGACAATGGTTGAGGCCATTAGGTTTAATTAACTTCTGAGACGACGCGATAGGTAAGGGGGCGGTAGAGAATCTGGGACTACCGCCCCCACATTATGTTCTTGAAGTTCCCTTTGAATTCCCTTATACTAATAGTATGAAAAATAAAAACAACGCAATGTACATACTGATGGGCAATGGTGGATGGGAGTCAGACGACGTCCTGGGGATCTATGATTCTAAGGATAAGGCTAAGGAGGCTGCTGCAAAGTACGCTCTGGCCGTTAAAGCTGACATCGACAATGAGACGTTTGATCTGAACGAATATGTCGATGGGTATTACATCATAGAGAAGATTGTTAACGAAGATGCCAACGATAAGAACGTCCTGAGAGCTGCTGAGAATTGCGAGGTCGTAGTATTCAATGCTTGAAGTTCCAATCAAATTCCCTTATACTGATCGTATGAAAAATAAGAATAACGTAACAGTAACCGAACTCGTCAATAAGCTCATCGAAGTCCAAAGGGCTAAGAACAATCGCGATCACGCCCACGCCTACGCCCTGGGTTGTGTTCAGGCCATTCTTGACTGGGAGGTTAAGGGCTTTAATAAAGGCTTTCGTACATTACAAGAGGCTATTAATAGCTCATATGAGTCAGCTCAGAAAGAGCTAGATGAAGTAGAAGCTGAAGAGAACGGACTTGCTATCGCCGTCTAATTCATATACAATTATAACAATGAATATTAAACTTATTGTCGGTAGTATTATTAGCCTTCTTCTTATTAGCGCTACTAACTCACACGCCCAATGTGTCAGAGGCCCAGGTGGGTATATGGTAAACGTTAATGGAGGTAGTGGGTATATTTGTCCTGGTGGTTATAGTAGGGGATGTTATCAAGGCGGGTATGGCTATGGATGTAATGGTAATAACTGGGCGAATTGTACCCCTTGGGGTAATGGCAACGGGGCTACACTTAATGGTATAGCTAGTATAGTGGGAGCTATTGCACCAGTCTTACAACAGGCGTTAGTCAATCAACAACAGCAACAGCCCCAAGTGATCTATATCCAGAAGTAATATATGAACCAAGCATTCCTTATTCTCATTCTATTACTCGCTATTATTGTCCTACCCTTACATACGATCTTACTAGCTGTATTGATTGCCCTTATAGTTAAAGCTCTTATATAATTAACATATGAATCTACTACAAGAGATAGTAATACAGATAGAGAGAACTAAGATGTTAAAGAGCTTGGATTGGATGAATGATGGAACCGTTTATGATGGTGAGGTAGAAGCCTTATACCAAACACTACGTACACTTCTAAAACAGGTGAGGGTTTCTGAAACTAACGTGGGGGTTTAGAATCCCCTGAGGGGCTAGATAACAGGGTAGGGGAATATATAATAGAATCAGAAACCTTTTTTGGAAGTGAGAGGCCCATGCCAACATTTTTGGTAAAATTTTTTTGCTAAATTTTCCTATAGGTTTTCTATATAGGGGGGTTCTGAATAGACTAAGTATCTATATGCGCCTTCGTGAGCTTCATAAGATGTATCGATTTCTGGTTTATCTATTCATCTGGCAAGTCATTTTGAATACCCTAGCGTGGATGACCTGGGTATCCTACTACTTTTTCGACTTTAGAAATCCTACTATTCCCTAATATTTTTATTGCATTTTATTCATTCATTCCTTATTATTAGGATATGATTAAATCTGAATTGTTCCAGGAGAGTTACTGTATCTTTATTGAGTCTAGATCTGCTTCAGCTTTCGCGTCAAAGGTTAGAGAATTGGGGATCAGGGCCGTTAAAGTGTTGAAGGGTACCTTCGATGATAATACCTCATGTATTGTTATTCCTAATAGTGAACCTATTAAACAAATTGAAACTGATCTCTTTACCTGGTCTTCGGAGAATAAGCTCGGTGGCTTCTGGGGACAATGGGGTATGGGTTATCTTGGTAAAGAGTGGGAAGTAGTTTCTTGATTTAACAGTATTATACTCTATTATATCTATATGAAAGAAAATCCGTATGTTAATTCCGGTATTGGATTAGGATCAGCTCTAGCTGTTACTATTAGTTGGAGTGTTAGCCATTCTATTCTCTGGGCCATTCTTCATGGTATCTTTAGCTGGTTCTACGTAATCTACTATATCTTTACTCGCTAATATGAATAAACTAATTGTTATTGTCGCTTTGTTAGGATTAATGGGCTGTTCTAAGGCCCAGCGTGCCAATATACTTGCCATTGGCTGTAAGCATAGAATTACCCTTTATTCCGGTACTATGGCCGTTCGTTCCTGGGTCTCTTCCGGTTCTATTGAGAATGAAGAGAAGTCTTATGGTTATTATTTCCAGGATGATGCTACTGGTAAACTTGTTCGGGTATCCGGGTCTGTAGTTATTGAACAGGAATAACATATGGTATCTATTGTTATCTTTACTATTATCCTTCCTATCTTTACCTCCTATATTGGAGCCTTCTTAGAGTTTATCCTCGATAGGAATACCGATAATAAGGATTGGTATCGTACTCCAACGAAGTATACTATTATAATCTGTACCTGTCTATCGATGGTAGTATCGGTTTATTATGGAATAAGCCTATTAGCTGATTTTCTTCGCCTTCGGGGCTAAAAATTGGATTTCGGGCCGGGCCGGGATGGCATGTAGGGTTCCGGGAAATATATAAACTTTATGAAGCACATACTAGACTGGATTAACTGGTCATATCTAGAAGACGAGATATATCTGTTCGTTCTTATTGCGATCATGATTGTATCTGGAACTATTAAAGAGCATGGTATCTTCCAAGATATCTACGGCTATCTAAAGTCTAAGTTTAGGAGTAACCGGGTGGTTATCTCTTTATTATCTTTTGTATCTGGTATTCTTCCTATTGAGGGCCGGGCCACGGTGTCTGCAGGTATCCTTGATACAGCTACATCAAACTGTAATTGTATTGGTCATGAGTCTGAGAACTCCGATAGTAGAAAGAAACTAGGGATTGTAGACTTCTTAACAACACATCACTTCTATATGTGGTCACCATTAGAGAAGCCAGTCATCTTACCTATGGCAGCCTTTGGAATTGGCTATGCTGCATGGTTAGGAATGATCTGGCCGTTAATTACCGTCTCCGCTCTCTTCATTGGTGGTTATATTTGGCTTTGTGTTAAGGAAGAGGAAGTTCAAATCGATTCTCGGCCGGACTTTAATGTAGGGTCCTTTTTTAAGAATGTTGTTCCTTTCCTTCTAGCTATTGTTGGTTATATCCTTTTAGGTGGCGAAGGACCATTGGCTGTCTTCTCAATCTTTGGTGCCTTAATGGCATATTATCTAATTATAACTAAGAACTTTGATCTTAAGAAGATTAATAGTTATATTAATTGGAATACACTCTGGATTATTGGCATAGTGTTCTTCTTATCTGACTTCATGCAAGAGCACCATGATTGGGTCGAATCAGCTGTAAAGAACTTGGGTGTCTCTATGCATTCAACCGCAGGCTTCATTCTTATTAGTCTTCTCACCTTTATTGCTTCCTATAGTATGGGATCAGATGGAAAGTTTGCCGCATTAACCGTTCTTATGTCAACAATCTTTGGTAAAGAGTATCTCTTATGGTTCTTTGCATTGGATTATGCTGGGTACCTTATCTCACCACTTCATGAATGCGTTCTTATTGGTAAGAGGTATTTTGGAACGAGTCTTTGGACCTATTATTCAACTCTCTGCACCTGGGTCTTGCTTTTGCTCTCAACAGCAGCTATCTTTACATTTTTAATCAAATAATATGAAAAACAAATATATCACATTAATTGTTACAATACTAACCTCGGTCACTAGTTATGCTGGTGATACGACAAGCAAGGTTGTACTAACACAGGCGGAACCCTATGAGTATAGCGTAGAAGGTCATTATACTGGCATGTATCAGCGTACAAAGTCAGACGGTCAATGGGGACCTTATCAGTGGAATAATACTGAAGCTGTCTCTACTGCAGTAGATTTTAAGAACGGCTGGGATATCGAGGCTGAGCAAGGCGTTTCACGTACTACTGGTCCTGATCAACAGACCGGTGGATATACGGAGTTCAAGCTTCGTCATTCCTGGGAGATCCGTAAAAACCTAGAGTTCAGTCTCCGTGGTGGTATTGGTGATGGTTATAGCTACACCGACCCCTCTGCAGCTAACGTTCCATACTGGCTCTACCAGGTTCGCTTGAAGTATAAGATTAACGACAAGTGGAGTTCATATGTCCGTTATGATGGTGGTGCAGCATTTAATGCAAGCTATGGTAATACATACGTTAATACGGTTAAGGTAGCTCTAAACTATGAGATCTGTAAGAGCGTTGAGCTCGGTGCACGTTACATCACCGGGTTTGGTGAAAACTATCAAGGTAACGGTTTTGAGATTATTCTTGAGAAGACATTTTAATTAATACATATATAAATATCAAAAAAGGCCTAATCTTCGGATTAGGCCTTTTTTATGTAAAAAATACTATCAAAACATAAATAATCTATATATGATGAACAAAGATACACACCTCCTTTTTGAAGCTTACAAAAAGGTCAACGAAGCTTTTGAATATTTTGGTAGCTCTTCAAAAGGTGAAGCTAATGAATCCCATAGTGAAGATGAATGCGGTAAGGGATGTACATGTGGTAAATGTGAAAAGTGTACAGAAGAGTATCTAAAGGAACACGGAATATCAAAGGATGAGGCCGGTGAAGAGCCAAAGAAGGCAAAGCATTCTAGATCACATTATGAAGGTGCAGCTCATGTTGTTCATCACGCTCTCAAGGATAAGCATGATAAGTCAGAACTTGCAGAGCATATGAAGAAGCATATGAAGAAGATCTACGGTGATGACTATGATGAGAAGAAAGCCGAGCATGCCATTAAGAAAGCTACTGGTGTAAAATCAAAGTCTGAAGATACAGAAGATGAAGAAGAGGATGCTGAATCAAGAACATTTCATCCGGTTAGAATCATGGGTTCTGAAGCTGAATATAACAAGCAAGAAGAAAAACGTGAAAAGAGAGAAGCTGAAGAGCTCAGACGTAACATGAAGAAAGCCGGTCTTCTTAAGAAGAAATAATCATGAACAAAGATAACCACCTCATGTTCGAAGCTTACGTAAGTAAGTTTTTTAAGTCTGAACCATTTAATAGTGAGGATTGTGAAGATCAGGCTGGTGTGGTTGATTGGCGTTTAAGAAATAAGCAGTCAACTGATCATGTTGAACATGGTCGTAGTGCTGCTAAGTGGGAATTGCATTCTGGTGAAAGAGTAAAGAATCCACATCAACCCGGTTCAGATGAACATCGTGAATGGCAGTTTGGTTACAATGAAGAGAAGGGTATTAAGAAAGAAGAAGCAGCTGAATCAACAGCTGTCGGACCAGATAAAAGTGCATCTTTAGCTACTGCGACTGATATTTTTAATGCTTTAACAAAACTTACTTTTGGAGAAATGACTAAGCCAAAATCAGGCTCTTATGAATCAGCTTCTTTTGTTATTAATGGTGGTGAAGAAGATACATTTACTAGAGTTACTGTAACAACTTATACAAAAAATGGTGTTATATCAAAGCCAGATGAAGATGATGAGGTAATGGGTAGTACACCGGGTGATGAGGAGGAAGTACCAGATCCTAATGGAGCACCAGCGGAAATAGGTGTTGATTAATTATGAATAAAGATACTCATCTTATTTTTGAGGCTTATAAGAAGAAACTTAACGAAAATGTTGACGGCACTTTAATACCGTCAGATGATGAAATACAGACAGCTCTAGAAAAATATAATAGTAAATGCTCGGTACAAGACGTTAAAGAGGCTATTGTTGAGGTAATTGAGAGATATAAGCCTACATCGGCAGATGATCTTAAGGATAGTTTATACGAAGATCATTGTGATATAAGTAATTTTCAAATTGGTGTTGGTAAGCAAAGATTTCCATATAGAGAGAGCTCTGTTGCTGAGGTTGCTGTAAGATTAGCAAATACAAAGAAGATGTGGAATAGCATGAAAGAGCGCAACGCTAGAGGAGAAAACGCAGAGGAGAATAATAATAAAGAGCTTACAACTAATGATATTCATCGTGTTGTTGAACACCTCTTTAATACTGCATCTAAATCATCTCCTTATTTTCCTAACATAAAATATGTATATTCAGGCGAAGTTTATGATGTATTGCGTAAGAAGGGACATGAATATTTTGATCATAAAACGCAGGATGCAGTAAAAGCCTATGAAGCACATTGTATGCAGGCTTATGAGAGTTTTAACCATGACTATAGTGATGGTGATGAAGATACAACAACACTGACTCATGCCCAAGACCCAGAAACAGATGTCTTATGGTATAGCTGGGGTGGAGATAGCTACCAGAGTAAGGCAGCAATGGAAAGCGCTATTAGATTAGCCGATAAGCATGATTTTACTAAGGTAGTTATTGACGCACAAGGCTAATTACTTTTTCTTAGTTCGACCGGCTCGTGCCTTAACACCGCAGGACTCTCTTAGATATTTGGCATATGCCTTATTGTCTCTATCACTGTAATTCTTAATAACTCTGGTTTTTGATTTAGCTGTAGCCATATATAGATTGTATAATATACTATACAAATATGGACATCAAGGCACTAGCTAGAGATATATCGGGAGCAATCATGGCAATCGGCTTTATGGCTTGTTATGTTCCTCAAATAGTAAGAATTATTAAAACGAGATCATCAGCTGATATTTCACCGTTAATGATTATCTTTGGTCTTATTGGCTATATTTTTGGAATGATTT
>Ga0208257_1000582_pt1 | contig 10235 bp, 8 predicted proteins | sample CryBogCBH10Sep07_FD_184610 | JGI IMG/M metagenome (GOLD analysis project Ga0208257, IMG submission 184610) | Freshwater microbial communities from Crystal Bog, Wisconsin, USA - CBH10Sep07 (SPAdes) | ecosystem: Environmental > Aquatic > Freshwater > Lake | place: Crystal Bog, Wisconsin, USA... | reverse complement strand
GTCTGGGCCTGCGTGCCGAGGTTGGCGAGCGCCGCCGAGGTGTCCGCGCCCATAGTGTACATGCCTTGGCCCAGAGCCTGCTGCTGCTGCGCCGCGCTCAGGCCCTGAGCAAACTGCTGCTGCCCGAGGGCGGCTTGCTGCGCCGCCGTGGTCGCGCCTTGGGCGAACTCCTGCTGCCCGAGGCCCTGCTGCGCCGACCCCAGACCCATGCCCTGGGTGTACATTTGATTGCCGAGGCCAGCGAGGTTCGATCCGAGGGCCTGCCCCTGCCCAAACATTTGCTGGCCGAGGGCGGCTTGCGCCTGCGCGGTGCCGGTGCCCTGGGCGTAGCCCTGCTGCCCAATGGAGGCAAATTGCCCGGCGGCATTCTGGAGCGCCGCGCGGTTGGCTTGCGCCGCACCGAGGTTGACGCCCTGCTGCTGCTGCGCCGCCGAAAGAGCCTGACCGTATCCCTGGTTCAGGATGCCGGAGTAAATGTTCGCGTTAGCCAGTTGCTGCTGCTGCGCGAGATTGGCGGCGGCAATGCCACCGCGATCCCCGCCAAAGGCGCCAGAGCTAATGGCATTTCCAAGCTGCCCAGCCATAGCCTGCTGGTTGTTTTGGTTCAGGAGAGCCGACTCCGACCCAAGCACGGTGCCTAGGTAGGGGCTCATGAATTGGTTGATTTGGTTTGCGCCGATCTGCTGCGCGTTCACGGCGCCAGCGCCAGCGCCAGCGAGCCCCGTAGCCACCTGCTGGTACGGCTGCGCCCCGGCATACGCATTTGAGAGGCCCTGCGCCGCCGCCCCCTGCAGGGGCTGCGCGGAGCCGTATCCGCCGTAGTAGGCGGAGGCGGCGGAAGCATTAAGCGGCTTTGCGGAGCCGTAAGCTTCATTGTAGGCCTGCCCAGCCTGCGCCTGGAATGGCGCGGCGGCGGCGTTCGCGCCCTGGAGGGTGGAGTATGACTGCCCGGCCAGAGTGTCGCCGATATTTTGCGCGTTATAGACGTTTTGCGTGGCCGACCCGTAATACGGCGTGGCAGAACTGTAGGCATTACCGAGGATAGTGTTGGCCGTGTCGTAATACGGGTGCGCCATATTGGCAGCCGTATTCGTGGCGGCGATGCCAGCTTGCTGCTGCTGATTGATCGGCGCAACAAATTCCCCGCCATACTGCTGAAACGGATTTTGGGCAGCCTGCTCCGCAGTCGCGTTAACGGAGTTATAGCGAGCCAATACCTCGGGAGGTATCGTTACCTGTTGCGTGGACTGCGTAGTTTTACCGCCCATTTAATGCTCCGTCCGCGAAAAATGGCCAGTCGTCGCGTTATGCAGGAAGAACGCACCGGAGGGTTTACCGAAGATGCGCTCATACAAACGGACTTTGCCCTCAGTACGACTATTAGACAATACACCAATAATGAGGGGCATCCCAAGCGTGTCAGATACTTTTTTGCCGTACTCACAAAGTTGTTTCGCCCGCGCGCCCTTGGCGTCGCGGTGTTTGGAATGAATAAATACCGCCTTCTCTTCGAGTACCTGCTGATCTGAGTACCACATGTTGCCAATGCGAAGCAGAATGAGTCCCTGGATTTCACCTTCCGGGGGCCCAATGACGGCACAGAGGCCGTGATCCTGGTTAAGCGCGGGCCAGAATTCGGCCACGAGCTTGGCGGGATTTGGATTTAGAAACCCGTTTTCCTCGCATGCAGACATGGCGAGTTGCATGATCTCATCCATATCGTCCACGGTGGCGATACGGATTCTCAGTTCATCAGACATAATTAATCTCTATGATTTTTTGGGACCGGGTAGATTTTTAAGCGTCTTCACGAGTTCCCTGCGGGAACGCTTCACGAATTCATCAAGAACCTTATGGCCGACGTCGAGGTCGCCGTTACCGGCCAAGCGAACTTGATCGGGGGAGAGGACGTACTCGCCGCCAGCCGCCACAATAGGGACGCCCTGATCTTCACCATCAGCGCCGCCGCCCGTCGCCAGGGGCTCGCCGTAGGGGCCGCTGCCCTGGCCGTAGACGCCGCCCCTCTGGCCGTAGGGCATGCCGCCAAAGACCCGGCGCATGACCTTGAAGCCAGCCATCGTGTTGCCCTCGCCGTGGGCGCTGACAATGTCGGCGGGCAGGACGTAGGAGCCGGATGGGACGTGCATGGGCAGGTGATCCGTGCGACCGGCCACCGGGCTGTGGATCGGGCCGACATGCAGCTTCGCGCGGACGTGCGTGTGCCTGGGGCGGAACCCGCCGCCGCCAGCCTTGGCGGTGCGGGCCGACTGCTTGAATGCCTCGGCCGTGGGGGCGCCCTCTGCGCCGGGCTTGCGCATATGCTCATGCGAGCCGTGAGCGATGCGCTCCCGCTTGGCGTTGATGTTGGCATAGAGGCCGCCGCTACTAGCCTTCCGCGCCGTATTCAGGGCGGCCGCAATCGCCTGATCACGTGGATGACCGGCGCTGATCATCTCGGAAATGTTGGACGAGATGGTCTTCTGTGAGGAACCTTTTTTCAGCGGCATGTCACCCTCACGAGTAGCTAATGGTTAAGGTTTGCCCCGTCCCGGGCTTGACCACAATTCCGTATGACACAGGCAAATTAACAAAGAATACGCCAATTGTGTTGGGTATTGTGTAAATGGGGTTTGTCGGCGACGTGGTGGATGTGGAGTCGTAGATCGTCCCCACGGCAGAGCCCGCAACCGTAATGCTCACCTGGGCCAAACGGCCAGCGGAGTTTTTAATTAGCGACGTCGCAGAGATGCTGACAGCATTCTGCGCCCCCTGCACATTAAGGTAGTTTTGCGCCGCCCCATTGACGGCAGTGACGATGTTTTTTGCCACTGTGAGAATGTCGTCAAGGGAAGCCATGACTTGTCCTTATGTGAACACGGCGGTCTTTGAAAATACCATTGACCGCCAACTGCCGCTACGGACCAACATTTCCAGAGACAACCTTTTTGGCGCAGTCTCGGGCTTGGATGTATTTTGCGGGGTCATTGGAAATTTCCAGACAAGACAGGGGCGTTGGTCCAAGACCCAGATGTATAAAGCAAGCCGCCGGAATAGCCTGTATACGTCGATCCAGCGATATAAATGCTGGTGCCACCGTTAAATTGATACGCATACTGCGAGCTTGAGGCCCCTGTCGAATGGACGTTGGTAATAGACACATTACCAATAATCGTGCCAGACGCGGTCATATTTATCACATTTTGCATTGTGGCGAACGTGTATACGCCATCAAGTTGCAGGCTTGCAATATTAGTCGTTGAGCTTCCCGCAAGGAAAATTCCCTGCGCCAATGTGTAATTGTTAAATGACGTTCCTGTGCCACCAAGTATTCTCAAATTCATAATAGTGCCGGACGTATAAATGTCAGACAGCGACATTGCATCAAACTGAGAGTTTTGCAAAATAACCGGGCCAGATGCTGTATATGTGCTACAGCAAGAAGTATTGAAGTCGGCATAAGCTCCGACCTTGTACCCCCAAGCCTCGTCGTGATCCAAAAGCACCCAGTCGGAGTGGCCGACATAGAAGGCAATTCCGTTGTTCTGAATCCACCCGCGAAGATATGTGCCAGTGGTGTCGCCCTGATTGATAGCGCCAGAGTTAAAGTGGTTGTTCTGGATCGTGCCCCAATCGACCATGAAGTTGATGGCGATGCCGTAGTTGATGGGCGATCCGGTGTTGTCAGAGATGTACGCACCAGCCATGCCAATGCCGCTGATGCCACCACGCCAATCAAGGAAGTTGTAGCAGTTGGCGCACCAGTTGCCCGTGGCCGTCTGGTGGACGTTGGCGTTGGTGTCGTAGACCAGAAGCGTTGAGCCGTATTCGGTCGGGGTAGTGGCCGTGTTGCTCTGGTTGGGATACCAGAAGCCGCAATCCTTCACGGCGCTATCCTGCTGCATCTTGATGGCGGCGTAAGTCGCGTTGTTGGAATTTCCGGTTCCGCTTCCCCATAAGACACTGAATACGGCTCCAGTGGTGGCGTTACTATAAGACTCAGTAGAGGCATCAAGCAAATAACCATTTGACACACATTGGATTATTACGTTTTTTTTTAATACAATCTGTGATTTAAGGTTCCAAAAACCAGAAGGAACCCAAACTACTCCACCACCAGCAGTTGATGCCGCATTGATCGCCGATTGAATACATGATGATTGATCGGATGAACTAGTTGATGTGGATTTTGAACACCCGTAAGTTGGAGATGTAATGTCATAAGTATTGGTTAATCCGCCGGGGCCTCTGACTGAACTTACCGTGGCATTCTTGGTTGATCCTGATTGCCAGAGCGGCATAAGTTCGCTGCCTGTCAGGGGCGTCGTGGCCGCTGGCAAATTAGGTATGGTCTGAGAGTAGGCGCAATTGGCCGTGAGTGCGCCAATGACGACAATCGCCGCCAGCCAATTTAGGAGAGCATTATGCCGTGCCATGCCGAGTCCGATCCGTAAACGCGAGGGTAGCCAAGAGTGGTGTCGAAATAAGCGAGTCCTGTCGTGGGACTGCTAGGGGCCGAGGACAGAGGGGTGAAGAAGCTGGTTCCAGTCCCCGCTGGACCCGTCGGCCCCGTAGCCCCCGTCGGACCCGTACCAGTGGGGCCCGTGGAGCCCGTGGGTCCAGTTGGTCCTGTGGCGCCGACGCCAGGGCCCGTGGGGCCAACCGACCCAGTCGGCCCAGTCGGCCCAGTGGGGCCCGTCCCAGTCGGCCCAGTAGGCCCAGTAGGCCCGGTGGGGCCAGTAGCTCCGCTGCCGGGCCCCGTGGGGCCAATGGGGCCCGTGGGGCCGGTCGGCCCAGACCCCGTCGGCCCAGTGGGGCCGGTGGGGCCAATGGGGCCCGTGGGGCCGGTCGGCCCAGACCCCGTCGGCCCAGTGGGGCCGGTGGGGCCGGTGGGGCCCGTAGTGCCTGAGCCACCAGAGATGGCGGCGAAATTGGCATCAATGTAGGGGCTTCCAATGACGTATGGGACCGTCGCCATCAGTATTTACCGTCTTGCTGATATCGATAGCGGATATTACCAATTCGCCAGAAGCTGTTGGCGTCATTGCTGCTTACGGTAATTGACACGAGGCGACTGCGGAAGCGTGGCGTGACGTATTCGGTCGCCTGCGTGACGGCGTATGGGCCGTAGGAGTTGGACGTATTGGTCCCAGGAGAGGAAGTCGCATCCCCAGGGTACTGCGTCACATTGAAAGTGATGTTTACCGTCGCACTCTGGCTGCCGCCGTAGAAGCCCCACCTCATGTCGGGCCAGACCTGATCCACGAATGTCAGGAGGTCGCCCTCATTCATGGCGAAGTAGCCAGTCGTGAAGGTGGAGTTCATTGGGGTTTGGCCAGTCGCGCCACCGGCATTTGTGAGGGTTTGCCCAGTCGATTGCAAAACCTCGTGCTGGTAAATGTACAGGTCGTTGGGGTCCGCACCAATTGGAGCGCCCAAGACGGACTGATCGACCCAGGCGGTACGGCCCAGGATGCCGAAATCCCACGCAGACAGGTAAATATTGTATTTAACGTATGCGTTGACCTCTCCGCCGCTGCTGACCGTCGGGTAGTACCACGCAATTTCGTTGAAGCGGGTGTTCACCGCCACCCGGATTTTATCCAGATTTGACGTATCCAGGTCTTGGAAGATGACGTCCCACACCGGGCACGGAACGGGTTGAACGCCGCCGGAAGACAACGTGAAAAACTGCGACGCACCCATCCAGTAGACCGCGCCATTGATAGATGTGGCCGCCTTCTTGGAGATCAGGCCGCAGCCGGTGCCGACCTCGTTGAAGGAGTAAATGTACGGAGGGCCTATGTACTGCATCGACCAGAGGCCAATATCAGTCCACAAAAGAGACTGCTGCGCCGCCTGGATCGCGCCGACAATGCGGGAGCCCTTGGGAATTCGGTACGAGCCAGCTTGGTTCGTGACCTGAGCAATCCAGACGTTAAAGTTATTGACGTCGCACCACCGCACCAAAAGAGGATCAACGATGCCGTTAAATGAGGAGCCGTATGCAATGATTTGCCGCTGAGGCATGGCCACAAAAACACCCGTATTCACAGGCGGCGCATACGGCATGATCGTGGCAGTCGGGGAGCCACCCGTGGCATCCCACTGAAAAATAGGCTCAAACTGAGGGAGCCCGGATGGGATTGCCGTATTGGGGCAGGAAACTAGGATATTGCCCCAATTATCCAAGGTCCAGTTGCTGGCCGCAATGGGAGACCCGACAGAGGGCGTAATGGCGGAGCCGACGCCGTAGGCGCCGGTGGGTGCGCTGATGGGGCCGCCGCCGTAGACGCCGACGCCGTAGCCAGTACCGGCAGGAAGGGCGCCGACACCGAAGCCGTAGATATAGTACGCCTTCCCGCCATTCATGTAGCCGGAGGCGGTCGAGGTGGCGTTGTTGGCGCCAATGATTGTGAAGGTGTTGGCGTCAACGACTAATTGAACGACGTAGTTGCCGTAGAAGGTGATCCCACCAATCGTCGTCGAGATAAGGACGGGGAAGGTGCTTCCGACTGAGTATCCGTGATTTTGCAAAACGACAGTCACGACGGGCGTCGTGTTGGCCGTAATGAAAGCCGGAACTGAAGACGGACTGGCAGTCATGGCCGTGCTGGCCACAGTTTGGGTCTGATTGACGGTCCAGGTCGTGCCGGAGCCGGAGACGATAAATGTTCCGGCCGTGACGCCCGTCCCGGTGATGGTTTGGCCAATTTGAATGGTTCCGGTGACGCCGGAGACAGCCAGGGTCGTGCCGGAAATAGACCCCGTAAATGACGCCGTGGTGGTCGTGGTCGTGGCGCTCTGCAGGTTGCCCAGAACATTCAGGGCATCCACCGTGTAGGACGTCGGGTTGAAGCCGCCCAGGGGGTCGCAGGGATACAGGCCAAACAGCACGAGGCCGCCGACGCTAATTTGCGTGGCAATGTAGACGGTGTCGTAGTTGGTGATGTTCTGGACGATGGTGTCGGTGATGGTAACCAGCGGGCTGCCAGATGTGGCCGCAGCCACCGGCGAGGATGCGCCATTAGCCGTGGTCTGCGGCGTAATGTTCTTCAGGTTGTTGTTCGTTATGACGCCGAGGAGGGACTGCGCCGGTGAGCCGTAACTCTCCGTGCCAATGGTCAAGTGCGCGTTGGAGTTCGTGTCCTCCCACGCCCACATGGCTCGCGTGATCGCTGGCGTATTGAGTGCAGTACCGGCGGACGTCCAATATGGAGCCCAACCCCCAAGCTTCTGGATCAGTCCACCGGCCTGCGGGTCATAGATGTATCGAATGAAGTTCGAGGAGGCAACGCCAGCCTGATTAAGCGCGGGCGTCTCGTTCGTATTGACGCCGGTGGTGAGCTTTACGGATGCGTGAGGCATGGCTTACCTCGTCGGCGTGGAGGCGGGGGCCTGGGACATAGACGACCAAGCTGAACCCTCAAACTTCTTCCGGTACTCTTCCGACATCGCCATCTTGACCAGGGATTGGTACTGGCCCTCGTAACTCTGCGCCATCGCCGGGTCGTCAGACATGCGCCCGAAGTTACGTTGGTAGGCGCTGATGTAGACCATGCTGGCCATGATCAGGAGGTCCGGGTAGTTGGCGCTGATGAATGTCGTGCCGGTAGAGGCCAGGGAGGGCGTGGCGCTCTGGTAGAGGCTCGGCAGACGCTGGGTGCCAACGATCTGGAGGTTGTAGTTTGAGTTCGGGTACGGCCCGACAATGATGTAGTTGTAGGTGTTGCCGCCGGTGCTGCTGTCGCCGCCGTACATGGCGAAATACGTCGGCTGCGCCTGCGAGGAGGGGTCGCCGTAGACGTTCTGCAGGAACTCCTTGGTCGATGGCAGGAGCGGATAAATGACGCCGCCGTTGTTGATAGACACGGTCTCAATGGTGACGAAGTCGTTAACCGATATGCCGACAATATTGCTGCCAGCCGTCAGGTTGTAGGCCGTGGCATTCGTCGTCATCGACGGCAGCAAATCAAGATCACGCTGAATACGAAGTTCGGCGTAATTCAGCATTTGCGGGATCAAAGCGTTAAAGGCAGAGTCAACGCCAACAACCACGCCACTTGTAGTGGTGGTATTCACTACCGCCATTGTAGCGATTTGTGTGACGTAGCCATTGTACGTCAGCGGCGTGGTGTTGGGACTGCTCATGGAAGGGGTTCCGCCCGCTGATTAGGCTCCTGCCGCACCCTATCAAAGTTCTTTGGGTAGTTCTAGTTACGCCGCAATATCGCTGGAAGTATTGAAAAGCTCCAGATTTGCCTTCAGGCGCTCATCCCACGGCTCTAAATCTACGGCCATTTGCGCTTGCCGCACCGCGACGTCTCTCATGCCGAGGTTCCACGCCGCAATGGCGGCGAGATCATGCGGCTGCGCGCCCCAGACGGCGGGGTCCACCGTATAGACAAGCTCCCGGTCCCTGACCTCCAGAGCCATCATGGCGGCGCTGTAGCAGGACGTCCAGTTGCCTAGGCGGTATTCCAGCATGGCAAGCTCGCACCACGGCTCACGGGTGTTGGGGGCTTCGTTAGCGGCTTTCTGAAACCAGATGCGGGCATTGTCATTTTGGCCGAGTTCGGCGTAGCAGCGACCCATTGTCCGCATGGCGTAGGCGCGCTCGTTGGGCCAAGTCGCTCTGGGCAGGTTCAGGTATCGGTGACCCTGGATGATGGCGTCCACCCACTGACTGTGGAAGCTGAGTTCGCGGCAGTAGTAGAAGGCGTTGCGCGGGCACGAGGGGTCTTCCTCAATGGAGACGCGCAGGAGGTCGAGGTACTGGCCACGCGACTTGGTGGGGTCTGGCTTGTGGATCGCCAGGAGCATGTCGGTGTGCGCCCACTTCTCCGTGATGCGGTCTGGAGTGGGGTATTCGTGGCAGGCGTGCTTGAATCGGTATCCGTGTTTGGCAAAGATTTTTTCATAATAAAAAACGATGCCACAGCCCCAATCAAATTTGTAGCGCAGGCGGGTTGTCTCCCCGACTTTCCATACGCGCTCAATTTCTTCACGCCACCCAGGCTGCAACACTTCGTCTAGGTCAAGGCTGACAATTACGTCAATATCATTGGGAATTAGGGCAAGCGCGGCATTTCTAGCGTCATCAAATCGCCACGGCGAAATGTAAATGCGATTGACTACCGCCCCGCACTCTTCAGCCAATTCGGCCGTCTTGTCCGTGCTGCCTGTGTCGGCAATGAATATAACGTCGGCGTCTTTTGCCGCAGAACAAAACCTTTCGACAAATTGCTCTTCATTCTTACTGATGGCGCTGATTGCTATTTTCATATTTTGACCTAGCCCACTCTCCAAAGTATTTTTTTTCCGCCCCGATCCGGGCCAACTTGGCCTGCTCTATAGAGGGCCATCTCCCTAAATTTAGGTGGACGCCGTCCACCCTTATGTAAGCTCGCCACTTTTGGTTTATTTTATCGAACGAAACCCCGCTTACACCGCTCGTATTTCTTTTTGAAATGGATATGTTTTTGCCATTTTGGCTATTTTTGGCCTCGCGCAAATTGCAAATTCTATTATCAATTCTTACGCCATTGATGTGATCAATTTGATCTGCCGGTTCTTTTGAATTTGCTATTGCCCAGCAAATTCTATGCGCCAAAAGCCGCTTACCATCCGCCACAATCCCAACATACCCCGTGCTCAATAAGGTCCCCGCTGGCTTCTTTTTTATGCGACCACGGCCACGCGCCCTCCAGTACAAGAGCCCGGTTTCTGGGTCGTAAGAAAAAAGCTCTTTTAATCGCTCTATATTCATGCATATAAATTTACCAGATTTTTTCTGACAATCAATATTTTTTGCGGTCCGCTTATGCGTATCTCTTAAAAAGTTGTGAAAACAAATTTTTTTCACACTTGAAATAAAAATGATTAATTTTACGTATCTCGTGATACTCGATTCCCTGCCAATAAGTATCGTACATGTGTATCGAATAGGAGCCATCAAGTTTTGATTTATTTTCAATTGGTCCGTATATCCACTCATCATGGAAATTGAACGGGATAAATGACTGCGCCGGTTCCAGGTGCAGAGCTCTGGGGTCTTCCTTGAAAATCTCCAGCGGCAGGATGACGGCCTGATTGGCCCACACGTCCTTTTTGATGCCGGTTGAGAGCCTCTCCAGCCACGCCTCAATGAATGGCGCATTCGGCTGCGCCATGATGAGCCCGGCATTGAGCGACTTGATGCGGCCGTCTGTGTCGTAGCTCTCCGCACTCATGACGCA
>Ga0208257_1000579_pt1 | contig 10274 bp, 11 predicted proteins | sample CryBogCBH10Sep07_FD_184610 | JGI IMG/M metagenome (GOLD analysis project Ga0208257, IMG submission 184610) | Freshwater microbial communities from Crystal Bog, Wisconsin, USA - CBH10Sep07 (SPAdes) | ecosystem: Environmental > Aquatic > Freshwater > Lake | place: Crystal Bog, Wisconsin, USA... | reverse complement strand
TTTCCTAAGATGAATGAGAAACAACCTTCTTATCAAGATGGTATGGATTTGCGGGATTGGTTTGCAGGGTTAGCTATGGAAGGAATTGCTTTTGAATGTCTTAGTCCAGAAGAAACAGCTAAGGCCGCATACTGTATAGCAGACGCAATGATGAAGGCTAGAGATGATAGAAAAGATTGATACTTACGAGAGCAGACGTGCCGAGGAGCGAGGTAAGATCCGAACAATACATAGAATAATCTATCGGTGTTCGGATTGTGGAAAGATGTTTAGTTCTAAAGAAGAAACGGAGACGCACGACCATAAGGACAAAGAAGATGCCAAGACCCAAAAGTGAAATCACAGGATACAAGACTACATCGTTTCGTATGACACCACAACAAATAGAAATGTTTAAAACAATAGGAGGAATTGAATGGTTAAGAAACTACCTAAACAGACAGATAAGAGCCGAGGAGATCCAACTTGGCCTTTCCCCACGAAACTCCTTAATCAAGAACCAAAACGAATAAGGCGTAAAAAACCGGATACAACACAACACGGAGAGGCGTTATTTTGAATCTCATAACACTAGACTTTGAAACATACTATGAGAAGGCTACGTTTAGTTTAACCAAGCTAACGACCGAGGAGTATGTGCGTGACTCACGTTTTGAAGTAATTGGCGTAGCAGTCAAAGTAAACAACGAAGAAACTGAATGGGCATCAGGCCCGCGTGAGGAAATACAACAATGGTTAACATCTTTTCCATGGGATGATTCAATCTTATTGGCCCACAATACAGCATTTGATGGGTTTATATTAAGTGAGCGTTTTGGAATTGTGCCTAAAGTCTATGCCGATACATTATCTATGGGCAGGGCGTTGCATGGCGTTGAAGTAGGTGGCAGTCTAAGTGCGATGGCTGAACGCTATAAATTACAAGCCAAGGGTACAGAGGTTAACGAAGCCAACGGCAAGTACAGGCAGGACTTTACACCTGAACAACTTAGTAGGTACGGTGACTACTGTATCAATGACGTTGAGATAACCCATGCGCTATTCAGTCGTATGATGCACAACGGCTTTCCAAAGAAAGAACTTAAACTTATTGATCTGACTCTGCGAATGTTTATTACGCCGAAACTAGAGTTAGACCTGACTCTACTTGAACAGCACTACGATGAGGTGAGAGACAAGAAGGCTAAGTTGTTATTGGATGCTGACATTACAGACTCAACACAGCTTGCGTCTAATCAACAGTTTGCGGATTTACTTAGACTCTACGGCGTTAGTCCGCCCACTAAGATAAGCGTAACCACAGGTAAAGAAACTTTAGCGTTAGCTAAGAACGATGAAGGGTTCAAAGCTTTAGCGGAGCACCCCGATATACGAGTGCAGACTTTAGTTGCGGCGAGGCTTGGTACAAAGAGTACGCTAGAAGAAACTAGGACAGAACGTTTTATCGGAATTGCCAAGCGTGGTTTGATGCCAGTGCCCCTGAAATATTATGCGGCGCATACTGGACGATGGGGTGGCGGTGACAACTTAAACCTACAGAACTTACCAAGCCGAGGCGAGAACGCAGGGAAGTTAAAGAAGGCTATAAAAGCACCGGAGGGTTATGTCATCATAGACTCTGACTCATCACAGATTGAGGCGAGGACACTTGCGTGGCTTGCCGGGCAGAACGATTTAGTTGAAGCATTTAGAAAGGGTGAAGATGTATACAAGATCATGGCATCGGCAATTTATGGCAAGAAAGCTGAAGAGATTACAAAAGAGGAGCGGTTCGTGGGTAAGACGACTATCCTTGGAGCGGGCTACGGCATGGGGTCGGAGAAATTTAAGAACCAGCTTAAAACTTTTGGTGTTGAAGTTGAGGCTGAAGAAGCAAAGCGAATTGTGCATACGTACAGAAGTACTTACCCACAAATTGTTTCTATATGGAAACAAGCTCAAATCGCCTTACAAGCGTTAGCGAGTAACTCTGTAACAAGTTTAGGCAAAGAAGGCGTACTGCAACTAGTACCACTAGAGAAAGCTATACGACTACCGAGCGGACTCTTGATGCGCTATGACGACTTAAGGGCAACCCGGGATGAGAAAGGTGTTCAATATATGTACAAGACTCGCCGTGGATGGAATAAAATCTATGGCGGTAAAGTAATTGAGAATGTCTGCCAAGCGATTGCACGGTGTATCATTGGCGAGCAAATGATCCGTATCGCTAAGAGGTATGATGTCGTGCTAACAGTTCACGATGCGATTGCTTGTCTTGCGAAAGTTGAAGAAGCTGAAGAAGCTAGGAATTATGTCGAGGAGTGTATGCGTTGGACACCTGACTGGGCAGAGGGCTTGCCGGTAAATTGTGAATCCGGGTTTGGCGAATCTTACGGAGATTGTTAATGATTACATGGAGCTATTCAAGCATCAAACTATTTGAGCAGTGCCCAAAGAAATATTATCACCTAAAGGTATTAAAGGATGTTGTTGAACCCCCTACACAGGCCACGGATTATGGACAGCAATTCCATGAAGCGGCTGAGTTCTATATCAAAAATGGTACTCCACTACCGGAACCGTTCAAATTCGCAAAGAATGCCTTGGATGGACTCAAAGCCATGCCGGGTGAGAAGTTGTGCGAATACGAAATGGCATTGACCGGGGGGCTAGAGCCGTGCGATTTTAATGATCCCAAACGGTGGTGGCGTGGAATAGCCGACTTGATTATCCTAAACGGCGAAGAAGCGAGGATTTTAGACTACAAAACAGGTCGATCTGCCAAGTATGCGGACACAGGTCAGTTAGAATTGATGGCATTAGCCGTGTTTAAGCACTTCCCTCAAATCAGAAGGGTTAGGGCTGGGTTGTTGTTTGTGATCGCTAACGCTTTCATAAAAGATAGCTACGACTCTAGCAATCAGGACAAGATGTGGCTCAAGTGGATGAAGGAGATTAGCCGTCTCAAGTTTGCCCATGAGAGTAATGTATGGAATCCTAGACCGAGTGGCTTGTGCAAGAAACATTGTCTTGTGTTAGATTGTTCACATAATGGGAGGAACTGATATGCCATACGTTAATACACCACGTCCTTATAAGAAGGAATACCAAGAGCAAAAAGCAAGAGGTGAAGAAGAAAGACGCATGGAGCGTCAACGTGCAAGACGTGCGATAGATAAAAAGTACCCTGACAAGAATAAGAACGGCGAGGCAGACATTAGAGAAGGTAAAGATGTAGCCCACGTCAAAGCCTTAGATAAAGGCGGTTCTAATAAGAACGGTGTATTCATAGAATCCGCAAGTGGTAACAGATCATTCAAGCGAGATTCAAAAAGTAACTTAGTTTCAGAGACTACAAAAAAAGAAAAAGGCGAAAAGAAACTAAGCAAAGTAATCAAGCTCAAATAAGAAAAGAGCAACAGGAGAAATAATTGCAAGTCATAGACAATAAGCTATTGCTTTTGAATTTAAAGAACCCGGGTAAAGTAACGACAGTAATTCCAAAGAGTAAAGTAGTTCGTACACACGATACACATTCAGAGGTTGCCGTTAACTGGGGCTTAGATGAAGCACAGGTTCTAAAGAACCTACAAATAAAAAACATCCCATCCCCTATCATGGGGCAGTACAACTGGCCTGGGCTGTACAAACCGTTTGATCACCAAAAGACAACGGCATCATTCCTCACCCTAAACCCAAGAGCATTTTGCTTAAACGAACAAGGTACAGGCAAGACCGGATCGGTTATATGGGCTGCCGACTACTTGATGAAGGTAGGACGTATTAAAAGAGTATTGGTTATTTGTCCTCTGTCTATCATGGACTCGGCATGGCGGGCTGACTTGTTTAAGTTTGCTATGCACAGGACGGTTGACATCGCCTATGGTAGCCGAGCCAAGAGAAAAGAAATTATCAATGGTGGCTCTGAGTTTGTCATCATTAACTATGATGGTGTTGAGATCGTTGCAGAAGATATTATTAACGGAGGTTTTGACCTAATCGTGGTTGATGAGGCTAATGCCTATAAGAACGCCATGACGACTCGGTGGAAAACACTTAACCGACTTTTGAAACCAGACACTTGGCTTTGGATGATGACCGGAACACCCGCCGCCCAAAGTCCAGTCGATGCGTACGGCTTGGCTAAACTTGTTAACCCAAAGAATGTTCCCAAGTTCTATACCGCTTTTAAAGACATGGTAATGCACAAGGTAACGCAGTTTAAATGGGTTCCAAAAGCTAACGCCGACAAGGTTGTGTTTGAGGCGTTGCAACCGGCTATTCGGTTTACCAAGGCAGAATGTTTAGATTTACCTGAGATGACTTACGTCACAAGGGAGATTGAACTTAGCACGCAACAAAAGAAATACTACGAAATGCTCCGTAAACAACTTGTGGTGCAAGCATCGGGCGAACAAATTACTGCAGTCAACGCCGCTGTTGGGTTGAGTAAACTCCTACAAATATCTTGTGGCGCAGTCTATTCCGATACAGGAGAAACCCTGACCTTTGACATCAAGAATCGGTATAAAGTATTGCAAGAGGTAATTGACGAGACCAAGCAAAAGGTTCTTATCTTTGTGCCGTTCAAGAATACGATCAAGGTATTATCCGAAAAGCTCCATGCGGACGGTTATACCACGGACATCATTAGTGGTGACGTATCGGCAGGTAAACGAGCAGAGATATTCCATAGTTTTCAGACTACCCCTAACCCAAGAATCCTAATCATTCAACCCCAAGCGGCGGCTCATGGTGTAACCCTAACTGCGGCTGATACTGTTGTGTGGTGGGGGCCAACTCCGTCCCTTGAGATATATGCACAGGCTAACGCTCGGGTGCATAGAGCCGGGCAACGCCATCCGGTTACGATTGTGAGACTTCAAGGATCTAATGCTGAAAGACATCTTTACAAACTATTAGATAATAGAATAGACGAAAACACAAAATTAGTTGAACTTTACAAAAATCTACTTGAATAATGTAAAATTTGCTATATAATACTAGTACGGTAGTGAGAACAAAACAAGACCATTACCTTTTTTTCAACAGGAGAACATAATGACAGAAAGCGTTTCATTGGAGAAGCTGACTCAAGTTTATATTAAGATGCGAGATAAGAAAGCTGAACTTGCAAAAGAACTTGAGGAACAAATAGGTAGCATTGATGAGAAGATGAAGACCGTTAAGACGGCTATCTTAGATCAAATGAAAGACCTAGGCGTTGAGAGTATACGAACAGATTCCGGCACGGTGTACAGGACTACCAAGACTTTATACACCACATCGGATTGGGAATCTATGCACAAGTTTGTTCTTGAGCATGGTGTGCCTGAACTATTGGAGAAACGTTTGCAACAAACCAATACTAAGGTGTTTTTAGAAGAGCATCCGGACTTACTACCGCCCGGACTTAATGCTACAACAGAGTATTCCGTAACCATAAGGAGAAAATAATGGACGAAAAATTTGTCCCGATAGAGGATATTGCGGAACACTTCGCCGTATCTGTATCGACCGTCCGTGCATGGATTCGGCAAGACTTAATTCCGGCTTTGAAGATTGGCGGTGTATACCGTTTTAAGATTTCAGATGTGGAGAAGACTTTGCGTGAACTCAATGGCGGTGATTTGCCAATAGAAGAAAAGGATGGGAGCATTAGAGTGAAGGTTGATCCTCACCAACTTGCCCTAGATTTTAGCCCCGAAGAAGATGTTTAACAGGAGAAAACAATGAGCGAACTATCAATATTTAAAGGTGGACTGCCGGCCTATTTAAAAAATGCAGTTGACGATACCACTAATGCTTTAGCCGGTGGTGAACTTGGAGCACGTCGTATCTCTATCAAAGGGGGCGTATTCCGTGAGTTTATCGGTGGTAAAGAGTACCGTGTGTCTGAAGAACGTGCCATGAACGTGGTCATCATCAAAGCCGCACCGAAAGTTTCTCGTAAGTTCTATGCAGGATCTTATGTGGAAGGTGAAGTTGTTGCGCCCGCTTGCTGGTCAACCGATGGTATGCGCCCCGATGAAGGTGTGAAAGAAAAGCAGGCTTCTACCTGCATGAGCTGTCCACAAAACATTAAGGGTTCAGGACAAGGCGATAGCCGTGCTTGCCGTTACGAGCAACGCCTTGCCGTTATTATTGATGGTGAGATTGATAAAGAAGAAGTTTATCAGTTGGTGTTACCGCCTACTTCCGTGTTTGGTGATGGTGAGAAAAAGAAGCTACCACTACAAGCATATGCACGTCACTTAAAAAGCAATGGTCTACCCATTACCGGTGTAGTTACTGAGATGCGTTTTGATACTGCAAGTCCTACACCTAAGTTAGTGTTTAGTCCTATCCGTGGTGTGACCGAGGAGGAGTATGAAGTTATTCAACGCCTAGGCAATTCCCAAGAAGCAACCTCTGCTATTACTATGACAGTAGCGCAGACCGATGGTGTGAAGAACAAACCCAAAGTATTTACATCTCTTGACAAGCCTAAAGCTGTTGAAAAAGTAGAAGCCGAAGAAGTAGAAGAACCTAAGAAAGCAGTAACGAAAAAAGCTACTGCAACTGCTGAACCAAACCTAGCCGATTTAGTTGGTGAGTGGGACGACGTTTAAGTTAGTTCAGGGGGGTAACTCCCCCTATTCTTAGGGTTTTTATGAATACGGATTTCCTACAACAAGTCCTCGGGGACGGAGGATACTATTGTATTGTTGGTCTGAAAAAGGATTCGGACAAGCCTGTACAAAAGTTCTTCGAAAAGTTAGAAGATGCGGTAGCCGTAGCACACAACCTTAAAGACAACGGCTATGATGCGTATTACGCATTGGCTACGTTTAATGATGGCAAGTCTAGAAAAACAGCAAACGTCAAACAACTTAAGTCGTTGTTCATTGACCTCGATTGCGGCCCTGGCAAACCATACGAGACACAAGCCGAAGCTATACAGTCTTTAAAACAGTTTTGTAAAGCTACAAGATTACCCAAGCCATCCCTTGTTAATTCGGGTGGTGGCATACACGCATACTGGGCGTTGACCGAAGCTATATCAAAAGATGAGTGGCTACCCTTGGCTGAGAAGCTAAAGAGCCTATGTGACGACAATGACCTCCATGCCGATCCAGTTGTAACCGCAGATTCGGTGCGGATTCTCCGTGTGCCGGATACGCTGAATTACAAAAATGATACGCCAAGACCTGTAACTTTACTGGGTTCGGCAGCGCCGTCCATTGAGTTAACCACAGTAAAAGATCTTATAGGAGAAGTAGTCCTATCTCGCAAGCCATACATCCCACGAGGAGAAATGGATGAGGTAACTAAAGCTATCCTAGGTAATTACACCAATAGATTTAAGACCATACTGATCAAAACTGTTAAGGGCGAAGGTTGCCAACAGTTAGCGCACATCATTAAGAATCAAGCAACAATGTCTGAGCCGATGTGGAGAGCCGGACTATCTGTAGCTAAGTTCTGTATTGATGCGGATAAAGCTATTGAGAAAATATCTAGTGGGCATCTAGATTATTCGCCTGAGATGGCAGATAGAAAAGTTAGAGGTATCAAGGGTGGGCCTTATACCTGTGCGAAGTTTGAAGAATTCAACCCCGGTGGTTGCGAAGGTTGTCATAACAGAGGGATCATCAAGTCCCCAATCGTATTAGGTCGAGAAGTACAAGAAGCGAACGAAGAAGATAACATTGTCGAAGATACCCCTGCCGATGCGCCCCAAGGTCATACGCAGACTTACATAATTCCTAAGTATCCTGAACCGTACTTTAGAGGTAAGAACGGAGGTATCTTTAAGCGAGTGATAAAAGAAGATGATGAGATAGATGTATTGATTTATCACAATGATTTATACGTTACAAGGAGGTTAGTTGATTCAGATGTTGGAGAAGCTGTAGTCGTTCGACTACATTTGCCCCGAGATGGGGTTAGGGAATTTACAGTGCCTCTGTCAGCCGTGACATCAAAAGAGGAGATTAGAAAGCATATGGCAATGCACGGAGTTGCCGTAATGAAGATGGACGAAATAATGTCGTATATAACTACATGGGTTAATCATATGCAACACGATGCGGCGGCAGATGTTGCAAGGAGACAGTTCGGATGGACGGACAAGAAGCACGAGGCGTTTGTTGTTGGAGACAAAGAGATCAGGGCAGATAGAGTAGACCATAACCCACCATCAAGTGCTACGGCACAACTGTTCGGTGCGTTCACAACTCAGGGTACTTTAGATGCTTGGAAAGAAGCGATGGAGTTTTACAACCGACCCGGCATGGAACTGCATCAGTTTGTAATAGGGCTTAGCTTCGGTTCTATCTTTACCGATTTCACTTCAATCAACGGAGCGTTACTGCACATCTTTAGCCCGGACTCAGGTATTGGTAAGACAACCGCTATGCTTGCAGGGGCTAGTATTTGGGGCAACCCGACCAAATTAGTTCTCAAGGAAGCTGATACTGCGGCATCTAAGATGAACCGAGCCGAGCGTTACAAAAACATTTGTTTATGGATGGACGAGGTAACTAACTCACCTGCTAAAGACTTAAGCGATTTCGTCTATCAATATACATCAGGATCACAACGTAACCGTATGTCAGGTAGCGCAAACGAGGAGCGCACAAGGGGTGAGATGTGGCAACAATGCGGTATCAGTACCGGCAATACAAGCATCATGGAAAAGATCAGCGTCCTCAAGGCTATGCCTAAAGGTGAAGCTATGCGTATCTTAGAGATCCGTGCATATCCTATGCTTGGTTTAGTAAAAACAGATACGGACGAACTTAGTGAAAAGATCTTAAGCAATTATGGTCACGCCTATTTGCCGTTCCTACAGCATGTAATAAATGATATTAAAGGCACAGAAGAAACATACAAGCAAACACAACTTAAGTTAGACAAGGCTTGTGGATTCGGCCCAGCAGATCGGTTTCATTCTGTTATCGGCGCAGGGGGTATTAGTGGTTTACTCATGGCTAAGAAAGCAGGACTTATAAACTATAACGTATCAGCAGTGGTGCAATGGTTACTGAGTGCCGTATCTAGTATTAAGGAGCAAGTAAGTGCAATGGATGTCGATGCCGAGACCACACTTACAAACTTCTTAGCTGAGAACTACAACAACATTCTTCGTATTAAAAGCACGGATGATTCTAGGGTTAACAACAACTCCGGCTTAGAGCATTTAATTATTCCGGATGCAACGCCTAGGGTATCCATGATTGCGAGGTATGAATATGACGTTAAGATGCTATTCATTTACCCTAAGCCGCTTAAAGAATGGTGTACCAAACAACAGATAAATTATCAAGGGTTTGTTGACGCACTTAAGCGGGGCCGCACTAAGGCTAAGATTGCTAAAAAGCGAATGTCCAAAGGTACACATATGAACTTACCTGCGGCGGATGTATTGCATGTTAACTGTGAGGAGTTTTTAGATGACGTACCCGAAGCAGTGGACAAAGGGATGGCAACTGAATCCTGATGGGGTTCCGATAAACGTAAACTGGGATGCCTTTGTTGTAGGGGCATCACTATTTATACCGGCAATTAATTTGTCAGCTTTGAATAAACAAATGCAAATCGTTGCAAAAGATAACAACCTAAACTTTAAAGGAGTGCAACGAATTGAAGCTGGAAAATTAGGGATGCGCTTTTGGAGAATTTTGTGATATTATTCACTTGCAACTCTCCTGTTGTCATTTCGTTGCCTCACTAATAGGCTTTACCCCCCGACTATGTTCGGGGGTTTTTTTATTCGCCGTCCATTTCTCTTTCGCTCTCTAAGATTTCCTGGCGCATTCTAGGACTAAACCTAACCCCATGCACCATCTCTTTAGTCGCACGATCTTGAGCCTTTTTAGACTTAGCCAATATATCACTGATAGTACCGCCGTTAATGCCGAGTCCGGAATGTTTTTCGCCCAGTTTTAACAGTTCTTCTCTATCTTTACTTGCGCCGTCAATATCCCCTTTTCGCATAGCAAGATAATAACGAGCCTTAAGTTTCGAAGCCTTGGTAGCGATAGCTTTATCTATGCCTTTTTCTTTGGCGTTGATTTCTAACTGTCTTGTGTAATCGGCAGGGGCGAAACCAAATGATTGAGCCAGTGCATTCCATGCGCTAATCTCTCCGGTAATTGGATCGCCACGAAGTGTATTTGCACCTTCAAAGAAATACCGACCACCTTTAAGTATGTTGCTTGGTAAAGAAGGTACTAGATCTTCTATGCCACGTTCAACATTACCTTCCGATATTTTGCTCATGCCTCTACCAATCCGCTCACCAACAC
>Ga0208257_1000575_pt1 | contig 10298 bp, 7 predicted proteins | sample CryBogCBH10Sep07_FD_184610 | JGI IMG/M metagenome (GOLD analysis project Ga0208257, IMG submission 184610) | Freshwater microbial communities from Crystal Bog, Wisconsin, USA - CBH10Sep07 (SPAdes) | ecosystem: Environmental > Aquatic > Freshwater > Lake | place: Crystal Bog, Wisconsin, USA... | reverse complement strand
CCTGTACCTAACATTATAAAAGGCAGCATCATTATTGCTGTCTCTGGTGCAGCATCTTTTATCTTTTTAAATTCATCAGACCAATCAACGCCTTTAATATTGCTATCAAATTTATTAGCAGCCCATTGAAACGTTGGTTCTACTAATTGTTGTGCAGTTGTGATTGCACCTAATGCACCAACTTCTACGGCAAAATTAGCTGCTAGTCTGCCACTTGTGCTACCTATATTAGTAAGCAAATTGGTTAGACCTGGTACTTTACCTTCTATAAAGTTTCTGCTTACAAATTGTAATGCTGTATCTGGAACCGCAGCAGCAGCACCCACTAATGCTGCTTTATCTCCATCCATTCCTGATTCACGTAATCTGCGAGAATTAGCACCTGTACTTGCAGAATATGCTAATGCAATACCGCCAGCATTAGATAACGCTGCGATTCTTGGCAACATATCAGCAGACTTTAATACTGCTTCACCAATTAAACTAGACGACTTTGCAGGATCTACTTTGCCTGTAAGTACATCTTGTATCTGATTCTTAATATCGTTTTCTTTATCTTCTTCTCTATATGCCTTGTTAATATCAGATTTAGGATCTAATGCTTCGGGCATAGCTATTGGTGCAAAAAGTCTAGATAGCTGACTAAATCCTTCAGCAGCATCTACACCTAATTGACCTATACCACGCTCTAAACGTTCTGATACTTTCTGCTCAAAACCTTTTGCTTGTGGTTTAATTCCACGAGAAGCTACAGATAAAACAAACGGAATATTCTCTTTAGGTACGGTTTTAAGATTAGTTACAAATTCTTCGTATGCTGCTTCAGCTTCTTTTTGTTTATCTGGAGCAACACCATTCCTAGCTAATTCAAAATACCTTCTGCCTGGATCTATTGCAGCACCATACTTTTGTGCATTATCCTGAAAGTTCTTCCAAGCGTCAGATGCAAATTGCTGATACTTATCTACGTGCTCTGGATCGTAACCATCGTGACCTTCAAGTAACTTTTGTTGTGCAGCGTAAGCATCTGAAAAGTTAGATGTTTTAGTAAATTGATCTGCCATGCCATGAGCCATCTCATTAAGCATGATGTTTTCATTCTTTTCTTGTTTTAATTTACTTTTAGCTAAACCAAAAAATGTATCGCTATCAACGTGATCCATTTTAAATACCTGCTTAGAATAAGCATCTTGATACAAACCAAGATGATCTGATACTTCTTGTACAGGTTTGTTAAAACGATCAGCTAAAAATGAGGTTGCAGCTATACGGCGTTGCAACGTTCTTGGCATACCAGTTTGCGATAGATTTTGTTTTATTCTATTTCTATCATCTGCTGGTAATTTTGCAGCAAATTGATCGCCTTCTTCAAAAAGGCTATCCATGTTTTGCTTATAAGAATCTGGAAGATCAGTCTCGTTTGTCGTCATAACCTGTTACTTCTCCAGAATCTTGTTTAATTGCTCTACCTGTATCTTTACTAACAGGCATTATAGAATTTACAGTAGCAGGTGATGCAGCTTGTGTATCAACAAATTCTATCTGTTGTTGTACAGTTGCACTAGGATTTTGTTTTCTAAATTGTTCTAAATTAGCACCAATAATAGAAAAAGCCTTTGCTGCATTTCTAGCTTGTGCTTCATTTGCTGGTTTGCCTTTGACCATCGATATGTTTCCAAGCAATCCTTTGTTATAAATCGCAGAAAGATATTTAGTAGCAGCAACTCCGTTTTCTGTAGAATCAGGTTTCTGATTATACATTTTGTTTAATTGTTGTCTTAGAAATTGTTGTTCGCTACCAGAGTATGCAAGTAACTTTGTGCTTAATTCAGCAAAGTTTGTATTCTTTGGATCATCTTCCCTTGAATACATATTAATCTGTGTAAGCAAATCAGCATATTTAATTTGATGATTTGGATCAGGAGTTAAGCGATTACGTTCCTGTTTTATGTATTTTGCTTCACTGGCTTTGATAACATTGCTTTTAACTAAGCCATCTATTTCTTTATCTCCTACAACTTCACCTGATTGCATACGCTTAATAATATCGTCTGTTTGTTGTACACGATATTTATTGGCAGCAATTTCTGCTTTGTTAATTAATTGTATTCTATCAGATGGCGACATCTCAGGTAAATTTTTATATACCTTAAATCCATCTTTATCTTTAACATCGTTACCGTCTTTATCTTTTACGGTTTCTTTTAACCAATCTACGCTTTCTATTGGTTGTTGATTAATACGAGCATCAGTCATGTTTCTGTATGCCGTAGTTTTAATATTTTCAAATTCAGATTCTTTTTGTTCTTTTGATAAAGCGTGATTATCTACAGCATACTGTAATGCTGCTTCAGCAGATGTAAGATCACCTTTATTTGCATAAGATTGTGCAGTAGTTAAAGCGTGTAATTTAGTGTTACTTGCTTGCTGAAGTAATTGACCCATTTTTACTTCGCTGCCTGTTTTTACATTCCAAAGCTCAAGTTTGTTGGTCAGTAATTTTCTCGTTTCATTATCAATATTGGGATCAGATAGAACTTGGTTTTTTGTAATTTGAACCATTTGTTCATGCTGATTTTCCCAATCATTAGAATCTGGCATATCTTTCAGTTTTGCTCTGAAATCATCCATATTCCTAGTCATAGCTATATCCGCTTTGAATACAGCATCTGCCTGTCTATTTTCTTTAATCTTTTGACCTACCTGAGAAAACAAATCACTTGCTGTTGCACCTGCACCTGCGAGCAATTTACCAGAAGCTATTGCAGCTTCACGAAATGGGCCAGCGTCAATCTTAACACCTGATGTTGGTGTTTGAACTTCAGATCCTTGTACAATAGGTAAAGCCATAAAATCAACCTCCGCCTCCTGTTTCCATTGCACTGTATGCTTCTGCTGTATCTGGTACTCCACCGCCAGCAGGTGTACCTGCACCTAAACCACCACCAAAAGCCATAAATGCCATACCTGCCATTTTAGCAGCACCGTCTATTAAGGCTAAATTACCAGCAGTACGATCTGCTTTAGCACGAGCTTGACCTTCAGCAATACCAATAGCTGCTTGTGAATATAAAGACTGTTGTTTCTGTTGTGCGTTAACGTATTCTTGTTGGATCTTTTGTTCCATACGACCTGCGTTAACTATCTGTGCATGAAGTGGAGATGCAGATGTTGATAGCACACCTGCTGCTGCATAAGACGCTGCCTGTTGTGAAAGATAAACTGCATCTTCCTGACGCTGCGTGCGTATGTTTTGCAGTGTATCTAAATCTATCTGTTGTGCTTGTACACGATCAACTTGAGCGTTGTGTTGTGCAGTTGCTATATCTACGGCTGCTGCTGACCGACTAGCTTTATATTGACCGTATGCACTTATGCCAGTAGCTACGGCTGAAGCTCCTGCAAAGATTGCTGGTAATGCTGGTGCTATAGGCATAATTATTTAGGACGGCTTTTGCCGTAAGTTACATGAGGTTCGCCTTGTAAATCAATATAGCCATCTTTAGCCATGATTCTGGATTCCCCCGAATTAGGTTTAACAAATGATAATACGCAGGGACTACCATTGTCCCATGCAATTTTCTCTAAATGAGAGTAAAGTGCTTTTACTGCTTTAACTAAATCCTTTGATAATTTTGCTACAGGATTAGTCGTGGTAAACTCAATTACTGAGATGCCACCAATTACACAATAAAGAAAACTTGCTGCTATTGGATTGCCATCAACTTCAGCAATAGCACCAGTTGCAGGCAAAAATACTTCTGGAGGCATAACACCAACGCCATGTACTTCCCACCATGACCTGATCATGTTGTAATCTTCTGAACTGTAAGGTCTAATGGTCATGGCGTAGCTATTACCTCGTACTTAATAATAACGGCTAATACGGTCAACGGCAATGCGTCAGAACCTGTAACTATGATAATAGGGTCAGTATCAGGAGTTAGGTTTAATTGAGGCGTTATACGTATATCGGTAGGTGTAGTAACTAATAAACCTTGTGCTTGTTGGGTAGGATCACCATTTAAAGGATTACCTGTAGACAGATAAGGTATAGGTACTGGCTGATAAGGTGCACCGCCTATTAACCTCCAGTTGGTAGGATCATTAGGTGGTGGTACTATATCCGTATAAACTGTATTAACAGCCTGATAACTATAGCCAGAATAGCTTACTTGGCTGCCTTGACCATAAGTTGTTCCAGATACCCAAGTATTAGGCAATGGATACTTATTGGCTATTAATCCACCACAGGAGTTATAAACCCTTATAAATACGTCAGAAATCTGTTTAATTAAACCTTGGGTATTACCAGCACGAGCATCTGCGTCATAACGCATTGCTTGAGCAGAATAAGTAATTGGTAAGCCTACTTGAACAACATTAGGACCAACGTAGTTAACCACTTTCCAATTTGTAGAATCAGATGAAGGCGGTGTTGTAGTGCCTGCTGGGATGTTATTTAAAGCCTGATAGTTTGCTAAATAGCCACCTGATCCCCAGCTTACTTGTATTCCTGTATCATAAGGGAATCCCGATTGCCATAATGGGGCTGCTGGAGGATAGCCTGCTGGGATTACGACTGTTCCATAATCAGTATCTGTGTAACCCACCTGTACAGGTCCAAAAGCGTTACCATCTGCCAGACCCACAATCCACCTGCCAGCAAGGTTGTTAAGATTAGAAAGAGTGACACCCACAAGGGAAGGGGCGTTTGTGTTGAGTCCTGGGGTGACGCTGTATCCGCTATCCACGTAATAAGCGTTCTCGACGATTGCTGTAGGAGGATTTGGAGCTTGTGTAAAAGTCTGTTCCCAGTTGTTTGGATTAAATCTTTCAATGGATCTTACTTGGACTTTCTGCCAAGGAGTTGCTTGCCAATGAGCACTGTCTGATGCTGGTAATGTAGAACTACCAGATATGGCTGATGTACAAATGTAAGTATTAAACGCCGAATAAACCATATCATTTACGGCATAAGTACCACCAGAAACCCAAGGTGCTGGACTTACATAACGATTAGCTACTAACCATGTTTCATCATCATTTTGACCGTTACCAAATAATGTAGCTACTGATTCAAAACCTACGTCTGGATATGGGAAATCTGGTGTATTTGTATTAGCACCTGTAATGTGTTTATGCCAGCCAAACACATTCTGATCCATTTCGTAGGTCATGCCTACAAGCTGTCCTTGTTGCGTTATAGCCCATAATTCTGGCTGACCATGCCATTGCTGCTGGAAGTCTAATTGAACGATACCTGAGTTAAATAAATGGCTACTGTAGCTGGTTAGGCTTTGGCTCATGTATTTTTCACTATAAACGGAGAATAATATCTGCCTAATTTGATTAGCCTGACGCTGCGTATATAAAACAACGTCACCTACTACTAATGGATTAACGCCAAAAATAGAACCGTAAGTAGAATGTTCAACTGCTTGTATAGACGTAGGACTAATACTACCGCCTATGCTGCCACCTGTTGTAGCTGCACTACCTGAGATTACCCATTCAGCACCAGAAAACCCTGCTATTAAATTATTTTGAGCACATAGCCAAACTATAGGTCCACGTCCTACAGCATTAAGATCAAATGCAAAAGCATCTGTTGCTTGCGTCTGATCACCTAAAGCGAAGTTCTCAATGTCGTTGGTGACTGTCCCCCATATACGTTGCGGTTCGTAAGCCGACGCTGCGTATATAATTCTTTGTTGATAAGAGGTGATTGCTTGTGGATATCCACGATAGTCTGACCAAGCTCCTTCTGACCAATATAAGGTGTTAGGACCTGTCGGCGACCAGTTGCCAGGGTTGTTTGGCGGATTGTCTCCACCCGTGATTGATAACGTGCAGGTGTAATTTGTTTGTTCATAACTTACTATTGTACCTGGACTATAATTCGTTGTTACACTCCAAGGTGTAGCTAATGGTGCATTATCGTAAAGCTCTTGAATAACATTAGCACAAGCATGATTGCTATCACTTACAGCCCAATGTGCCGTATCTACATTAGGTGTACTACCACCATTAACAGCAGCCGTACAATAATAGTTAACTCCTAAGTAGCTTGCTTGCATATTAGGAATATAATTAACGCCAGCACTAAAAGGATCAGGAGTACATATCTGTACTAACCCATATAAAAATCCATCTACAGCTTCTAATACAATACGTGGTGCTGTTGCACCTGCCGTTGCAGGAGCAATGGAAGTGTTTACGTGTATTCTAAATAAAGCTGATTGGCTAGCAGTGCCTGTAATATCTACGTTTCTATCTGAAGCACCAGATACGCTACGTACTGAAGTCCATGTAGCACCACCATCTATTGAACGCTCAATATCAAAGGAAGCGTTCCAAACGCCATAAGTATGACACTCCCAATTTCCGTAAATCTGTATTTGATTGGAATATCCACTTGCACCATATGGAAATGCGGATGATGCACTAGCAGCATCTATTTCAACAGAAGCAGAGCTACGTAGTGTAGCTAACTGCCAATAAGAATTTAAATGCTGAGAAGTAAAAATTGTTTGTGACTTCCAATAAGTAGAATTAAATGTGCTACCACTTACGTGAGACGTAATACAATTATAAAGTACATTACTTACTTCTACAGAATTACCTATTTCGTAATAATTATTAGCTACCCATGCAGGTGCTGTAGCTGCTAATCCTACTTTACCAAAGTTAGATGTAGCTGAAATACTGATTTCTGTGGCATTTTGATCTAATAAAGCTGGTGATAAAAATTGTACTTGTGCAAACGTCCAACTGGTATCCGAAAGTCTAGTGAGTTTATAAACAGGATACTTAGGGTGAGTGAAATACATCACGTCATTAATTTGACAGTAATTAATCTGCCAAATGTCCGTTGAATATTTATTAACACCATATCCTACTACGGCACTATATGGCGTAGTAACTTCTACTGGTGTACCGCTAACTTGAACCTGCTGACCGTTGCTATAAAAACGTATGTAATTATTACCTAATTCTAAAACATAGCTAGTTGTAGGACTATAAATAAACTTAATTAATTTTACACCGTAATTAGTTGCTGTATTACTTTTGTATTTTGCAGGTGCTATGTATTGAGTACCAGGTCTGCGAGTCAGTGGTCCCTGCTTATAAGGGATCATATTCAGCAGTTGCCTACCTGCTGATTTATATTTCTCTTGGTCAACTCGTGCGTCTAGTCTAGGACCAAACTCACCACCAGCGAAACTAATTTGGCTGTCGATTGATTTAGCCATTGATGAAGTACCAGCGTGCTGCAACGAAGCGTGAGGAATTTACAGGAGTGAAACGTACAGGCAATCTTTCGCCTGCGTTCTTGGTCATAGCATGAGACAATGTTTGCTTATAAATAGCGAGCATTGCTTCTTCCATTCTACCGCCATCTTGACGTAATGGTGTAGCAATATTTGAAGCTAGTTTATAAGTAACACAATCTACGAAAAGTGGATCCCAACGTGTAGTATCTTGATTGTTTGATACGTATTTAATTGAGGTCTGTTGAGTATTTGTGAATATTAACTGACCGTTAATTTCATACTCATCTGAATCCATATTACCATAGGTTTCATCGTTTGATCCTTGGTTTACTGAATCAAGTAATATAAAGTCGCTAGGGAGAGCGAAAGCGTAAGGCCAACCACTAGGATAGCTGGATCCGTCTGGATACCCCCCGAACGCATTATAGTCTGGGTAGTCCGCTTGGACGAGAGCACCTGTTGTAAGATCGTTAGTAAAATTACCTGTCGAAGTGTAAGCGTACTCAGTAGTGTAAATGGCGTTGCCATAAGATAAATAAACGTTGGCAGCGTATGATGTATAAGGTGCCCAAGGTATTGATGGAGGCGTTGGGGCAACCGATGGCAAAGGAATCTGTGGTACTTCATTTAGTACCGCAGTTGTTAATAAACAATTCCAACGAGTAGCACGAGCTACTGATTCAAATGCTATTTGAAAATTACTGTTACAAACAATCGCAGACGGATTGCTTAGATCAGTAAGTGAGACAATCGATTGTGCTCCAATCTTTGCTAAAGCTAGGTTAGCAATATCCGTAGGTGATAATGTTGTAAACATAGAAAGTAAAAAGCCCGATAGTCACGTCGCCACAACGCAACTATCGGGCAGGTTTTAATTACGTCAAACCACTAACCCAATTAGTTATTGGCGATTGTATCGAAGCGGAAGGCGATTGTAGTACCTGCTGCTGGAGTGACCAGAGTAGATACTAAAGCCTGTAACCAACAATCTTCTGATACGTAGTAGTTGGATTGACCGTTCAGATTACCACCGTTAGCAGAAACATTAGCGTTAGCTGATGCAATGCTTACAGCAGTTGAATAGCGTGAGCTATTTGCTTGCCAGTGTGTTGAATCTGAGTGAGGAGCAGTCGAACCACTTACGGCAGAGATACATGTATATGTTGCATAAGCTGGAGTAGCTGTTGCATCTAATACTACTGCACCTACTGCATACGAAGTGCCTGATACCCAAGTTGGAGCTTGGATTACGACGTTCGTATTTGGAAGGACCATTGGATTTACGATAGGTAAAGTTGTTACTAAACCTTGATCGTTATCGCCTACTGCTACGGTAAATGTCGCACCAGGAGCTGTTGCACCTGTTGAAATATGACCGTTAGGGTCAAGAGATTGACCCGAGTTTAACAATGCAATGTTGATGATGTCGCCAGCAGCTTCATTACCTGTCATTGTGTAGACAGCTGTGATTTTGCTTAGACCTTCAAGCGTTGGATTGTTTTGTGTGCCAGGTTGAGGAGTTAACATTCCAAGACCTGATTGGCCTGGGAAGTTTACGCCTTGTTGCTGATTTGTTGCTACGTCTGTGTACCAGATAGCCATGTTAGTTATCTCCTATGTTAAGGGTTAAACGGATTCGTCGCAATTTACTTGGACTACACCCTTTTCTTCCATACGAGTCGCATCCATTAAGAGCGCAGTGCGAACTTGGATTGCATGACTTTGCATTGGTAGAATGTCGATGTGTGTGCGTACATCTTCGCCGATACCCATTAAGAGGAAATCTTTTTGGTAAGCAACGCAGGTACGGATTGTGGATGAACCAGATTGGAAAGGAACCAACTGGGTACGAACGAAATGGAAGCCCATGAAGTCACGGATTGTTCCATCGCGGAGAGCGCGTACGTCATTATAAAGAACTGAGTTAACTTGATCTACGTTTGTGATTAAGTTGTTTAATTCTTTTGCTGCGTATACGAATACACGGCCTTCTTCTTTGACGTCATTTGAGTCAAGAATGTATGAAGCCTGTGTTAACTTAGCAAGTTGTAGACCTGAGTTAGCAGATCCTGAACCGTAGGTTACGCCAACTGTTTGCGAGGATGGCAGCGTTGTAGCTGTTGTTCCTTGTGCACCAGTGTAGTTAGTACCTAAGAGAGCATTGATAGCAATGATGTCTTTTTGACGGTTAGCCGCAATAGCGTGTTGTTTAGCTGTTGGGCTTTGTGGGTCAGGAAGCTGACCAAGGAGGATATGATCAAAGTAGTCGATCCATGTCGTCTTGTCATAAGGACGAGGACGTACCCAACGGAAAAATGTTGGAATATCGGAAGGTTCGCTCTTTTGAGCACGAGCTGTAATCTGACGCATTGCATAAGATTGGTCACCAATCTGATCGTAGCGTTTTTGATTACCGTTTACATTGTCGGACATATACATCCCTGCAAGGCGGTGATCGGTTTGCTGCGCCATAATTTCGCGCCAGTTATCATCGAACGCCGTCTCGTAATGGGGAGGTAGTGAGAATATTGCACCAGCCATGAGAGTAAGGAATTATTGAGTTAATGCACGGCGGAAGCCGTACGTTGGTTGTACGTTCGCTCCTCGGTTGTCCCGTACGGGATCGATCATCGAACACTATTGTTCGACAAATGATCGGGTCAGCTTACGCTGGTTATCCTCTGTTCGTCTTTGGGCATAAAAAAAGCACCTGACGATTAAGTCAAGTGCTTAGTTATGAGGAACTATGAGAACAAATTATAGTGCTGTCGTACGACTTGCTTCATTCCAAGTTGTTCCGTCTGAACAGAATGTAACTAGAATAGCCTTAGAAGCTGTTCCTGTGACTGTTCCTGTAGTACGGAAACCTGTTGAAAAGGTAATTGTACGTGCGCCAGAAGCATCATTGTTGATCTGTATAACTAAACGAGCTCCTGCCTGTGGTACGTATGCTGCCGTAATGGTAGCATTTCCTACTGCTGAAGTCGTGTTAATTGCTACGAAACGAGAGAATTGCAGGGT
>Ga0208257_1000571_pt1 | contig 10326 bp, 14 predicted proteins | sample CryBogCBH10Sep07_FD_184610 | JGI IMG/M metagenome (GOLD analysis project Ga0208257, IMG submission 184610) | Freshwater microbial communities from Crystal Bog, Wisconsin, USA - CBH10Sep07 (SPAdes) | ecosystem: Environmental > Aquatic > Freshwater > Lake | place: Crystal Bog, Wisconsin, USA... | reverse complement strand
ACTGTAGCCTTTGGGATGGCATTAGCCACGTTGAAGGCTGATGGGCTAGAGACGGTTACGATGTCGCCTGCTACAAGGGCTGTAAGCCCTGTGACGGTGGTTCCTGTGCTGGCTGTGTAATCCACGCCACGCTCTAAGAGTACGCCGTTGACAAATACTTGTTCGGCTCCCACGGTATAGGACAGGCCAGCGCCAAAAGCGTCTGTGCCTGAAAGGGTTGTCTCACCGCCCGTGGCGTTGTAGCGCCACTGGCTTAGTGTGACACCCTGATTGTTAGGGTGACGGGTAACAGTCATTAGGAAAGCTCACTTCCATAAGCATTGAATGAGACTGAGGTTGAGGATGCTGCGATAGAGATAACATCTGTGTTGGCAAGGGTTAAGCCAAGGGTAAGCGTGTCTGTAGCGTTGCTACCGAGAACCACGTCATAAGCAAGGTACTGCTTTGGTGTATCGCCTGCACCTGCTACACGGACTGAGACACGGTATGTCTGAGCAGATGTAGACTGGTTACAGATGACGACGCTAGAGACAACCGCACCTGCTGCTGTACCTGATGTATACAGAGTGGTGAGGTTAGATGAAGCACCTGCCGCTGTTGTTGCTGCTGGGACTGCCTGCCCAAGCACTTTATATGCACTTGCCATTTATTTTCCTTTGCTTGGTTAAGCGCCCATTGTCAGGAACGCGATGTTTGTTATATCTCCAAAACCGGCTACGTTATCTGTAACGCCGTGGACATTGCTTGTTGCTGCGATGTGGTTGGCAGCATCGGTAAGATCCTGCGCTGTGATAACGTGGCGAACAGCAGCTCCAGCAGCGTGAGCTTGAGCAGTTGTTGAGTTAAAGCCTCGAGTGATAGTGAGCGTTAGGCCAGAAATTCCGGTAACAAGAACAAGTTCTTCAGCAGAAGAATTGTAATCGACAGCCAAGACGTAAGGAGTTGTTCCGGGATAACCGGTTACTGCGCCTACTGTCATGGTGGTCGATGAGCTTGTTATCGATCCTGTCAATGTAGTATCTTGCGCCGTGGCGCTGTAGTATCTTGTCATGGGCCTGCCTTAGCGACTGTAGTGGGTGCGTGGTGGGTATTGCTCTGCTTGACGTGCCATTTCGACCGCAAGGCGTTGCTGGTACATCTGATAGAAATAACGGCTCATATTGGTTGCAGACCCAACTGGGTTGCTCTGATCCATTGATCCTGCTTCGGCAGAGGATGCTGGTACGCGGCCCATATCGACATATGCAGCTGAGCGGTATGCCGCTCCAAGAATGATTACTTCTCGGGCTGAGTCTGGAAGGCCAGTAGTTGTAAAATCATCATTGTCATAAACAAGCTGTGTAGGTTTTTTGGTGTAAACAACCTGTACGGTGCGACCCGGGATAATTCCATCGGAGATGGAGATGGTCTTTCCGGTGTTCCACACAACAGGGTTAGCAGTACGGTCAATGCGGTAGTGACGCACTGGTAGCCATTCCAAAGATGGTCCAATGGTCTGCCATGAAACTGCTATCGCATCAATTGCTTCCGATGGAAGCTGGTATGTTGTACGCGCAGCAATGAATGGGAACGTGGTGTAGTACACGCCAAAGAGGCTTGGATAAATAGCGTCAATAGCCTCGTTAATATCTTTGCGGATCATTGCCCGTGGGAATGATGGGGCAACGGTAACGCGTACCCCAGCGCTATGTGGCACCGGTGTTGTATCTCTAAAACCGCGGCCATATGGCGGGATGGTTGCGGTGTTTGATGTACGGTCAAATGAATCGACCCAGATCAACTCTTCGTCAATTTCTACAATACCGCGTGTAAGGACTGTGCCATCAGCAACGGTAAAGCTCAGATCCGTCGGTCCCATTGGGGCAAGAAGGAATGTAGCCTGATCCTGACGTGAGGTATAACCTGTGAGCGCTAGAGCCGTCTCATCAATAAGTTCTGAAAAAAGTGTCACGATGTAATCCTCGATGCAGCCGCTGCTTCGCCGTATCCAGTTACTCCAGCAAGGGCATTAAGAACGCCCGGCGTATCTAGATAAAAATTCTTTCCACCGTGTCGGCTTGCGTAAATTAAATTCAGAGCATCAATACCACGTGTGGCGTTGTGGCCGGGAATTGTCCTATTGGCCCACTGAACAGCTGCGCCATTAAAATCCCATTGCGGTACTCCATTAACGATGGTTCCCGCTAAACGATTTAAATGATATACAGTTGGACGACCATCATCTACCGCCATTTACTTGCCTTTCGCTGGATGAGCCTTATGCCATTTTTTAACCGCTGCCACGCCAGCGGCAACAGTTTTTACATCTGCCTTTTTAGTCAGATCAATTTTTTTAAATGTTGTCTTTTTTGAATTGGGGTGATTGACGATTACATCCCCATTACTGGCGCGTGTGACAACATGCTTTTGACCACCGATGGTGACCGAATCAGATACAGCCTGCTTCTTAGCGCCGGTCTGCTTTACTTTGCCGGCCAAGTTACTGTACCGCCAACGCCCTTGTATCCACCCTTTGGGTCGATGTTTGGCTTGCCGTTTAGCTCGTCAGTTGAAACGTTGACTGCATTGTTATTGCATCCGCATGACATGCACATAGTATTTCCCTTACTTTAGTTTGAGATTGATTTTATTGACAGATACGGCAATGGCTTTGATGGTTGCGGTGAAGCTTGCAACCTTCTTGGAAAGTGCCTGAACTTGATCGTTGAGGTTCTTAGTTGCAGTTGTTGCCTGAACAGTTGTTGTTTCAGCCTTCTGCACTGTAAGAATCGCAACCTTGTTAGCAGCATCAGCAACTTGAATCTTAAATTTTGCTGTGTTGATCTTGGCTGTGGCAACCGCTAAGGCTGCCCTGACCTGTGCTACCTGTGCTTCAATTGCTGCTTGCTGTGCAGCATAGGCTGCGTACTGCTGAGCAGCAGTAGAATCTGCATGAGCCGGTACCATTGAAATAGCGAGCATTGCTGCTGTTGCAATTGAGATTTTCTTAATAGACATTACTTACCCTTTTTGGCTGGTAAAACTTTTTTGAGATTTGGGTTAGCCTTCTTTGCTGCTGGGCTAGCCTTACGTGTTGCTGCTGCAAGAATCGCTCCTGCGTTCTCCATTGGAACGCCAGACTTTTTTGCAATTTGCTTCTGGGCGGCCTTAAAGCCCATGCCCTTTTTTGCTGCTACCATTAGATCACTCCCACTTCTTTCATTACCTTGGCCTTGTGCTTGGTAATCTGCTTTGCGGCAGGCATTGTGCCTGCATCGAAGGCTACGCCTAGCGTGTCGCTAGCTGCCTTTGCTTCGTTAACTGCCCGCATGGTTGTACCTGCTGGCTGAATACCTTGTGACCTAGCAGCCGCATACGCATCTAATTCAGCGTTCCAGCTTCTCTTGTTCATTGTTTTGTTGCCTGCTGCGTCACCGGCATTGGTATGGATGTTTGCATCCTGCAAGCAATCGATATATGTTTCGTGGTTTTTTTCTAAACAACCAGAACGGCAGTTATCTCCGAGTGCCATGTTTCTCCTTGGCTTGTCTAAAGAATTTCAAGTTACGTAAGACTCGATCATTTTCTTCGCCATTGGCTTTACTAGCGGCAACAGCAAAAGTAATTGCTTCATCTATAAAGCCCAACTCCCATGAGGCGATGCTTGCCAGATCGTAGGCTTTCCAGTTCCAAACAGAAGCGTCATAACAATGATGAACGCTACGCGGACACTCGATGGCTTTGATAGAAGCATCTAAGCATTGCTGCCAACGTTTGTTGCGATAAGCATCTAGGGCTACTGAGAACCAAGGCTCACCCTCAGTAGGAAGGATCTGCACTCCGCGATCAACCCATTTGGTTGACTCTTCGGCTTTGCCAAGATAATGCGCAGCTTCTGCTGCCCACCGACAGGTGGCAGCCTCTTCAACATTCCATCCGCCAAGTTCCATGCGAGCGTTGGCTGCGGTAAGTACATCTTCCCAGCGACGGTAAAAGTAATACTCGCGAACCATATAAGTCCACGCACGTGGATCTGTTGGAAACTCTTTAACACACATCTCAAGCATGGGCAGATACTGCCCGCGAGATTTGTTTTCATCTGGCTTGTGGCTGATGATCGCGTTATTAATAGTGCAATACTTTGGCGTTCCTTCGCCATAGTAAATGGCTACTTCGTGAATTGGATATTTCCAGTACCACCCATGGCGGGAATGGATCTTATCTTTCTGCCATTTGCTGCCAGTATCAAATGTTACCCAGCCAGCCTGCGCCGTTGGATCCCACTGCTTGCGCAGTTCCTTAAAAAAGTTCTTGTGGATAACTTCGTCCATATCCACAAAGACACAAACATCTACGTCCGCTGGTATGAGCGCAAGAGACGCGTTCCGCGCCACATCAAAACGCCAAGGCCTAACACTAATATCGTGAACAGTAACACCCAATTCGCGTAGCTTTTCTTGTGTGCCATCAGTTGATCCTGTATCTGCTACTATCCGGTAATCAGCGCCTTCGGCGGCCTTTGCCCACCTTTCGGCATGGAGAATTTCATTTAGCGCAATAGCGTAAACGGCAATCTTCATTCGTTGCTATTGTATCACATTCCGCCAAGCATGAGTATATCCCAAAGGTTTGCCGCGCCTGTTGCGCCAGTGTTACCTGTCAAACCAGTTGCTCCTGTATTACCTGTGTTGCCGGTATTACCCTGAACGCCTGCTGAGCCTTGCGGTCCTGTAGGTCCCGTAGAGCCTGTAAAGCCAGTTGCGCCAGTGGCACCATTGGTTCCATTAGTACCGTTAGTGCCAGCTGCTCCAGTAGGTCCTGTAGCCCCTGTAGGGCCTGTAGAGCCTGTAAAACCAGTAGGTCCAGCAACTGTGCTATTGGCACCAGTTGCGCCTGTAGCGCCCGTTGCGCCCGTATTTCCGGTGTTTCCTTGTGGGCCTACACCGCCTGATTGAGCAAAGGTAATGTTGTCGGTACCGATGATGATGTAGCCATTGGTTCCTGTGCCGACATTGTTCTGGATCCAGTTGGTAGCTGCGTTGGCTGTGCCAGTAGTTACGAAGAGAAAATCGCCATACTCGACCTGACCAGCAGTTGAGTTGTCGTAATCAGTAGCGCGGGTGAGGACATAAGCAACGCCAAAGGTGCCTTGAGTGGTAACTGTGTAAATACCATTTTGAGTCTGAGTTGTTTGATTCTTGACTAAAATTCTATCGCCAACAGTAATGTTTGTTCCGTCAATAGAACCACGTCCATTTGATGTGGCTGTTAATTTAGCGCCAACTCCATAGCCACCACCAGCATCTGCCGAACCTGCGGTATAAGTGGTAGCAAGGTTGGCTGTTGTGGCAAGGCGAGCAGAAGCGTGAGCGTTGTTAGAGGCAAGTGGCCCAGTCGCACCTGTGGCACCAGTAGGTCCGGTAGGACCGGTCAAACCTGTCATGCCAGTGTTACCTGTTAAGCCAGTGTTTCCTGTGTTGCCCTGTGTGCCTGTAGGCCCTGTAGGGCCAGTTACGCCAGTCATTCCAGTCATACCTGTATTACCAGTTAGACCAGTCATGCCTGTATTACCAGTGTTGCCTTGTGGACCAGCAGCACCCTGCGGACCTGTTGGTCCGGTTGAGCCTGTAAATCCTGTAAAGCCTGTAAAGCCTACAGCTCCCGTTGGTCCCGTCGGTCCAGTATTACCTTGAACGCCAGCAGCGCCCTGCGCTCCAGTAGGCCCTGTAGGGCCTGTGCTGCCCGTAAAACCGGTAAAGCCGGTAGCTCCGGTATAACCAGTAAAGCCAGTCGCTCCAACGGCTCCTGTAGGCCCTGTAGGGCCGGTAGAGCCTGTAAATCCAGTAAAGCCTGTAGCACCTGTGTAGCCGGTATTTCCAACCGCTCCAGTAGGTCCAGCAGGTCCAGTCACGCCGATGGCACCTACAGCACCGTCAAGGTTAACTGTCCATGAGGTAAAGGTTCCCGTGCCAACGGTCTTAGTAACGTTGAGCGTTATTACGCCAGTGCCGGATGTGTAAGAGGTTACGTCGCCAACAAAGTAAGCGCTTGATGTATTTGCAACAATAACTGACTGCTGCAAAGAATAAGCAAGGCCAGTGCCGATGGTAAGCGTGACAGATCCAGAGGCTGGCAAAGAAATAGAAGTTGTTGATGTTGTCTGGTAATGATCGCCCATTGGGCCAGTGTTACCAGTTGCACCTGTAGGACCGGTTACGCCGGTCATACCAGTCATACCAGTATTACCAGTTAAGCCAGTGTTTCCTGTATTGCCTTGCGCTCCTTGAGGACCAGTTGGTCCGGTAGCGCCAGTTGCTCCAGTTACACCTGTGGCACCAGTAACGCCAGTCATTCCTGTCATACCAGTCATGCCGGTATTTCCCTGAACGCCAGCCGCGCCTTGCGGACCGGTAGGTCCGGTTGATCCTGTGTTACCTACAGCTCCTGTTGGTCCTGTTGTTCCAGTTTGTCCAATAGCGCCAGTAGGACCAGTGCTACCAATGGCACCAGTATTACCAGTAAGCCCAGTGTTTCCTGTCGCACCTATTGCTCCTGTCGGTCCTGTAAGGCCTGTTGCACCTGTAACACCTATTGCGCCTTGGTAGCCAATAGGACCTTGTGGCCCAATAGGGCCAAGTTCAATAACGCGATATTCATTTGATACTACGTCAAAGACGTTAGTAGTTACCTGAACCTCAACGGTAGAAATGCTGTCCTGATTGACTGTCATTACTGCACCACCGATGGTGCTACAAGAAATGCTCCATTGAGAAGTTGCGTAACTGTTCCTGTGCCATCAGTCACATTAAGAGCGTAGCTGTATGTGCCGGCAGCAAGGGCTGCTGTCTGGGCAGCAGTAAGGTCACAAGAAATTTCGCCCGCGCTGCCAGTAATTGTTGCTTTGCCGTTGCCAGTGGACATTTCAGTGATGAGATTGTTTGATACATCGCGCACCTGCATATCGGCTGAATAGCCGGTCATAATGACAGGAATGTTGTTAATCTTCCATACTGATGTTAAATTAAAAGTTGTACCCTTAATCACATTGATGTTGTATCTGCCGGGATTAGCCACTCAATGCTCCTAAGAAATAGTAATGTAGGGGCCATAGCCCGCTGCATAAAGAATGTCGTATTCTGGCTGGGTGATGATGTACTCATGCCCGCCTAGATAGCAATAGTCTGCCGACTGTGTATCCTGCACCGCTGGTGTACGAATTGAAGTAACTACCGATCCGTTGACAAGGATCGAATTAGCGCGTGCGATTTTGTAACGCCAAAACAAAATACCAAAACCTGCTGGTCCTTCATTGACCGTTGGTGGCTTAAATGTATATGTCATGCGTTACCTTTCGTTGGGCGTTGCCGCCTAGCCCCTTGAAAGGAATAGAGGGGCTAGGAAGCAACTAACTCGGATTAGGAGTTGTGGATAGAAGCTGATGATTCGATACGAACCAAAGCTGCGTCACGGTAACGTGCCCAGCCTAGAACGCCGTACCATCCGATTGGACGGAAACGCATCAACTTATCAACAATTGGTCCGAAGATAACATGTGGCTCTTCTGCCACTGCTTCTGCGAGAGCCTGCTTACCAGCAACAAGTGTACGGAATACACGTGTACCGCCAGAAGCGTAGGTGTAGCCAGAAGTACCGAAGGTACCTGTTGCACCTGTTGAGCCAGTTCCGTCTGTTGTGTTGAACAAACGTGGTGACTCTACGAACATAGCACCTTCGTATGTTCCGATAGTGCCCGGCCAAAATTCAGAAGCACCGTTCTCAGCGTACTTGTGGTCATCACGCCATCCGCCTGCGCCAGTTTCTGAGCGAAGGTCGTATGAAACTTCTGGGTGGATACCACACCAGTAGTATTCTCCCTGACGTGGGACAGCCTTGTTAGCACGGAGCTTAGCAACAGCAGTACGAATATCGCGTGAGCGAATGACTGATGTGCCGTCGATGCTAGCCTGAGTTGTACCGTTGGTGTAGTTGCCATTGTATGTTGATACAGGGTTGGTTGAACCGCCTGTAAGTTCAGCAATAGCGTTTGGTCCACCAACAAGTGTCTTGAGCACAACTGTGTCAAGTGAGTCAGCCATGTTGAACGCAATAATGTCTGCGATGGCTGGATCTACATCTGAGAGTGAGAACAACTCGAGCTTACGAGTTGCGAGTGATGCGTTACCGTATTCAAGGAGCGAAACGGTAACAGGGGTTGTGTTTCCAAGTGCAACTGCATCTGGATCAACATCTTCTGAGAGAGATGTTGTAACTGCTGACATATCTGTGTAAATCTGGAATACAACAGATGAGCCGGGCATAGCCTGCTGTACTGGGCGCTTATCTGCAACGTCGCGGATAAGTGGGACAGCACGGAGTGCAAACTCTACATAGCGATCATAAGCGGTCTGTACTAATCCGGGAATACCAGAGGTAGAGCCGACTGAGTCGGTATATTGATTTGCCATTGTGTCACCTACTTTCTATAGGGTCTAGTGTCGAATGGGTTTTTATCGGCGTGAGCCACTTACCTTTTGGCCGAAAACGAGCATGTCAAGTTCTTCTCTGGTTTTAACGCCAGCCAATTTCGCGGCAGTATCTGCATCGCGAGATGGGGTATTTGCGTTTTGAAGAGCGGTATTGATACGCTGTGTTTCTCTAGCATTTGGTGTTGGTTCTTCCGATGAAGCAGATTCAGGCGCAGCAAAACCGAACACATCAGCGTTCTCGTTTAACCATGCATCAATCTGTTCCGGCGTACTTACGTCGGTAGGAATAAATTTGGCTACCTTGGTAGGTACACCTTTTTGTTCCAATACTTCCTTGACTGAACGTCCTCGAAGGTCTGCCTGAATAGAAGCTAGCTGATCAGCCAGTTCCTTCTTCTCGCGCTCTGCGCGCTTTAGTGCTTTGCGTAGATTTGCTGGACCATTCTGATCAGCCTGTGGCTGATCTTCAAAGTCTAGATCGTCTTCGTCGTCGTTATATTGGTCTGCCATGTGGCACTCCCTTTTCTGTTTAGTTGACGCAGGCCACAAATTCTCTCAGGGGAAAGAGGTTTGGCTCCTACTACCAGTCTGTGATACACATGCAGGATGCTGGTTAATCCGCATGGAACCTATTTAACTTATGCCTTGTTCTTCTGTATAAAGGCTGCCTTTGCTAGCGCCAGATGAACCAGAGAATTGGCTAACTTCTTGTGCGCGTAGGCGGGCTAGATCAATGTTTGCCTGTGCGGCAGAAACGCCATTGATGTTGCTATTAAACTGAGCAGCGGTAAGTTCATTACCGATTTGACTTGGCTGCATACCGTACATAGATGCTAGCTGTTGCTGCGCTCCAAGTTGAGAGCCTATATTGGTAAAGCCAGCGGCTGCCTGTGCCTGAGTAATGCCTTGAGCCACAAGGCTCATTGCGTTCTGCTGGTTAAGAGCAAGGTTCTGCCTGCCTGCTTCACCTTGGATCTGAGAGGCTTGAACCTTCTGCTGGATAACGCTTGCAGCGGTATTTGGATCAAGAAGATGATGAACCATATCTTCTGAAGTAAGCCCAAAGTTCTGTTGCAACTGTTGTTTAATAAATGGATCTGTTGCAGTCACAGCATCGGTAGCAGCGGTAACGCGCTGTTGTACTTCCGCTGGCGATAGGTCACTTCCCATGAGTTGACCAAAGTATGATTGATCCATCAATGGCGAACTAGCACTAATGCCTGCGCGAGCCATAACAGCCTTGTATGAATTTTCCGTGCTGATGTAATCAGCCGGTGAAAGCGGTGTAAGGCCAGCTTTTTCACGCGCTACGTTTCCTGAGAAGCGTGTGTTCCAAGCAGTAGCCAGTGCTTTAATTGCAGGATCGTTTGAATTAGCAGATGCTGGATCTTCGATCAATGCCTGAATAGTTGCTGAGTCATAATTCTTGGCAACCAAGCCGTAAATTGCATTGCCAATGGCACCAGTAGTATCTAGTCCGTAACCAGACAATACGCTTGTAACAAGTTGTAAAGCGTTCTGGCTAACTCCCATATCTACTTTAGTTGTAGATCCATCTGACCAAATTTGAAATACATTGCCGTTAGCGTCAGTGTAAGAACCTGTGACAGTTTTTGCTGGTGGAACAACAGGCGGGACGACTGGTGGAACAACTGGTGGAACGACTGGTGGAACAACTGGTGGAACGACTGGTGGGACAACTGGTGGGACAACTGGTGGAACGACAGGTGCGGTAACAGGTGCGGTAACAGGTGCGGCAAGAGGAGCGCCTTCAAAAGCATTACCCAGTTTTGGTACTTTTTTAGCCGCATCGGCGGCAAGTGTATTTGCCATTCCAATGTCATCAGCGGTATTTAATGAA
>Ga0208257_1000569_pt1 | contig 10339 bp, 9 predicted proteins | sample CryBogCBH10Sep07_FD_184610 | JGI IMG/M metagenome (GOLD analysis project Ga0208257, IMG submission 184610) | Freshwater microbial communities from Crystal Bog, Wisconsin, USA - CBH10Sep07 (SPAdes) | ecosystem: Environmental > Aquatic > Freshwater > Lake | place: Crystal Bog, Wisconsin, USA... | reverse complement strand
ATACTGAACGTATAGGCGGTATTGGTTTTTGTATTTTAGGTATTGGCGGTGTTATTGGTGGCGGTGTTATTGCAGGGGGTTGTTGTGTTTCTCCTGCATTACTAACTCCAACATTCGGCTGATTAGGAACCACTCCATTTCGTTCAACTGCCCCAACTCCCGGGGTAACTCCTTGTATTGCAGTGGGTTGTGCAGGTGGCTCATTGCTAACTCCAGTTGTTGTGGTGTCAGGTTCTGCAACATTTTGTTTTTCCTTATTTTCAATAATAGCATTAATCCGCCGAGCAGCTATTTTGTCAGCATCTTCTGGTGAAAAGTTATTTAAATCTTGTATTTCTTTAGATAACGTAGCTATTTGTTCGTCTTTAGTACCTGTCGGTTCAGTTAGTTTAGATACAACTCCTGTATCAGTTTGCGGTAGTGGTGCTTCAGTAGGTTTAGCTTTGCCAGATATTACGTTACCAACACCTGTAAGAGCAGAACCAGCAACCGCACCTTTTAACCCTGCATCAACAATTCTTTCAAAGTTTTTCTTGGTAAAAAATGATTGGTTTTCGTCTACAAATCTTTCCGCTGCAGCAGTTGTGGCTTCTTGTGCTGCTTCTGTTGCTCCTTCGGATATAAAGCCTTCTGCAGCTCCTTTACCCATACGCTTGTACCAAGCACCCATAATTTCGCTGTTGGGTATACCTGCAGTTTTTGCTTTGCGTAATATGTTTAAAGGTGTAATTGCGTCAAGACCAGCTTCTAAAGTTCCAAACCCAACTGCTACACCCGGTCTAATTTGACCTGTTTTTTCATAAATATTTTGCCCTACATCAGGTATAGTTTGAGCAGCCGAACCAGCCACTGCACCAGCAGCTTCATATTTCAATGCGGTTTTTTTAGCGGCTTCAATACCGGCTTTTTGTGCGGCTTCTTTTATAGCAGTTTGGGCTAAACCTTTTTCAGCAGCACTCATTGCTGCAGCTTCGGCGGCTTCTTTAGCGGCTATTACCGCGCCACGACCTACTATGCTTGCAGCACCACCAGTAAAAATACTAGGTAATATAGTTGGCAATGCGTTACCAACGCCCTCTGCAAGATACTGAGCAAGTTTTTTACTAGAGTTAATATCTTTGTACGATTCAACTTGAGTTGGATAATCCTTACTAACTTGTTTTTGATATTCGCCAGCCTCTTGCATTTCTTTTTCGGCTTGCTCATGTTTTCCAATTGCTTCATGAAATAAAGACTTTCCAACCGTACCCATGTTGTACAAGTTTTTAGTGCCCGCAATAGCAGCATTAGCGAAAGTAGTACCTAGTCCTTGTTCTGGAGCTTCGGCAACGCCTAATATTTTTTTTACCGTGCGTTGTATTACGGCATTATCAGTACCTTCAGGAAACTCAAGAATACGACCATCTGGTAATTCTGCTTCAATAGCCATTTAAGTTTCCTATTGTATTTGGTTGCCACTTGCATCAAACCTTATTCTGTTTGGTGTATTTTTTGGCGCGGTTTGTGGCGCGGTTTGTGGCGCGATTGTTGTACCTGCTCTTTTTTGCGTCCAAGTTTTATAGGCCTCAGTAGAGTCGCCGTCATGTTCTTTAAGAAGCTTTCTATATGCTTTACCGCCACCTTCAATTTGGAAGTTATTCCAAGCAGTGTCATTAAGTTTTTGTTGTTGGATATTTTGTTCTCCACCAGCAATTTTTTCCCTTGTGTTAGCTGCAATTAGTGCAGGTATTTCACCACCTTTATCTTTTAAGTATTGCTTAGCAGCTTTGTAGTTTGCTTGTATTGTTGGGTTATTTTTATTTTCTGGAAGTTCTCCAGCTTTATAATCTGCATAAACAGAAGCTAAAGCATCAGGTAACTTATTGTTTTTAAGCGCAAAGTCCATTAGTTTAATTTGTGTTTCAAAGCCTAGTTTTTCAAGTGCTTGTTCTTTCTTGTCGGCAGCAATTAAGTTATCAGATTTAATCTTGTATAAACCTAATTTATCTGCGTGCTCGGCTTTGTTCAAATTCATTTTCATTTCTGCCGCAACTTGCTTAGCTTTTTCTTGTGCTTCAATAGCTGGTGCTAAATCTTTACTAATTCCCGGTAAAGCATGTTCTGCGCCTTGAGCTAATGTGTTGCCGTGTAGTATACGCCCTGAAAACCCAAGAGCTGCTAAAGCAGTTTGTAATTTAAAGTTTTTATCGGCGGCATCTGATATTGCTTTTGCTTGCGCATGCAACGGAGCATAGTCCATAGTTGGTACTGGACCTAACGCACTCATTCTTTGTTCCAGATCAGACGGAGTTGTTTTTGCTACCTGTGGCACTTCTGCTATTGAACTAGCTGGTGCTTGTGGCATTTGAAGTCCCGGCCCTTGTTGAGGCGCCATAGAATAATCTGTTTTGAAATTTTGATTTTGTGTATCAACTGTTTGAGCTAAACTTTCTTCTTCACCAGCATATCTAGCTACGTCAGTAATACCACCACGTTTTTTAGACTCAGTCGGCATAACAGAATCAATTACAGGGGAAGCACTAATAGCGTTAGCATAAGCAGCATTATCTGATACAGCCATTTGTCCTGGTTGCGCTAAAGTTTTACGCCCAGGTTTATTTGCATCATTTTCCATCTTAATCAAATCAATAAGACTTGGTAGACCCTGTGTATTTTGTTCTGGTGCTGATTGTGGAGTAGGTATGCCACGTTGCCCGTTACCTGCGCCTGTTAGCCCACTTGCAGTTTGTGGGTTAGCCCCATAACTCCCCGCTTGTGGTGCCCCTGTTGGGTGTTGCTGCTGTCTTGCTAATTCAACTCTTAATTGATTGGCTAATCCTGTATTACCAACTTGTTCAGCTTGTATTATTTCATTTTGTATAGTAATTGGATTAACTGTTTGTTGTTGTGTATTTTGATTTAATGCGTTTGTTATTGAGCTTGTAAGCCCACTGTCGGCATAGCGATCAACCATTCCGCCTTTTTTGTAAGACTTCATTATCCCGCCATCAGCACCTGTAAGAGCTTTAGCTAGTTGAGATATACCATAAGCGCCCATACCTATCGACGCAATATTTTGTATACCAGATGGGCTACTAGGTTGTGTTATAGATTGAGTATTTTGAACTGGGTAGCCGTTAATCATATTTTGTATGTACCCTTGTTGCTGGTATGGGTAGTTCAATTGATTAACGTAGTTTTGATACTGAGTATTAAGTAATCCTTGTTGATATTGTTGTTGTTGTGCGCCAAGTGTATTCTGTAAACCAATGTTTCCAGTTTGTTGTGCGTACTGATTTTGACCAATATTAGCTTGTGCATTAGCACCTGAAATTGCTGCTTGATTAGCAGACAGCCCTAGTCCTGCACCGTATTGTTGTTGGTTAATATTTGCTTGTTGCGCAGTTAGTCCGGCTTGTTGGTTAGCCTGTTGGGCAGCTAAATTTTGTTGTGCGCCAAGTTGTTGTGTTGATAATTGTGCGCCTAAGTTTGCTTGCCCCGCAGTTAATCCAGCCTGTTGATTAGCAAGATTAGCTTGTTGTTGTGCCGATTGGTTAGCTAAATTAGCTGCTTGGTTGAACTGTCCTTGTTGGAGTCCATATTGACCTGCAAGACTTTGATTAGCTAAACCAGCTTGTTGTTGCAGCTGAGCATTTTGTAACCCAGTGTTATAACCCATTTGAGCATTGAACTGCCCAGTGTTAATACCCGCTGCTTGGTTAGCTTGTTGTGCTTGAAGCGATGCTGCGTTTTGTGTATTAAATTGTTGTTGCGCATTATTAAACGCGTTGTTATATCCTTGACCTACTAGGTTGCTCATTGCCAATTGGTTAGATTGGTTTTGTAAAGCGTTTTGTACGCCCATACGTGAGCCACCAAATGCACCTGCTTGTGTAGCCTGTGCCTGATTTTGAGCTTGTTGCATACCTTGCTGTTGGTTAAGCAAAGCTATTTGTGGATTAAGTGATTGTTGTAAATACGGATTCATCAACTGCGCAGCAGATTGATTATTAAACCCTTGACTGTATACGTTGTTATACCCAACACTACCAGGCCCTTGAAACTGAGCCGCTTGCATATACGGTGACGTACCTAACTGGGCCGCACTTGTTTGAGCCGCACTCATATAAGGTGACGTACCTAACTGAGCCGCACTCGTTTGAGCCGCGCTTGTCATTGGCGTGCCCATTGAATAATTATTTAAACTTGGTGCATTTACGCTTTGATAACTCGCATTAATTGGGTTATAGCCAGTATTAAGTAAATTTTGCGTTGCTTGCCCAGCCGCAGTACCCGCTGCAGTTGTATTTGGGTTTATACCTAAGTTTTGCGCAGCTTCAAAAGATTGATTTTGCAACCCCGTCATTGCAGCGTTTTGTTGCCCTTGGTATGCTTGGTAGGGTTGTTGGCTTGTAGCCCAAGCATTAGCTAAATTTTGTTGCGCATAAGGTAGCGCATATGCCGCTATACCACTTGTACTTGTGGTAGTTGATGGCGAACCTGTTGTCAATGTAGTCATTTATATTCTCCGTTATGCAGGTAAGTGTTTATCTGCATGGCTATTTTTAGCCACATTACCTATACCCACAGTTTTACGTCTAGCGTGTTGAATTCTGTCTAACATGCCATAAAGTTTACGGGCTCCGGCTTCTGTTGAACCGTTACCTAATTCAGAAACTATACGTGCGGGCACTACAAATTCACCGTCGGCGAGCCTTGCAGGTTGTTTACTTCCTATAGTTGCAGGGATTGAATCTGATACACCGTCTCCAGGGCCACGAAGCAGTCGGCCTCCATCAGAATAACTACCTAGATTATACGCTCCACCACCACTAGCGTATGCTGAAATACCCATACTTCCCCCGTCTGCAGCTTTAACTGCATTAGGATCATTGTTTATATCTTGTTGCGCTTGTTGTGAAGCTACGTAGTCTGATAATGCTGCACCGGATAAACCGCTTTGTGCTATGTCTTGTGCGTAAGGTCTACCCGTTGCTGGGTTGATTGCATATATCGGTTTTGCAGGTAGTCCTGTTACTGAGTCGGTTCCGTAATCCATTGGATCGCCGCCACTAGCCATATTCATAACGGGTTGAGGAACTGGCATTTGTTGTTGAATTGGGTTATATACTGGGTTTACGTTATGCGACATAGGCGCATTAAAGTTCCCCATAGCTGCTTGTGGTGTAGCTTGTAACCCGCCGATTGCTGATTTTGTAACTGTTGGCTTAAAGTAAGTGCGTTCACTTGTATCCGGAACTGCTCCTTGTACGTATTGTGACCCAATCATATTTAATGTTGCTGGGTCTACTGCATTGCGGTTATATACTAGCCCGCTTGGGTTTCCTCCAGGAGTTGCGGTATACGGAGTGCCAGTTGCAGCAGGTGTAGAAGCTGTAGTAGACGCAGAGGGTATTAACGCATTTCCATTTGGTCCGTTTGCGGCTTGTAATACATTACCCGCTACACTTGCAGCAGTTCCTAATGCAGTTCCAGATGGATTAATTGTACTAAGCGCCGCACTTGGATTTGATATTGCCGAACTTATCCCGCTTGCCGCAGTTGATAAAGGAGTTGCCGCAGCCGCAGCCGCAGCCGCATTTTGTGCATCGGTTATAGATGTGTAATCTCCCGTACTCATAACTCCGTTATTCACCATATTAGCCGCAGTAGTCCCACTATCAACGCCCCCATAACCTAAGTTTCTAGCTGCGTCTTGTGCTGCCGTATCTTGAGCAGCCTGTGAACCCAAAGTAGTAACATCAGTAGCAAGGTTTGCCCCACCGTAAGCCCCAATACCAGCCATTACACCTTTACTAAGACTACCCGAAGCCGCAGCTTCAGTGCCCCCAACAGCCAACCCAGCAGCAACAGGGCCAAGTCCAGTCGCAGTTAAGGCAGCCCCGGCAAGAGCAGGAGCATATGGGTTATCTAATGTGTCTTCAAGTTGTCGTTTAGGGTTAGATATTAACGTTGAAACATCGTGTGGAATATTAGAAATATCTTTACCTACGCCTTGAATAGCGCTGCTTATACTTTGTACTGGATTTGAAAAGAATCCCATGTTATTTTCCTAAAATAAAAGTAGTTTCATAGGTGCGGTCAATACCGCCATCTATTTTTTTTGTTTCAAATGGCACACCAACAAAATGCAATATAGTGTTAACTCTTGGATTATCATAATACGTAACCGCACGGGGGTAGTCGCCTTTAATAACATCTAAAAACTTAGCGACCGCAGACGTTATATCTTTTCCGGAACCACCGTTACAACAATGAAATTCGCAAATATTGTTTTTTTCTTCGTATTTTATTATTACTTTACCTAATTGTATATAAGCACCGCCATTGTTTATGTAGTCCATAAACCGTTGTACACCTTCATCTATGGTGTATTCTCTATTTTGATGATCTTTTTCAAAACCAGCTCTAATAGTAGCTAATAAAGTATCCATCATGTTGCCTCACCGCCGCCGATGATAATTGTGCACCCAGCGCCACTTGCAGACATTTGAATTGTTTGAAGTGGAAGAAGAATTTGTGAACCTAACCAATGTAATGTACTATTAGCCGCAATACTCTGAGAGTAGTAAAATGCATTACCTGAGCCTGCTGTACCGCCTGTCGGCACAAAATACAAATTTACTGTAATTGGAGACCCAGTAGTATTGCAGATATTAATGTCTTTTACAAATGTTCTAGTGTTTGCAGGGGTCGTATACAACGTAGTAACAGACGTAGTTATAGCCGCCTGTCCTAATTGATTGGGTACTATGTTTTGATAGCTCATTGATTTAACCAAGTAAGAACCGCATTGGATGCGATTTGATTTGTATTTACAGAAACTACATTATTTAACTGGTTAAAATATAGACGCAACACGTTATTAAGCTGTCCTACATAGTTCTGATCATAGGTAGTCGGCGCAACAGGCAGATTAGGTACTGCCGGTATTTGTACTTGGTTAGATATAGAACCCGTAGTTGCAGCCATTATCTTCTTCCGTCTGGTCTAATATCCAAGCGTTGCACGCCTGATTGCCACTGAACCCCAAGTCCAGTTGATTGCAATTTAAATGCCATCTGTCTACCCCTTGCCCGAGTATAGATTTGTTGTGTGAATTGTTGAACAATGTATTCTCTTTGCCCAGTGTAATTTTGTGTACTTATAACCGAGGGGTTATTAGTTTGTCCATAAGCCGACCCAGAATTTTGTCTAGGTAAAAACGTCATACTAACTGATGGATTATCAGAATAAGAACCAGTGAAATTTACATCAGGTACACAACGCCAAATAAACCCAAAATTGTTACCGTCTCCAATATCAAAATCAGAACTTTGGACATAAGCATTAATTGGACTAGCTGGTGTAGTAGTTCCATCATCAACTCCTGTTTCTTGGTATATTAACTGCCCAGCATAATTTGTAGATATTGGAACTTGACGCAGTGGGTTATATAACCAAGCACCTCTAGGCATACTTCCGTAGGCCCAAGTTTGATCTAAATAGTTGTAAATTACATAGGAGTCGGTGAGCGTTGCATTGGCTGAACAGTAGAACCACCATACTTCGTTATACGCCTCGTTACTACCACAACATACTTGATAGTTTTGATTTAAGTTAAGATTATCAAAAACATATTGACGCACTGCACAGGGTAGGGTTTGTACTGTACCGTTGTACATATAGAACTTATTAAGCCCCATCCAGTAAGTAATATTGTTTACTGAAATAGTTGCGTTAGGACCCATGATTGAGATATTCTCGCCCATGATCTGAAAACCGTATACATATGGCGGGCCAAGATATTGTTGTGCGTATAACGCACTATCCGTAAATATTAAAATCTCTTGCCGTGTCTGGATAGCCGTCACAATTTGTGAGCCTTGACTGAGCCTATAACTACCAGCTTGGTTGGTTGCAGTTGGACTCCAAATACCAATGTTTTGTTGATCTGACCAACGCACTAGCATAGGGTCAATAGTCGTACCTGTGACTAATCCAGACGGGTCATTACAACCAAATGCAATAACAAAATCCGAAGCATCAGAAATAATAATGTAGTTAACTAAAGATGGGCAAGTAGCGTCTACCGTGAAATTGCCGCTTTCTGTTATAATAGTCTGCCCCGCACCAAGAAGCACCGCACGATTAAATGCACCGCTAAGTGTGTTCGCCCAGTAATACATTGCCCCGCCACTTGGGTTTATTATTAAGTCCTGACCGTAGTTAGCTGAGTTCCATATCCTAGGTTCTGTACCGACACCAGATGAAGACGCACCCCAACCAGTAGATGTAAAACCTGCATTTACGCCGCCCCATCCACCACCGCCCCAACCTTGGGCTACTGTAAACGCCGCAAGTCCTGTATTTATCTGATAAGCCGCCGCCACTGTTCCACTTGTAACTACGCTGGAATGAGTACCCGCCGCAGCTACGGAAGCGACAATAGTATATTTAGTTGTGCTAATAACACTAACTACTTGAAACTCTGCATTAAGTACGGCTGGGGTTATGTTTGCATCAGATGTAGTAGTTACCCCACTAAAAGTAACAAAGTCATTGACTATTACCGCATTACTAGCGTCCGTAACCGTTATGGTTTTAGAACTTGCTACCGTAGCAAATGTGGCTGTACCAGAAGATGTATGGCTTAGCGGGGTAATATCGTAGATACCACCGTTTTCACCTTGTTGAATATAGTACTTAAGGTTAGTGCCAATACCAAGTAAATTGTACCCAACTAAGTTTAACCAAACCCAAAGATTACGACATACACCCCAATACGCACCGGTTGGTGGTTTTAAAGCAGATGTAGTAGTTCCGGTGTCGGCAACCCACCCGCCTATTTTTTCGGGGTATCCAGAACGAAACCTAATATTATTGCAGTCAAACCAACCACCTTCATTTGCTAAAGATGTGGCTTCTCGATTTACTCCTGGCTTAAACTGTAGTTTCGTTAATGGCATTACGCATTACGCAATACTTGCGCCTTCTTTAAGTTGGGTAATAGTCAGACCACCAGAATACTGAAAGTGCGCAAGCTCCTTAAAGTGGACCCATTTTCCCGCCCATTCTAACCCGTTTTCTTCACCAAGTCTACCTATCTCTGCCCATACAGGATGGCTGCCATCCCAGTCTGGTTTGCCACTAACCAAAGGCACAACGTCGATAGCGCAGCGATAATTATGAAAACTATCTCCAGGTCCTGCGTTGGTAACAATTTTTCCCGAAGCTGTGCGACCCTGTGCATAAAGTTGAGCTTGGCTTTCCATATCTCTATACGTAGATGTAATAAGCAGGTCGATTCCAGCGTCTTTACAGGCTTTAACGAAGTTATCAACTTTTTCTTTAACTTGTGGTAGTAGTTCATTTAAGTCTCTTGAGTTAATCATTTTTCTTTTCCCCAATATGGATACCTGTAATTAAACCTAAAAAGCCACCGCAAATACTTTGAAATGCAGGGCCGACAATATCAAACACAATTTTGTCATCAACTGTGGGATCAAGAACTGCTTGAACAAACATCCAAATCATTGACGCAATAACTCCCATTAAAGACAAGGTTGCAATTAAAGTTACGCAACCTTTCAGAGTCCATTCTTTCATTTCTTGTTCCTCATGTCCATGATCTTCTCAAGCGTTCTACCTCCAAAGTAAAAGCTCATAATAAGCATGCCCCACTGCCCAAGCAGTTCAACGTAGTTGTTGTTAACTTCAATCTCAAATGCACTCATCATTGCAAAAGTTGAATAAGCAATAAGAATAAATATAAGGGTCATAGGGCGAATATTCTTGGACAACCAAGAGTCGCTAGACATATCAGCTTGTAGGCGTTTGGTCAGTTCTTGTTGCTCTGATACGTCGGCTTGAAGCTGAGCCAACTCGCCTGTTTGTTGCATCTTGGCAAGCTCCATTTGGGCTTGTGCTTTTGCCTGGGGGTCAGGAATTAATTTGTCAATCAGCTTATTGCCAATCCCAAGTAGTGCATCTAATCCGAACATAATTACTCCTTAATTTGGGCAGTACCTTGGAAGATACCCAGTTTCACGAAATATTTTATAACACTCGATTTCTTTTCCGTTTTCACTAAACTTCTTTTTAAACTCAATATACCAAGGTTCGTACTCTCTACTTTGACGATAGTCTTCTCTTATGTAATACATAAGCCCCAAGATAGTAATCGCAACTGCGAGAACAGCGGAAGCAAGCGCAATCTTAAAGGTCCAATTATCTCTACGTTCTTGACGTTCTCTAGCTTCCTTAAGATTCTTTTTTTTTGAGCTGCATCAAAGCTAGCTTTGTCTTTTATAAGTTTAGCTCGTTCTATCTGAAACTCTTCCCACATCGCACCCAGTTC
>Ga0208257_1000567_pt1 | contig 10368 bp, 14 predicted proteins | sample CryBogCBH10Sep07_FD_184610 | JGI IMG/M metagenome (GOLD analysis project Ga0208257, IMG submission 184610) | Freshwater microbial communities from Crystal Bog, Wisconsin, USA - CBH10Sep07 (SPAdes) | ecosystem: Environmental > Aquatic > Freshwater > Lake | place: Crystal Bog, Wisconsin, USA... | reverse complement strand
ATAAATGGCTAATCAATCAACAATTAGAAAAAGGAAAAGATATTTGGGTAGCAATTAGAAATGTACCAACAGATGAAAATAATCCTAAAACCGCACAACAAGTAATGATGGAACTTGCTGACGAACCATTCTTCAAAGAAAATTCACATAAAATACAAATTTCAATTATTCCGGATATTGAAAGTATTAACTATGGAAGAGGAGTTGGGTACGATGTAATTTATCACCAACCTCCTGAAGATGTGGCTAAAATTAGTGGTACTGCCATTAGAAATGGTTATATAGATTCTAATGGTGACCTTATTGAATACCCAAACTTAAACGACCATGATAGTAGAGCGTAAAAGACACATAGCTAAAACAATTAGTTACAGAGTTATTAGTACTACTATTGGTTTTTTAACCATGTGGTTTGTTACTGGTTCAGTAAAGTGGGGTGCCGCATTTGGTATTGCCGAACTTATTTGGAAACCAATTCAATATTATATTCATGAAAGAATTTGGTATCGTTGGATTAAATATGGGTTAAAAAAATAAATTATGTCACAAGATTATAAAAAATATAATATATTGTTGGAAGATATTAAAACTATTAAAACAATATATAATAAAGGTATTGAAAATTATGGTGACGATTTTAATAATATTTACAATAAAAGATTTAATAAAGAAAATTATAACACCAATATTGTAAATGCCAAAACATTTTTTTGTGATTTACATAATAATGAATTGATTGAAATTATAAAAAAATATATCGTAATTCATCCAGATGAATATATTTCAAATGTACACTATATTAATTACGGAATTAACGATGAGGCAAAACCCCATGTGGATAGTATTGCATCAATAAGAACATATATTATTATGTTAAATGATGAATTTACTGGAGGTGAGTTTTTTTTAGATAAAAAAATTGTTCCGTTTAAATTGGGTGAAATGATTGAATTTGATGCTAATATGACACATGGTGTAAAAAAAATAATTGATGGTAACAGAGAAGTTTTAGTTATTTGGATGAATTTTAACAAAAAAGATATAAAAACATTAATGTAATGAAAGAGTTGGCGGTTTTAACACAAATTTTTAATTATCCAAAATCTTACATGCCGGTTTTTTATAATAATGCATTAATGTATTTTAATAAAGAAGATATCCATATTATTAGAGAAAATGAGGGTGAAATAAATAATATGAATATTGATAATTTGTTATTTTTATTTAAAGTAATAAAAATTAAAGAATATATTGAAAGTAATTTATTAAATAAATATGAATATGTTTTATATATGGATGCCACAGATACTAATTTCATAAATAATCCGGTAAATATGATAATTGAATTTAAGAAATATAATAAATCAATCATATTCGGAGGTGAAAAAGTATTATATCCACACACAGAAAATGACTACCTATATAATTACAAACCAAAAGAAAGTGAATTTATTTATTTAAATGCTGGAGTTTGGATTGGTAAGGTGGAAAAGGTAATTGACCATATGCAAAAAATAATAGATAATACTAAATGTATATATGAAGATCAAGGTAGATGGACATATCAGTACTTACATAACGATGATATAATGATTGATCAACATAATCATTTCTTTTTTAACACATATGATGCTGGAAATTACATTACCATTACCGAAGAAGGGGTGATATTAAAAAATATGAATCCATACATTATTCATGACAATGGACCTAAAAGCGGTAATACAATAAAAATATGTGATTTTTATAATGGTAAAAAATATAAAAAAAGTTTAATGTGATGGAAAAAAAAGAATATGTTATGACATTATCACATACTTTTTATTGGGCATTTTTGAGACCTGAAAAAATAAATCAAAATCAATTTGTACAAAGAATTAATAAAGAAATATTACAAGACATTATTGATAATAAAATTAGTTTAAATATTGAATTAACAAATGAAGGAGATTTAGATGAAAGTTCAATTGAATTAATTAAAAATCAACTTAAAGAATTAGGTATTTTATATAATAATGTATCGTTTACACATTCATGTTATAAAATGCCAAATAGTGAAATAAAAACTATTTTTATTGATAAACATTTTAATTTAAAATCAAAACAATCATATGAGTTTAATAAATTAAATAAATTACATTATGAAAATGGTAACAAAAAACCATATAAATTTCATATACCAAATAGAAGATTAAGACAACATAGAGTAGAATTGTTGGAACAATTATTTTTATATGATAAAAATTTTATTGAAGATAATTTAGTTTCATTTGATATTAATGTAGAATGGAATATAGAATCATTAGAAAAACACATTTCATCTGAAGAATTCAAAAATTATATTTTTCCAAAAAAAGAGAATAGAATTGATCAATCAAATTTGAGCACATTAACTGGTTATGATAGTGAATTTACTGATGTGTATAAAAATTCATATATAACTATAGTAACTGAAACATTTTTTCATGAACCATATTACTACATATCTGAAAAGGCATATAAACCATTAATGCAACAACATCCATTTATTTTAATTGGTAGACCATTTTATTTAAAATATTTAAAAGAAATTGGATTTAAAACTTTCGATTCGTTCATAGATGAATCGTATGATTTGATACAAAATAATGAACTTAGATTCAATCATATTTTAAATGAAATCAAAAGATTGAATGAATTACCCAAAGATGATTTACATATATTATGTCAAAATTTGAAAGATGTATTAATTCATAATCAAAATGTTTTAATAAATCATGGTGAAGAAAATTTTAAAAATAAATTAATATAATGGAAGTTTTATTAACAATAGCAATACCTACTATTGAACAAAGAGAAGAATGTTTTAATGAATTATATAATGAATTAAAAAAACAATCAGAACCATTTGGAGATTTAATCGAAATAATTTATATTAGAGATAATAAAGAAATGACGATTGGTGCAAAACGACAAAAATTAATGAATATGTCAAAAGGTAAATATATTGTTCAATGGGATGATGATGATTGGATACACTCAAATGGTATTGATATTATAATGAAAGCACTGAATTCGGATGCTGATGTAATATCGTATAATTATTCTTGTAATGTACCATTAACAGATTACACATCTTTTCCCAGAAATATCTCAATTAATAATAAAGGATTTGTGGATAATGAAAATAAAATTCTATATACTATTCCAGATTGTAAAAACCCAATCAAAAGAGATATTATAAAAAAGGTGATTTTTAACGATATTAATTTCGGTGAAGATTTTTATTTTAAATTGGATTTAGTACCTTATTTAAAAACCGAATACAAAGTAGATGAATATATTTATGAAATAATGAATAGAAGTGATGAATTATTTAAATTAGACATAAGACATAATCTTAAAAGAAATAAATTGATTTAATGGAGATTTTACTAACTATTGCTATACCAACGATAGAAGAAAGGAATAAATGCTTCAATCAATTGTACGATGAATTAATAAAACAATCGGAACCATATGGGAACTCAATTGAAATAATATATCTATGTGACAACAGAGAAATGACAATTGGACAAAAAAGACAAATGTTAAATAATACCGCAAAAGGTAAATATGTTGTTCACTGGGATGATGACGACTGGATTTGTGAGGGAGGTATAGATTTGATAATGAATGGTATAAAAACTAATCAGGATGTTATATCTTATGATTATAGTGCAAATATCGATGTAGATAATATCACGAATAGAAATAGAAAAATATCTATAAATTATAAAAACGAGTTGATTGGTGATGTTTTATATTTAACACCAGATTGTAAAAACCCAATCAAAAGAGACATAATCCATAAAATAAAATTCAAAGACACTAATTGGAGTGAAGAATATTTTTTTAGAATTGATTTAATACCACATTTGAAAACAGAATATAAAATTGATAAAGATGTTTATCAGATATTAAACAGAAGTGGTGAAGATTTTGATTATAAAAGGAGGTATAATTATAAAAAAAATAAATTACTTTAATGGAAATTTTATTAACAATTGCAATACCGACTATAAATAGAAGAAAGTTATTGTTTGACGAATTGTATAACGAATTAAAAAGACAATCTGAACCTTATGGTAATCAAATTGAAATCATATCTGTTACTGACGATGAAAAAATCACAATTGGTGAAAAAAGAAACCAATTAAATGAATTAGCACAGGGAAAATATATTGTTCAATGGGATGATGATGATTGGATTTGTGAAGGTGGAATTGATATGATTATGGAAGGTATTAAAACCGATAGTGATGTTATAACATATAATCACTACTCGAATATTGAAGAATGGGGAGAATTAAAACATTTTCATAAATATTGTACTTTAGCATATACACCTCCTAATGGTACAATTGATTATGAAAATGCTATTATGAAGTATACTCCTGATCAAAAATGTGTTATTAAATCTGAAATTGCAAAAAGGATTAAATTTTATCATATGACACACGGAGAAGATTCTTATTATATGAGAGATATATTACCTTTTTTAAAAACTGAATATTATATAGATAAATTTATATATCTTTATTTGAACAGAGGTAATGAAACAATGAATCCTTATGAAAGGTATAAAATAAAAAAATCATCTAAAATATTATAAAATGTTTACTAAATTAATTGAAAACGTACTTACGTTAGATGAATGTGATAAAATAATAAAACATGCTCTTACATTAGAATTAGATGATATAAAAACTTATAACCCCAATAACGGACAAAATTTTATTGATTTATCATTTAATAAGAGGAAAGGTGTAAAATTTGAAAATAATGATTATAATGAAATAAGTTTGAGAATTTTAAATATTATAAATCAACTTAAAATTTATGATGGAATTGAATATTATAAATTAAATCCTTATCTTTTTAATGAATATAAGGAAACAAATTTTTTAAATTATCATATTGACAAGGCAGAAATTGAAGATGGTGCTAGTATAACGGTTCTATATCAATTAAATGATGATTACATAGGAGGTGAATTTTGTTACAAAATAAATGACAAAGAATACGTTGTTCCAAAAATTAAAGGTAGTGTCTTTATTTTCGAATCAAATATATTACACAAAGTAAAAATTGTAAAATCTGGTTGTAGATATTCATTAAATAATTGGCCCTTATATAAAAAAATTAGTAAAACATTATTATAATGATATTAAATGAAAAAATATTTGTATTTGACGAAATAATTAAAAAAGAAACACAACTAGTTTTGCATGATTATTTTGAAAATAATTATAAAAATTGGATACATTTTAAAAAAGATATATCACATGGTGATTTACAAGATGTTCATGATTATGAATTTCCAGGATATACGGTTGATTTAGGTGGAAAAATAAATGTTGATGATAAAATAATTGAGATTGTTAAGGAAATAGAAAGTATAGTATTAAAAAAAATTGAATTAGAGTCGATTGGTAACTATAGATATAAATTGAGTTGTTATCCCCCAATTAATCCCGGTCCAACAAATGAAGATTTGTTCAGACAAGTTCATATAGATAGAATTATACCACATTTAGTTATGGTTTATTATGTTAATAATACAGAGGGAAATACGACTATTTTTAGAAATAAAATTGGTTGTGATGTCGAATCTAATAATAAAGTTAAAAAAGAAGCATTACATGGTGATTTTAAAAATTTAGAAATTATAGAATCAATTTCACCTAAACAAGGTAGAATTGTTATATTTGATGGGGGTTTGTTACATTCTCCAGGATGGCCTATTAATCAAAATAGATATATTATAAATTTTAATACCATTATCAAAAGTAAAAATAAAAGTATCATATGAAAAATATTATAAAATATGATTCATTATTTAGTGATGAACTGTTTAATGAAATTACCGAACATATTTATTTAATTATAAAAGATAAATCCAATTTATTCACAACAAGTCTTAGTTGGCAAGACAGTTTACAAGGTAATAGTGGTTTAATTGCTAGATATGAATTTAGTAAAAACGAATTAGATATTTTTAGAAAAATTAAATCTGAATGTAGTGGTAAAATACCCTATATAATAACTAATATAGTTGTACATATTTTTCCTCCTTTGAGTTACATTACATGGCACGATGATACACATGTTAAAGCGGCGTTGACAGTTTATTTAAATGAACGATGGGATGATAATTGGGGAGGATATTTGATGTATAAAGAAAATGGTGAAATAAAAGCAATCAAACCCGATAGGAATTTGGGTGTTTTACAAATGAATGGTGTAGAACATTCGGTAAGTTGTGTAAACATTGGTGCGGATAATAGGATTGCATTACAATTTTTCTTAGATAAAGAACAAAAATTGTTTTAAATATGTGTAATAAAATAATAAAAATTGAATCAGCATTAACACCATTTGAAAATGTGATTATGTTAGATTATTTTAAAAAAAATAAATTTAATCAATGGTTTGATGGAAATTATAAAACATTTGAACATACCAAATTACCACTGAAAAAAATAATAAACAAAATAAATGAATATGTCGATTTATCTAACATGGTTGGTATAGAATGTTGGTCACATATCAACACACACCCTGGATGGCATATAGATTCGGATGATGTTTTAAAAAGTAAAACTGGTGAAATTAAAACCCCAATTTGTAGTATAGTATATTATGCGAAAATTGAAAATTTAATTGGTGGAAATTTGGTAACAGAAACAGAAATTTACACACCAAAAACAAATGATTTAATAACATTTCCAAAAGGATTATTACATATGGTTGAACCATTTACAGGTGAAAGAATTATAATTGCAATAAATCCATGGGATTATAAAATTGAAAAATATAAATTAAATAAAACATTATTTTAATATTTACATATATATTTACATATATATTTATATATTATTATATTAAATACTTTTTTTTTTAAAAAAAAATCAATATATTTATTGATAAAGAAAATAACTAAAATATGAGAACAGTATTACTCGGTACAGATTTTATGTATAATAAAAATGGTGATTTAAAACCAATTGAAATAAATACAAATGTTACTTTAAACCCAAATGGTATTATTGAAGATGTGGTGGATGTGTTTGATTTTACCGAATTACAATCATTCATTACTTCTAATAATTTCACAAAATTGACTTATATTGGTGATATAAGTGAGTTAAATCAATCATTAACAACTTTTTGTGGTAATAATTCAATTCAATATACGTACTATAACGTTGGGGGAGATTCTTTGACAATACCTTATATTGAAGATGGAGATGATATTTTGATTATTAGAAGTGCTTATGATACTACAGCGATAATTGATGATACATATTGTGCAGATAAGGGAAATTTTGTAGAATTAGTTCAATCATCAACTTTTGGGTTACAATATGCAATGTTAGACAGTAATGGTACATTAAAAAATACGATTACTTCAATACCGGATAATGGACAACACCCTAATTTCATATTGAAACCACGTTTTCCTAGATACGATAATAATGTATATCCAAAATTATTTAAAGTATCTACACAAGATGAATTAAATCAAGTAATTAGTAATAATTTAACAAATAATTATATTTTAACTGAATTTTTATATAATTCAGATAAATTATTTAATAATACACATATACAAGTTATACGTTCATATAATCTTTTATATCCACCAACATTACAATCAATTACAATAGGTCAAAATACACAAATACCAGCAATGAATGTATCCATTTTGGTACCTTCTTATGATAATACTACTTTTGAATTATCAAATGAATTTAGAAATAGATACATAACAGGTATAGTTACAAACGGTGGATTCCCTAAGTTAATTTCCACAGATAAAATTGAGTTAGCTGATGGTACATGGAAAGCACCTAATGAATTAAATCTAGGAGATGTCGTTAAAACTATAGTATTTCCAAATCCTAATAATGCAAACCCATCAGATGAATTTGCTAATTTTAACATGGATTATGCAACATTTACTTCTGGTTTAACATATACTTCAGCGACCATTAGTTATATTTCAGAAATTAGTACATTTATAAAAATGGCTAAAATTACATTTGATGATGGTACATCATGGGAGGATGGTGAATTTGTAAACTTTTTAACTGTCAGAAATAACGAAGTTAGATGGATTATGGGTACATCTTTAATCGCTGGTGATCAAATAATTGCCGTGCAAACAAATCAAACTAGTAGTGCATCATTTGATTCATTACTTAAAACTGTAAGTTCTGTTGAAATGGTATCTAATATCTTTGATGGCTGGGTTGTTTCTGTTGATAGTGAAGACCATTGTTACATAGTAAAAGATACTATAGATAATAATTCATTTGCATTATTTGAACATAACTACGGATGCGGTGCTTGTGCGAGTTGTAATGGACAATGTTATAATTGCCCTAGTAAATCTCAACCATATTGTAGTACAACACATATATGTTTTAACTTAAACTGCTAAAATTAAAAATAAAAATTATGAGTAAAATAATTTCAAATACAGATATTCAAACAATGAACACTATAGTTACTGAAATAGGTAATTTAATAGTAACAACACATTCTTAAAATAAATAAGATTTATTTATGTTTAATGTAAAACAAATAATTGAGGCGTGGATTATTGCCGGTAAACCAACCGATGCTCAAAGAGAATTAGCCGAAGAAAGAGGAAAAATTTGTGACGAATGTCCATCTAAACAACATTTATTTAAAGAAAAAGAATGGGGCTCATATTGTGGTGAATGTGGATGTCCTATTGCAAAAAAAATATTCACAAATGAATATAACCCATGTCCATTAAAAAAATGGGAAAAAGTAGACGATATGTTTTTTATTCAACAAAAGAAGAAAAAAACTATTTTTTAAATGATTCTTGAATATTATAATTTTTTATCAGAAAAAGAATTAGATTCTTTAGATAAAAAATGTATTGACTTTAATGGGAATAATTTTGATAAAATTAATAAAAAAACGAGTTCTAACTATTATAATAGGGTTTTTGTTAGTGATTTAAATTTAGATAATTATTTTACAAATATTAAAAGTGTTTTAGAAAAAATTGTAGATAAACAAAAATTTGATTTAATAGATTTTTCTAAAAATTATAGTTGGATTAATAAAGTTGTACCTGAAACAAATAAAAATGATGATTTTCATCATGATATGTCTTATATGACGGCGGTTACTTATTTGAATAATGATTTTCAAGGAGGTGAATTTGAATATAAAGATATTAATTCAAGTATATTTAAAATTATACCGGAAAAAAATAAAACTCTTATAATGGATGAGAAATTAAATCATAGAGTTTTGCCTGTAAAATCAGGAGTTAGATATAGTTTAGTGACTTTTTTTCAATTCATTCCTAAAGAAAAAAAGACATTATTTTAATGTAAAATTTGTTCTTTTAATATTTGATTTTTTCATTTATTTTCATTATATTTTATCTAATGAAAATATTAGCTCACACATCGTTTATAGGGAAAACAGGATATGCTAATCATGCAAAATCCTTTTTTTGTGCCCTTAACAAATACCACACAGTAAAGATAAGAAATCTAACTATTGGAGATAGTTGGAAAGGTATGAATGATACTCCACATGATGGAGAACCATACATTACAGATGAAATGAAGGATATGTTAATCCTACAAACATTATTTAATGCAGATAAAACTCGTAGTGATTTTCCGATGTATGGATATGATGGTAATTATAAACCAGATGTGAATATCATTTTAGCTGAAACTAATAATCATTATTTTTATGATAATTACGAAGGTTATAAAATCGCATATAATGTTTGGGAATCAACAAGATATCCCGATGGATTCTTTAAGAGATTATTTTATTTTGATGAAGTATGGGTACCGACGCAATGGCAATTTGATTGTTTAGTTGAACAGGGTTATCCTAAAGAAAAAATATCTATTGTACCTGAAGGTGTTGATGTAGATACATTCAAACCATTGTTTGAGAACCCTAAAAAAGATAAATTTAGATTTTTACATTTTGGTCGATGGGATTATAGAAAAGGAACAACAGAAGTATTAAAAGCTTTTGGTGAAGTATTTTCGGGTAGAACCGATGTTGAGATGATTGCTTCGGTTGAAAATCCATATCCTTATGATGGACTGAAATCTACAGAAGAGAGAGTTGAATTTCATAAGATTAATACGGAGAATATTAAGTTTATTAAATTTACACCAAGAGAGGAATATGTTAAATATCTTCAAGAAGGTGATGTATTTGTATCATGTGCACGTAGTGAAGGATGGAACTTACCATTAATTGAAGCAATGGCTTGTGGTACACCTTCAATTTATTCTAATTGGGGTGGACAATTACAATTTGCGGACG
>Ga0208257_1000563_pt1 | contig 10403 bp, 14 predicted proteins | sample CryBogCBH10Sep07_FD_184610 | JGI IMG/M metagenome (GOLD analysis project Ga0208257, IMG submission 184610) | Freshwater microbial communities from Crystal Bog, Wisconsin, USA - CBH10Sep07 (SPAdes) | ecosystem: Environmental > Aquatic > Freshwater > Lake | place: Crystal Bog, Wisconsin, USA... | reverse complement strand
CATACTCGACCCTTATCCAATTAGGAGTTAGTCATGGGGAACATTCCTAACACCAATACGCCCAACTTGGTTCTGCAATCAGTTGGCAACGGATCAAACGACTCACGCTGGGGTACTTCTGGTGGTGGCTCAACGCTTCCAACTGGTACATCTACTGGTCAGATGATTTGGTGGAATGGAACCGCATGGATTGTAACTTCAACAACAGGTCTTGCAACAAATTATGTTATGACTTGGAACGGAACCGCATGGGTTCCAGCCGCAGGTGGTAACACACTTGGCGGATACGCAGTTAATGTCAGCACATTAAATCCAACCACCGACACCGGTGCAATGCTTACATTTAACTACAACAGTTTTACCGGTCTTAGTCAATGGGTAGAAACTTACGTTCCCACAGGCACAGGCTCTATGTTGTTCTGGAATGGCACAAACTGGGAGTCAACTTCAACGACTGGTATTGCCACAGGAAACGTTCTTGTTTGGAACAACAGCACGTCTAAATGGGTTCCGGGAAATATAACGCTTGCAGGTGACGTAACAGGGGCAACCGGAGCAAACACTGTAGTCAAGATTCAGAATTACCCAGTCAACGTAACCGGACTTACTGGTTCTGGTTCATTTATGTTTTACTCAACGACTGGTAGTCAATTTAACTTTAGTAATTCGCCTAGCGCTACTGGTTCTATTATGTATTGGAACGGCTCTACTTATGTTTCCACTACACCAAGCGGTACAGGCGTACTTCAATGGAATAGTGGTAGCTCTACTTACTCTTATGTTGCCGTTGGTGGTTCTACCCCAAACAATGATGCGTGGAGTGCAAATCCTCAATCAACAGCCCTTCCGGTGGGAACTTCCCCAGTAGCAATTAACAGTGTTGTTTTTAATACAGATACATACGTTTATTCAAAGTTTTTAATTACTTTTTCTATGGGTCAAGCAAATGCTCAATCTGCTTCCGCAACTCTTTCTGTAAACATTATTGAAGGGCCAAGTAACGCCCTTGTTGCAAACTTTGCGATTGGTCAAGCATTAACAACCACTAGAAATACTTATTCAGGGTCGGTTGTTTATGTGCCACTTTCACCAGTAGTAACAAATTCAACAATGACAATGAGATGCAACTGGAACACAGGAACTGGTCAAATAAACTTCTCTACACTTAGTGTTGTAGGAATCGTTTAAGGAGAAAATAATGGGAATCAATACAACAAGCGTTTTAACTTGCGACGGATGCAATGAAACTATGACAGGCGACATGACCTTCGTAGTTCTTCAGCCTCAGTCTAACAGCGAGACACCATTCATCACAATGCCAGTCGTAGTCTGCAATGCCAAGTGCTTGCAAGAATACGCTGCAACTCTAGGAGCATAATGACAGACGTTCGACAGAACATCGTTGCGTGGGCAAAGTGGGCAGCCACTAATCACGCCAAGTTCACATACTCAGAAGGCCCTCAGCGTATGTCGGGTATCGGAAACCCAGGCAAACTGCCAGTTACCGCCGACTGCTCAGCCTTTGTAACCCTCTGCTACAACTGGGCTGGCGCACCTGATCCAAATGCTCAGAGCTACAACCACACCGGCTACACCGGCACACTTCTGGCACACGGAACCAAGATTCCTCTTAGCCAAGTTCAGCCAGGCGACGTAATCGTTTATGGCCCAGGAACCGGCTGGCACACAGCACTCATCGTTGACGTTACCGGCGCTAACGCAAAGAACCCTCTAACCATCTCACATGGTCAACAGGGCGACCCTAGTTACGTTCACGTCAATCAGGATGGTCGTTTGCCACAGACCTACCTACGCTTCAACACTTCTGCAATAAACGCCCAGGGGATACACACACCTCCGGCAGCATAGTATGAACGCCAACACTTTCAATTTCTGGGTTCAGTTAATCGTTGCCGTAGGATTCCTTCTAGGAATGATTTGGGGCGTGCTTCGATTCGGTCACAACATTCTTGCTCGCTCGGTATCAGACCGCTTAGACGAGATTAAGAAGGAAACTAAGCCCAACGGTGGCTCTAGCCTTCGTGACGCTGTTGACCGCATTGAAAAGAAACTTGATGCCGTAACATCAGATTTAGACAGACACTTGGGGTTTCACGACGCAGTAGATGGTTAAAAAGCAATCCCACTGGCACTTTCATCCGGCGGTTCGATCCGGTGACGAGCGCACATTAGGGGAACGAGCTGCAGACGCTATGCGACACGGCATGGGTTCGTGGCCTTTCGTATTCTTATTCGTAGTTCTAATGATTTCATGGATGCTCTACAACGGATACTCACATCACCCTTTCGATGTCTATCCGTTCATCCTGCTTAACCTCATGCTCTCAACCCTCGCTGGGTTACAAGGAGCAATCCTTCTCATCGCAGCTAAACGAGCAGACCGAATCTCGGCTGAACTGGCTGCGTATCATCTTGATGTAAGCGAACACGCCAATAAGGAACTCGCTGACCTCAAAGAAATCATTGCTGACATAAAGCACATGATGGCCGAACTGGACATTATGAACACGCCAGCAATCAAAGCAACAAAGAAAACCAAACAATAAAACTGCTATAATTTATAGCACTTAACACTTAGGAGACAAAGTGGCACGACTTCCTGCAGCACAAGAGAACGCTGGCCTCAACGCCATGTTCGTTCCGTCAACGACTTACTACCTCGCACTTTTCACAAGCGACCCATCAACAACTGGTGCGTCTGGTGAAGTAACTGGTGGTTCATACGCTCGCCAAGCAATCGCATTTGGATCAGCATCAGCCGGTTCACAGGCTTCAACGAACGCACAGACATTCACAAACATGCCAGTAGAAGCAGGTGGAGTTCCTTACTTCGGTCTCTTCTCAGCTTCAACATCAGGTACATACCTCGGTGGCGGAACAACATCAGGACTTTCAGGCGCTATCTCAGCCGGTTCAACAGTTACATTCGCTATCGGTGCAGTAACGACCAGCCTCTCGTAGTACATGGCAAACGAACAAGAGTTCACTGCATCAGCAGTAGGAACAGTTACGCCACCTGCGACGGTTGAAGAGGAAACTCAGACCGACGCTCAATAGAAAGTCAGTTTGATGGATGCTTTACGCAACTTCGCAGCGAGTCTTGTAGCAACAGCACCGTCTCCTGCCACGTCTGGAACAAGTTTGGTCGTCACGGCTGGTCAGGGATCATACTTCCCGGCCACGCCGTTTGACGCAACCATCTGGCCTAGCGGAGTCCAGCCAACAAACACCAACGCTGAAATCGTCAGGGTAACAAATGTCTCCACTGACACCTTCACGATTACCAGAGCGCAGTACGGAACCACAGCTCAGAGTATTGCCGTTGGCTATCAGATTGCACAGACAGTTGACGCAAACCTACTTAACCAACTAGCACCTCTTTCGGGCGCTACGTTCACCGGCGAAGTAGTTGCACCTGACTTTAAGGCTTCTGGTCTTACCGGCGCTACGGCTGCTTCTAGGTACGTTGGAGGAACAACTAACGGCGCACCTGTATCGGGAACATTTGCAGTTGGTGACTTTATTGTTGACCAAACCTCGACGTTCTGGGTATGCACTACTGCTGGTACGCCTGGTACTTGGTGGCCTCTTATTGAAGCCCACATGGTCAGTCGTTCAGCGACAGCAACCGCAGGGCCTAACGAAGTAACTATTTTCTCTGGCTCTACCGCTTCACAGACAATCAGCGCAATCGGTTCACCTGTTGACGGTGCAACGTGGACAATCATTAACCGTTCATCAGTTGCAGTCACCGCAGGGTTCGGGTCAAGTTCAATGCTTCCACTCGGCTCTACGTCAAGCGTTACCTCACTTGTTGTGCCGGTCAACGGTGCGTACTCGTTTATTAACTACGCCGGTGGTCAGTGGTACATGACCGCAAGTAACAACCTTGCCAACTCTGTCGGGTCAACCGCCCTCGCTACCGTCAGCCTCACCGCTCAGTCCGCAGCTCAAGCAGCCACAACGCTCTACACCCCTGCCTCTGACGGTCTCTTTACTATTAATTACTACGCCAAAGTCACCACCGCAGCAACGACTTCATCAACGCTCGGTGTGTTCTCGGTTATCTCTACCGATACCGACTCCAACGTAGTTACCTCAGTTGGTCAGTCAACTCAGCAGAACTCTTTGACTACTGGATTTATTTCCGGCTCGATTACCGTCTACGCCAAAGCTTCAACCCCAATCCAATACTCACTTGCCTACGCCTCATCTGGTGCTACCGCTATGCAGTACGAATTGCGAGTTGTGGTGGCTGGAACTACTGCTCCGTCATCTACTGGCACAGTCTCATCATTCAATGGTCGTACTGGTGCAGTTACTCCTGGGTCATCTGACTACACGGCTGCTCAAGTTGGTGCGCTTGACGCAAACGAAAATGTTGCTGGCAAGAACTTCATTATCAATGGTGGTATGGATTTGAACCAACGTGGAGCCAGCACTTACAACGTTCCGCAATACGCAATTACCTATACCCTTGACCGATGGTTTGGTGACTCACGTGGTAGTGGAACCAACTACACAGTGTCACAAGTTTCATCTGGCTTGACTGGTATTCAGTATGCGCTTCGTATGCAACGCAATAGTGGTTCAACTGACACAAATGGTTGTTGGTACGGAACCACTCTTGAAACTAAAAACTCAATTCCTCTTGCAGGAAAAGTAGTAACGTTTTCTTTTTATTACCGCACTGGCGCAAACTATTCTCCAACAAGTTTTGCTTTTGCTTTGTATTCCGGAACTGGAACAGATGAAAACTGGGCAAACGGTTTTACAGGTCAAGCAACAATTCTCAACACTACAATTTCTCCAACAGCATCAAGTGGTTGGCTAAGGTATTCAGGTACCGCATCAGTTGGTTCAACCGCAACTGAAATAGGTTTACAATTCACCTATACCCCAACCGGAACCGCCTTACCAAGCGATTACATTGACATCACCGGAGTCCAACTCGAAATCGGTTCCACAGCCACAGCCTTCTCACGTGCTGGTGGAACTATTCAAGGTGAGTTAGCAGCTTGTCAGAGGTACTACCAGTTGCCAGTAAACGCAATCGCTAACGGAACTTCATTTGCAACAACCGTAAATTACAGTTCTACTGGTTCTTTTGCAGTTATACCTATGCAAGTTCCATCTCGAACATCAACACCAACTGTTGCCATTGCAGCCGGAACTATTGGTTTTTCTGGTAACGGTGGAACTATTAGTGGAACAACTATTTCGGCAATTTCAAACTCGCAATTTACAATTCTTTCTACCGGAACAAGTTTTGCTAGTTGGGGGCCAGCACTTCTTAATTCATCAAACGCCACTCCATTAACAATCGCCGTACAGAACGAGTTATAGAAATGCCAACATACACAGTTCTTCCAGCAACGGAATACACACCACAGTTAATTAAAGCGGAGTTTGCAGATGGGCAGACATGGTGGATACCTTTTGCTGAAGATAACTCCGATTACCAAGCCTACCTAGCCTCTCAGGAGAATAACTAATGGCTCAGTCCATCTCACAAGAAGCAATCGGCGCTACCGGACTCCCTGGTGCTACGGCTGCGTCACGTCACGCCGGTGCTACAACTTCGGGCGCACCTACGACAGGTACGTTTGCGGTGGGCGACTATGTTGTTGACCAGTCTGGCGCTATGTGGGTCTGCACAGTTGCCGGTACGCCTGGTACGTGGGTGGCACTTCGCAACGCTACGGCTCTGCAGGGTGTCAACGTTTCATCAACTGCGCCAACGAGCAATCAAGTTCTTTCCTATAATTCGGGAACTACATCTTGGACTCCTACAACACCATCGACAACTTTAACTTATCTTTCGCAGGCTTATGGAAATGGAACTTTAACTAATAACAGTTTTCCAGGGCCAGCCGGAACAGTAACAAATGCTTTTACCACTGCTTCTCTTGCAGTTGGTACATGGCTTATGACATTTTCTGGTGGGGTTCAGCCAAACGCTGTTAGCGGTATTGGTTGTGAGGTTTATGTTGCAGCCGGAACGGCAACATGTTCTTTTTCTGGTTCTTACAACACTGGTCTTGGTTCAAGTCCTGCTTCACCTGGCGGTGGTGCAAGCCTGTCGTTAAGTTTTACTCTTAGTTTTATTACAACAGTAACTACTGCTGGAACTTTAATACTTAAAATTTATAACCCTACAAGTTCTACTTTTTATGCAACTATTTATGGTTCTGTAACAGGACAGTTTTGGGGTTACACAGCAGTAAAGATAGCATAATGAACTGTATCCACTGCTCCCAACCAATCGTAGAACTATCTCAGGGTGAATGGTTCCACGAAACAGAAGGCTACACACGAACCTGCCCTCAGACTTTCGCAGAACCTACTAACTAAGGAACGCCCATGCTCGGTGGTAACTACATTGGACAGGCTTACCTTGCCCAGGGTTACGCTGGTAGTACCGTTACAAACGGCACAGGAAGCGTTAGCGCAAGTTTCTCGGCTAGCGCTACTGGGTCTGCGTTCTTACCGGCTAACGGATCTGTATCAGCTTCATTCTCGGCAAGCGCAACTGGTACAGCATTTCTGCCAGGTACGGCTTCGCTTTCAGCCACCGGAACGCTTAACGCTACTGGTGTTGAGGTCTCAGTTGGAACTGGAAACGTATCGGGGTCATTCTCCGCTAGCGCAACCGGCTCGGCTTTTGAGCCAGCAAGCGGAACACTCACAAGCAACTTTTCAGGTAGTGCCACAGGGTCGGCGTTTGAGCCAGCCACAGGTAGCCTCACAAGTTCATTCTCAGCGAGTGGTACGGGGTCGGCATACGAGCCAGCCTTCGGATCACTCACAGGTGACACCACGCTTTCGGGAACGGCATCAGCCTTCCTGCCAGCCAACGGCTCACTAACATCATCATTCTCAGCAAGCGGTACGGCTAACACCTACCTACCTGCCACCGGCTCAGAGACATTCACATTCTCGTCAAGCGGTACAGGCTCGGCTGCTTTGTACGCCACTGGTTCTGCCACAGCGTCATTCTCAGCCAGCGCCACAGGGTCAGCCTTCCTGCCATCGACTGGTTCACTCACCGGCACGTTCAACGGCTCTGCCACAGGGTCAGCGCAACTGCCTGGAACCGGCGCACTCACTTCAACTTTCAGCACCTCTGCTACTGGTTCAGCCTTTGAGCCAGGGTCAGCGCAACTCAACGCAACATTCACAGCAAGTTCAACGGCTAACGTCACACCTGCTGCTGGTGGATTCCTCAACGCCTCATTCTCAGCAAGCGGTACTGCAACTACGTTCATTCCTGCACAAGGCACACAGACCTCTGCCTTCTCGGCAAGCGGTACTGGAAGCGCAGCTCTGTATGGTATCGCTTCGGTATCAGGTTCATTCAGCGCCTCGGCTACTGGCTCGGCCTTCTTGCCATCGAGCGGAAACGTCAACGGACAGTTCAATGGTTCAGCCACAGGATTTGCCCGACTTACTGGACAAGGTTCGGTTCTCGGAACTTACTCTGCCTCGGCTAGTGGTACTTCGTATGAGCCAGCGTTCGGAAGCGCCAACGCCACATTTACAGCACACGCCACCGGCGCAATCCTTGTTTTTGGAAATGCCAACCTATCTGCCGACACTCAACTTAGAGCCGTCGGAACGGCCTTTGAGCCTGCTTACGGAGCAATCTACGCCACCTTCTCAGCCAACGGTATTGGTCAAGTATTTACCCACTCTGAACCTGGTGAAGTGGCTGGTGACTTCCTCACAGCAAGCCTTCGTGGAAAGTGGAAAACTGGAAGTGTTGAAGGTGACTTCACAACAGCAGGTCTGCATGGCAACGTAAAGATCCTCGTAGAAAGCCCATACTAAATGTCATACAACATCATTGAAAATACAACTATCCAGTTCTACACCTCACAGCCTTTCACGTCTATTGGCGGAACAGTGGTGAACCCAGACAACGTAAAGTTCAGTTACTCCATTCAGGGGCAGACTGAGGTTTCGTACACTTGGGTCAATCCGACTGGCGATCCGACTGGAACGATTAAGCAAGGTTCACAGGGTACTGGTTACTTCTACGCCAACATCTCAACCGTTGGACAGCCTGGCACTTGGTCGTGGCAATGGTATGGCTACCCATCTTCGGGTACAGACACAACGGCTACACAAGTTGCAGCTCAGGGAACAGTCGTTGTATCTGCGAGCGACCTGTAGTAAAGTGCCTGATAGGTGGAGGAACCTATCGAGGAGGCATTATGGATTTATCAGAGTTTTATCAGCCAAAAAATAAATCATGTTTGTTTGCAAAGGTAGCGACAAAACTAAAACAAGATGACTTAGAAAAAGTTGAAGCGGCGTTATTAGAAAAAGACATAACGATTGCATCTATTGAAAAGTTTATGCAAAATCGTGGTATCAGTATTTCTTGGCCGTCTATCAGACGACACCGAGTAGGGGAGTGCGCTTGTGGCAAAGATGCTTGACGAGTTTGAGCGCCGTCACAAGAAAGAACACCCGACTGGTTGGGAACCATCTCTGCAATGGGATGGTAGCAAGGGAACGATTACCGCACAGCTTGACAACGAGCCTGATGACGCGGTATGGGCAACACTCATTGAAGACTGGGGTTTAGACCCACACCGAACAATGGTTGTGGATGGTTCCTTGCAAATCCGCGCATGGGATGTAGGCGACGGCGAAGGCGGCACTCGTAGGCATAAGTACTACCGAGCCACGATTAAGCCACGCGAACTGACTGTGGATAGAGCAGACATTAACGCTCTGTGCAAGTTAGTCGAGAAGCGCAAGCCAGTTAAGCCAGTCAAGAATGAAGCCAAGCGAGCCTTTCTCGTATTGCTTTCAGACTGGCAGCTCGGTAAAGGTGAAAACGGTGGAACCGAAGCGACTACGCAACGGATTATTAACGCCTGTGACAAAGCTGTGCAAAGGTTCAAAGACCTGAGCAAACTTGGTCAAGCACCTAGCGTTGTTTACTTAATTGGACTAGGCGACCTGTCAGAAGGTTGCTCTGAGTTCTACGCTATGCAGGAGTGGCAGACCGACCTTAACCGTCGAGAGCAAGAGCGCCTAGCAAGACGACTTATCCTGTGTTTCATTGACGCTTTCGTTGACCTCGGCGTACCTGTAGTTGCATCTGGCGTGCCTGGCAATCACGGCGAGAACCGCAAGAATGGCAAAGCGTACACCGACTTCACAGACAACTCAGACGTATCAGTGTTTGAGACTGTGGCAGAGATTATGGCTGCAAACCCTGAGCGCTATGGAAACGTATCCGTACCACTCACGCTTTGCGCAGACGATTTAACAATGACCCTTGACCTCTGTGGTGTGCCAGTTGCTTTTGCGCATGGACACCAATTTAGGTCAGGCACTAACTCACAGGCTAAGGCTGAGACGTGGTGGAAGGGTCAGGCTCTAGGGCGAACAGGTGTTAGTGACGCAGAGATGCTTTGCTTTGGACACTTTCATCACTTTGTTATGAGTGAAGCCACAGGGCGCACAGTCATTCAGGCTCCGGCTATGGATGGCGGATCCAAATGGTTTACAGGTTCATCGGGTCAGTCTTCACAAGCTGGCATGGTGACTGTTTGTGTTGGTTCGCAAGTAGGGGTTCGTGGATGGAGTGACTTGCTGATACTTTAGTGTCGCAAACATTCTTACTCGAAACTTGCATTGCAAAGCCCTGGGATTGTCGGGAGACAAGCCTGGGGTTTTCTCTTTGTGGTAAACTTGTTCCCCCATGGAACTCCACTACGTCTGCTCTCACTGTCAAACAATAACCGTTCTCCACAAGGGAGACCTCAGCAGAATTGTGTTTGGGAAACTTCCAAACAAACTTTTAGAAGCCGAAACCAAACACCACTGCACCAACAAACGAAAGGCAGTTGCATGAAAAAGTTTATTGAATTAGTTAAGTCATTCATGAAGTCTAAGGAAGGCAAAGTAGTAGAAACTGTTGCAAAAGAAGTTGTCAAGACAGAACTACAGAAGTAATGTCAGCGTTCGTTAAATCGGACACTAGGGAACCGCTCCCAGGCGACATTGTCTTTGCTCACTCAAATGGAATTATGGGTCGTGCTATTCGCTTCGGCGAGTTTCTTAGATGGCGAAAAGGTAGTCACTGGAACCACGCTTGCGTTGTTTCTCGCGTTGACAAAGACGGCGTTGCTTACGTTATTCAGGCTGACATTAAAGGCGTGAATGAAGCTCGACTGGACTCAGTTGGTCAGTATGTCATTATTGAACTACCGGCCAGAGTCAATCGCAACAAGGTTCTTTCCTTTACCAAAGCGCAAGTAGGATCTAAATACGGCATTTTGTCAATCCTTAGCATTGTCACAGACATAATCACGCCTAATTGGTTTCCTTCAATGCGTCGCAAAAACAGTTGGATTTGCTCA
>Ga0208257_1000562_pt1 | contig 10409 bp, 18 predicted proteins | sample CryBogCBH10Sep07_FD_184610 | JGI IMG/M metagenome (GOLD analysis project Ga0208257, IMG submission 184610) | Freshwater microbial communities from Crystal Bog, Wisconsin, USA - CBH10Sep07 (SPAdes) | ecosystem: Environmental > Aquatic > Freshwater > Lake | place: Crystal Bog, Wisconsin, USA... | reverse complement strand
ATAAGAGAATTAAAAATAGAATTAAACCATCTTCTTTCTTGTAAATTTATTAATGAACTAAAATTCGAACAGATAAAATTTGTTAAACAGGTACATAGTCAAAGTAAAATTGAATATGTTATGGCCCAAATCGACATACCTAAAACAGGAAATAGAGTAAAGTTCTCTATAGGAAGGAAAGACGAAACTCAGATCAAGATGGACGATCCAATGTTTAAATCTATAGTTTTAAATAAAATAAAAAAATTAGCTTCAGAAAAATTTGGTTGTTAAAAAACCCTCCCAACGGAGGGTTTTTTGTTTGGTTTATATATTTTCCCTATATTTGTGTTATGATATACACAAAATTCACATTCCTAAGGAACAATTACTCCTACGATAATCTATTAGATAATATGGAGAAAAACATCCCAAGTGTAAAAAAGTCTTATAAGATACTTGAAATATTAAAACCCTATATTGAAAGTGAAATGCGACATCGGTTAGATTATCCTGAAACGGAGAATTTATCTATTGACGATTGTATAATAGAACTTGAAGAATTCTTTACGGAATACAGGAGAGACATTTCCTATAGAACTTATATGATAAAAGAAACACGTGCACTATGGACTGAGATGAGAACCGTGGGATATACAGGTCGATTGATGTTACGTTTGGGTAAATTGATCTTCTAAGATTTAATAACAGGTATATCATCCCATGAGGAGGTATATCTCTTGGACAAATATTCCTGTCTCATACTCCACATCTTTATTTCGTTTTTCGGGGGATCGTAGGTTGTTAATTCTTCCTCAAATAAATTGACCTGTTCAATATCTTCAGGGAACAGTTTATTAAACACTATACCACATTTCTTATACGTCTTTGTATCATCATACAATTTCTCCAAATGAGGATATACTTGTGACCATATTTCCTTTATGTCTCTTGTCTGTTTTGTAAATGTTATGTGTATGGAACTATAATGATTGTTCTTATATCTATTACCACTTAAGAATATGGTTGCACTGTTTGGTATAATATGACTATCAACAAGTCTCTTTACACCTACCTCAATATAATAGTACATTGCCTCAGATACTTGTTCGAGTGTACTTACATCAAATCCAAATGAACGGGTTGATGCCAATACCTTTTTAAGTTTTGTCTTATTCTCAATGGGATAACAATATTCACCATTTAATTCCATCTTGGTTTTAAGTCCGTTTATATTGGTCCACTTCTTAATTACATTATCGTTTAAGGTCATAAATTGTCCAACCGTATTAAAACCATATAAATTAAACTTATCCGACCACTTTCTCCCAATTCCCCATACTTCTTCTATCTTTATGTTTAACATCTGATTTTGGAACTCTAATGACCTCCAGTAGGTATATACACCACTATATGATAATGTCTTTTTACCAAGATACGATGTAAGTTTGGCAAGTGTCTTATTGGGACCTACACCAATTGATACCGGTATTCCCGTTTGACGTTTAACCTCATTTCGTATTTGATGTAGTTTATCTTCCAACTCATCGTCAGGAATATTTGTAAAATCCACAAAACATTCATCAATGGAATATACTTCTATGGTATTAATGTACTTTCTTATAACGGACATAACCCTATCCGACATATCACCATATAAATTATAATTGGATGAGTATATACAGAACTTTTGTTGTTCCATATATTCCCTCTTTGAGAAGAATGGTTCACCCATTTTAATACCAAGTGATTTGGCCTCTTGTGACCTTGCAATAACACATCCATCATTGTTGGACAATACCACCGTAGGTTTACCAATAGATATCGGATTAAATACCCTTTCACAACTTACATAAAAGTTATTACAATCTATAATACCGATCTTTATTGTTTTTTTAGAATCCATGATATTCTCCCCCATAAGTTTGGTTGATTGTTGTATTTGTCTATAACAAATTGATTGTCAGTTGTAAGAACAACGAGTTCATGTTCTTTTGGGTCAATGGACCTGTCCACCACAATTATATTACCTTTTCTAATACCATGTATATTTTCACCTTCATATCTAAAACAAAAGGTTGCATGAACATCATCAATAATAAGTTCATTCATATCCAATCTCTTTGTGACATAGGACTCAGCAGGTGACGCAAACCCTGATGTCCTTGTTTTAACGCTTAAGTCGGGATTTATCATATCCCAAAATTATAAATAATATTCTAAATAAAAAAATTTATTTAATCGGTCTTACAATTGAATTTAATGGACGCTCTCTTAACTAAGTCATTGAATACGGCGTTCTTGAAATTTGGATCTTGGATATCAACCTCGGCCTTATCCTTTCTTCCAATTGTAACCGTTACAACGTGATCCTGTTTGGTATTCTTAAAAGTTCCCTTAATATAATACCTTGGTAGTTGTAACTTGGCATTAACATATCCGTTGGATTGTGTGATCTTTATATCCTTCCATTCCAAATTACTTATTCTCTTACACGTATAGGATCTATTCAATAAATCCATGTAGTAGTCCAACTTCACCTGATAATTGGATGTGTCAACATCCTCACACTGGAACTTCTTGAATGCTTTCCTTTTAAGTGCCTCTATAACTTGATTTTGGTAATCCTTATCGTTTATCCTTTGATTAAAGACATCTTCTCTCATTGAACCTAATCCAACGTCCACCCGTGGGGTGAGTCTCTTGGGACCGTCCTTTAGATTGTATATAAGGATATGAACGACCGCTGCGTAGTACTTTCTATCATCATAAACAACCCCATTGATCTTGTTGCTTGTATGTATCCCCACATTCTCCCATGTCATATTCTTTAGAAAGTGTGATATGGTTAGATCATTAATTAAATCTACGTAGTACTGCTCATTCTTCATTATTATAAATATTTATGTATAATCAAATATACCACCCCAGGAGATCTTGGTATATTAAACTATTTATAATATAGTATGAAGATTGAATACACTCCCCGTTATATTAAGGACTACTCGAACATTAAGGATGCTCGAGCAAAGAAGGATACCGATAAGGTCGAGAGACTTATTAATACCGCCCCTAACTTTGTTGAACTACATAAACTATTGGACATTAAGAAGTACGATCCAGGTTTGGGTGGGTACAGAATCAGGTACAGTAATAAACCTGAATGGAGAATTCGTTTCGAACTTATTGATGATACTAATAACCCTAAAGAAAAGGTTGTTAAACTTCAGATGGTTCTTCCTCGTGAGAAATATGAAAAGTACGCCCATATATCCATTAATGAATCCATTGAGACCCCATTTAAAATTATTATATCCGAGTCACAGTATATCCGTCTGATGGAAGACCTTAATAACCCCATGGACGATGAACTGACAAGATATAGTAATAGAATCCCACCATCGGAGGTGGGAGAGGTTACATACAGATATAAGGAGGGAAGAAATACCGTTCCTGATAGAATGGACTTTGATACACAAAAATTGATTGATTGTGGTGCAATTGTTATTTGCAAAGGAATGGATGGTGACCCTAACTCTCCCACCTTTAAAAAACATTTAAATGACGGTAGTACAAACCTGATTACATTATACAATATTGAACATGCGAAAAAGAATGATTCAGATTCTTGGATATTAGAAGCAATTAAACATCCTGTAACCGTTGCCCCTAAAAGTTGGGAGAATATGTCCCTTGAGACCTATGACGGTAAATACAATCAGATATTATGGTCGTTGAAGAAATTGGGTATTCCATATGAAGACGTGATAAAATAAACCTCGTATACCCCCGTTCACAATTTTTGAACTCCGGAACCCCCGTTCCCGATTTGTATAAGTCTTTCTTTAATTGTGTCCCTTAATTATATTGAGATATTTATATGTGTATATGAAATTAATTGATATTATATTTGAAACCGTTGTTGATTTAAATGAAGGTAATTTTAAATGGACTCCTGAGACTATGAAACAAAAGTTAATGGATGACCCCAAGTTATCTAATTTGGATTTTACCAATTCTGAGGTGGAATTTGATAAAAATAAACATAAATGGATTGCAAAGAATTATTCATGTAAAAAACACCCTGATTGGTTTAAAGAAAGTTTTTCCACCATTGATAGCATAGTAAGAGGAATAACAGGATGTAGAATTTGTGGTCAAGAGTCTTTATCTAAAAAAAGACAAGAACGAAAGAAATATACTAAAGAATTAATAAGAAGTATTGCACAACAATACGATACAAAAAAGAAATTTGAGAAGGGAAACCAACAAGCTTATAAAGAAGCGGTTGGATTCGGTCCTTGTTATGATCTAACAACAGGTGAGGAAGTACGTTGTAAACTTTATAATAAAGAAACTAATTCAATTATAAATCGACCAAATACAAAGAATTCATTTGAATTTCTTGATAATGTATGTTCTCATATGAAATCGGGTGGATTTTATGGTGAAAAGTTCATTTATTCATATACATTCTTTGATGATAAGAATGATATTGTTGGAATTTATGTGGGATTAACAAATGACGAAGAAAGAAGAAAGAGACAACATTTGTCACCTAAAGAAAATGAGGCAACGTCTGCAGTTGGTAAGTTTATTAAAGAAAACCCAAATTTTAAATATAGATACAAAAAATTAACCAAAATGGTTGATTATAATTTGGCTAAAGTATTGGAAGGTCTTTATGAAAAAAAATATAAAAGTAAGGGTTATAGAATATTAAACATTGCCAGAACGGGTGGTGGTGGTAGAACGTTTATTCCAAATGAATATTATATCGAGAAGGCACGAAAATGGTATAATGAAAAAATAAAAAGAGGGGAAATCCCTTATATAGCCGATTATGAATTATATGACCGTGCCAATTATAAAGCAATTAGACATAAGAAATTAATGGATGTTGCATTTGAGGGTATGTTATATAAAGATAGAAAAAAATACTCTAATCAAGATATTATAGATATAGCGATGTCCTGTGACTCGTACAGTGATTTTTTTAAAAAATATAATAAAACCGTTCAACAACAAGCAAAGAGAAGGTTTATGTTGGATGATATAAAACAAATGTTTAGAGACGGTCTTAATAAAAAAACACCAAATAAAATGACTGAATCCAAACTATCTCTTATTGGATTATTAACTAAAAACAAATATTTATAAAACATGTACAAAAATTTTAATTTAACAGAGTCTGAAAAAGAACAGATCTTGAATAGACTTAAACAAAATGGTTATAGAAAACCAATTAACGAACAACCATACGAGAATGAAATCGATGAGTTAAAGTTAGTATTAAACGATCCTTCCGATGAGAAGTACTTCGCAAGACACGGAGAAGATCCTAATGGATGGACAGGTTCATCAAATAAAGTATATCATAAGGATAGTCCTTTTAATGACGATTTTGATGATGAGACATATGATGATTTTGACACATTACATAATGCACATCCCGATTTTTATAAACACTATAGTGGTAATAACATGGGACCTGAACATGCGAAAAAATGGTTTAACACTTATAAAGAAAAATATGGTCCATTACGTATTAAAAGAAAAAAAGAAATGGAAAATCCTTTGAATGAAGGAAAACAAATACTAATCAATACATTTAAGAAGTTTATTAAATAAGAAAAACCCTCCTAATTGGAGGGTTTTTTATTAATGTATTCTGTAATATAAAATATAATTAACATTACGATTCCATATATAATAGGAGCAATAATTAAATCTTCATTTGTCATTATATCTTATCGTTATCCTTTGCTTTTTTATAATCTTTAATAAACTCTAAATTTGTTGGAACAGCGTCCTTACCTAAATCTAATATTTCTTTATATGTGAATAATTGTACGTTACCGTGTTCATCAGATAAAGTAACTTCTTGGGGATCTAAATCTTCATCTTCCAAATAAAAAACATATACGTCTTTACTATCCTTTGGATATTTTTTTAGGAACTTATAATCTTTCCCTTTAATGGACAATCCAGTCTCTTCCTTGACTTCTCTTTCTAATGCCTCCTCTTTATCTTCACCTTCATCAAAACGACCACCAGCAAGTCCCCATTTCTCACTATGTTGATGACTATCCTTGTCTCTCTTTAACAAAAGATATTTATTCCCTTTAATCCATAATAATAATGATACCTTATCTTCTTTTTTTCCCATATATGTAAATATAACAATTTTATTCAATTAACATAGAATTAACAAAATCTTATCTTGGTTAAAAATATTTATTGTTATAATAAACCTAACACTTAAACCAATTTAACATGTTAAATTTAGACGACGAACAAGTAGCACCGGCTGATAATACAACTGAAGAGACAGTTGATACCACTGCTGATGATACAACAACAACTGATGATGACGCAGTTGAAACAAATGACGATTCTGATGAAGAATCTGATGATTTAGTTGAAACTGAAGAAGTTGCGGCTGACAATGAAGATGAAGATGAAGATGAAGATGATACAACATCTGACGAGGATGAATCAGAAGATGAAGAGGATGAAGAAGACTCTGAATAATCTTAAATCATTTGCAAATGAAAAAAAAACCCTCTTATTAGGAGGGTTTTTTTATTATTTTTCTTTACCTATCACTTTATACTTCACGGTATTACCATCCATAAATTCTTCGTAGTATACGTTATCTTTTGTAACATAACATACTTTACCGTTAATTGTTATTTCTTTTACATCCTTTGGTAATTCAGGAACAATTGCACCAAGTACTGGTGATACAACTTCATATTGTTTTGTGTCTACGTTTTGTATGTAATATACGCCACCATAGTAATAGTAAGGGAATCCACTGTACATAAAAGAATAATAACCCATCGGTAAAACTCCTAATGCAAAACCAATTGGTGGATAAAACCAATTAAGGTATGGATCATAGAAAAATCCACCTCTATAATAAAAATTAACTCCTCTATGTGCAAAAGGTAAATAACCTTGGTGAACCGCAACTCTTGATTCAATCATTACCGATTGTCTCATAGGAACTGATTGAACAGATATCCTTGGTTGAGATACATAAGTCATAGATCTACTATAACCACCCCCATAATTACCTCCTCCAAAGTGACCACCACCGAAATGACCTCCTCTTTGTGAGAATGATACGGTCAATAACATTAAAGTAAACATTAATAAAATTGTCTTTTTCATAACTGTATGTTTTATTATAAATATAAAAAAAAGGTGTTGTAATTCCTAATTTTATGTTTTATATTTATTTTAATGGATCATTTTTATAAAACAATTGGGGAAGATTGGTTTACATTTGAATCTATCTATAACGAAATGATATATCGATTTAAAGATGGATCTCATTTTGTTGAAGTTGGTAGTTGGAAAGGAAGAAGTGCTTCTTATATGGGAGTTGAAATCATTAATAGTGGGTATGATATAAAGTTTGATTGTATAGACACTTGGAATGGTAGTACTGAACATAGATTTCGTGATGATATAGAGTTATTATGGGAAGAATTTAATAACAACATATCTCCCATTAAAGAATTCATAAATCCAATTAGATTGAAAAGTGTTACAGCATCTAAATTATATAAAGACAATTCTTTAGATTTTGTATTCCTCGATGGTTCTCATGATTATAACGACGTAATTTCTGATATAATTAATTGGTTACCTAAAGTTAAAATTGGGGGTGTTATTGGGGGGCATGACTATAAAGTTGATGATGAAACTATTTGTTGTATGGATGTAAATAAGGCGGTGAATTATGTTCTTGGTAAGACTAATTTAATTATTAGAAATAACTCTTGGATATTTGAAAAGAAAACTCCCCATATACCCAAATCACTTTATTAATATATTTATACATATGAAAAAGATTATAATTACAGAAAGCCAATTAAAGAAATTAATTTCAGAACAAGAAGTTAATGAATATTACGAAGATTATAACGACGAAGGGGAAGACTATAATGAATTAGACAACTTATTCGATAAAAAATTTAATACTCAGCACGATTACGAAGGTGAAACACTTAGAGGGGATGATGAAGGTTTCAGTAATAAAATGAGACAAAAGGAGATTAATAAAAAAATGAGATTATCCTCAACGGGGTTAGACACATATTATAAGGGAGGAGGTAAATTGAAATCAAATACCATTCCAAATGATGAAAATGGTGACGAGAAAAAATGGTCACCGATTAAAAGTGATGACTTACCATTACACAAATTCCTTGAAAAAAAGAAAATGGGTAATTTGGATGAGGATGAAGACATATCAATGTTAGATAATTTATTTACAAAAGACTAAAACAAAATATATGGGAACTGCAGCAAAAAAACCACGTGCTATGAGAAGTAGACGTTCAGGTGTAAAAAAATTAAAATTGGTTAACAAGAACTTGGAAATCTTAAGAAGTCTTAGAGGGTAATGAAATTACAAGACATCATATTAGAAAAGTTAAGGGACATGGCTCCCTCCTTAATATATCATCATACCACAGAAGAACGTGCTTTGAGTATTATGAATAGTAATATGTTGTTAGGTTCAAAACAATATGAAGAAGTTTTAAACTTGGATCCAACATTGAAACATTCTAAACATAAAATGATGGTTTCATTTACTCGTGATAAGAACTTTATACCGGATGCCTCTATTGGTAATTCTGGTGACGGTCCTAGGGTTAAACCTGATACATTGAAGGTAATCTTTGTTGCTGATAGAAACCGTCTTAAAACACGTTATAGAGTAGTTCCTTTTGATTATGGTGAATTAGCTAACAAAGCATGGATGGATCCTGTTCCACGTACCCATAAGAATCCTGAAGTGGAGGAAAGGGTATTAACTGATAGAATATATCCATTAAGACAATACTTAACAAATATTATTTATACAGGACAAAATCCTGAAATACAGAAAAAAATTGATGAATATCTATCTGGCATCAAATAGTTAGATATTTATAGGAAACAATTTTAAAATGTCATTAACTTCACACAATCACATAAAAATAGGATCTTCAACTCTTAATTGTATCTCAGTTAAAGATTTTAGTATCGGAGTTACAGGAGGAGACGATTATGGTCCATCATCAATAACGGGATTTTATAATGGATATCCAATACCTTATGGTGGTTATGTTATTTATGTAAGTAAAGTTTCACAAGGACCAAGTATTCATGTTGCATATGATGATGCACAATGTGTGGGTATGTTACTTGCTATGGGATCAAATGCAAATAATATAACGGATGCATTAGCGTGGGCCGATACACAATCAAATATTTTAGTTCGTTCAACAGAATATCAATTATCGGATTTATAAGGTGGTGGAGGTGGACCAACAATCACATTAAATGGTAGTTCATTTAATGCTGGTGATACAATGACCTTTACATTCAATAATTTCCCTGCAAATCAAACTTTATATGTTTGGTTAGATGGACATTCATATGATTATAGTTATTTTACTGTTCCTATTATAGATGGTACAACAACAATTACAACCGATGGTAGTGGACATACAACATTTAGTATGACATTAACAGATTCACAAGCGGGCGGAACATTTAATATGTATTTTGCACCAACACTTTATAATGGAGATTCAACACACGGATATTTTGGTATTGTTGTAAACGGTTAGAACATTTAGTTTTCCTGGTTATTATGATCCTAAGTATAATAACTTTAGTGATTTACAAACAATCAACGACGATAGAGTTCAACCCAATGGACACGTACCAATTCACGAACATAAGAATATGTAAATATTTGGTTATGTGGTTGAGGGTGTTTGTCGTCATACCGATAGTCATGGAAACGTATTAGACATACCAGCAGGTTCAGTGCAAAGAATGAGTACAGGTTCGGGTATAAAACATATCGAAGGAAATGCGACAGATAAACCAAATCGTTATTTGCAACTTTGGATCAAACCTAATGTTGAAAACACGGAACCAATACATCAATGGTATCAATTTACAAGAGAAGATAAATTAAATAAGTTTTGTGATATAACGGAGAAATTACCCATAAAACAGGATACAAAATTATTATTGGGTATATTCACACAAAACTTTAGTTATGACCTTAATTCGTCTCGTAAATACTATTTATACGTAGTTTCAGGAACATCTATCCTAAATAATATACCTTTAGTAGAAGGTGATGGTTTAAGTTTCATACAAGAAGATAAAATTAATATTATAACAGATACCGAGACCGAAATCATTTTGTTTGATTTAAAATAATTTGTATATTTATATACTAATGAAGGTTCAATTAACAGAAGATCAATATCAACGATTAATTTCACATAAAAAGGTCATAAACGAGGGTTTTTATAATAGTGAACATCGTATTGAAAAGGTTATAGAATGTGTTAAAAACATTTTATTTAACCTAAGATATTGTAGTGGAAAGAAGTATAAATTAGAAT
>Ga0208257_1000559_pt1 | contig 10442 bp, 10 predicted proteins | sample CryBogCBH10Sep07_FD_184610 | JGI IMG/M metagenome (GOLD analysis project Ga0208257, IMG submission 184610) | Freshwater microbial communities from Crystal Bog, Wisconsin, USA - CBH10Sep07 (SPAdes) | ecosystem: Environmental > Aquatic > Freshwater > Lake | place: Crystal Bog, Wisconsin, USA... | reverse complement strand
ATCTTCCAAACTTGCCTGAGCAGGAGGAAGAATTTTCTGCGTTTCGGGGTCGTAACCTTGCTTCGCCCAATCAGGTGTGATTTGCGTAGCAGTACCCGGCTGAGGACGATCTTGAACGGATGAGGTGGGCGCAGGAGCAGTTTGATCTGGGCCTTGAAGAGCTTTAGCGAGGCGGTCTTCTAAGTCATCCATGATTATCTCCCGCCAACAAAGTACCGGCTCATGCCTTGGAATCCGTTCTTTTGGAACATTTTATCAATAGTTTCCGGTGGAACAGAGCCACTGATCATCTGCTTAAACAAAGCAGGATCATTTAGCATCACGTTTTCAATCGCCTTCGCTTCTGTTCCATAACGAGCAGATGGGTTCTTGCGTTCAAAATCAGCGGGCGCATTGACATAACTATCACCAGAATCCTTCCCATAAAGGTTGGCGTGGTTTGCCTGATCAATGCCGCGCTGTGTCTGTGTCATGAGCAAAGAAGTCAATTGAGCAAATGCTTTTGGGTTCTGGCTAGGATTTGCGTTAGCATGAGCCAGTTCATCCAAAGCTCTAACGCTTTCCTGCCCAGCGCCAGACGCTCTCATCAGCCCCTGAAGCGTTGTGAGCTTTTCAGAGATTTGAGCTGGCGTATCACTGTCAAGAATATCTTTACCGCCGAATGCACGAGAAAGCGTATTTGCCAAGCCAGAAATTTGAGCGCGTGTCGCATATGCCGTTCCCGGAGCATTCCACCCCTTTGCAGCGGCTACATCTGCCAAGTTGCTGGCCAATTCGTGCACATTCTGTTGATTTTCACGAGAAGCGGCACCCATCTTGTCCACGTTGTCAATGTAAACTTTGCTGCGCTCGATTGGAATCAATGCGCTTGGACCACCGGCAATTGCGCCCGACCCTTTTTGATTACCTTCAGCTATAGCTGTGGCAGCGGAGTTCGCATCATAAAAGTCAGTCGGCGTTTGACCAACGGGAGTGCCCTTTGGCGCAGGAGCCGTCATTTCTGGCGGAAGTGGATTGGCAATCGCATCCGAACCGACAGGTTTTGCCTGAGGCGGCTGTGCTGCAACTGTAGGGGCAGCATTACCTGGGCCGCCGGGAACTTTGCCAAGCAATGGAATATTTTCACCGGCAGCACGACGACGTTGATAATCTGCCGCTGGAATAAAGCTACCATCCGCAAGCCATACAATGTTGCCATAAGGCGTTTGCTGGAAGCTCTTTTGAAGGTTGGCAATATCAGTGCCACGAGTGACGGCCTGTTGCTGGGCCGTTTCTGCGCCAGTAAGGCCACGTTCCGCAATATTTTTCTGCACGTCTTCATAGGCTTTAGCGCCGCCGCCGATGCCCTGAAGGATTGCGGAGCCAAGATACCGGCTGTTTGATCCAGCCATGGTTCCGATGCCCGCCAAAAGAGGGACGAGATATTGTTCGCTTGTTAGCATGTCGCCCAGAGACTTCTTTGATGTTCCAGAATCTGGCGAAGAACCAGCCCCAAACATGTCGCCAAGCGTGCTAAGAATACCCTTATCTTTAGGGGTAGCCTCTGGCGGAACGATACCGCCATCCGGCGATACATTGGCTTGAGCATTTTTAGCATTGATGGCAGGCATATCAGCAAGGCCAAGATTCTTGGCAATCGTCCAGTCACCGTAGCCCTTTTTGGCAACATGCTGACCCATAAAATCAAGTTGATCCGCAGCGGTTGCAGGGTCTTTCAGGTATGCAATTTTATCTTCAGGCGAGCCATTTTTTGCAAGATCAGGATTACGCGCAGCGATGTATTCATCGCCAAGGCCTGCGTGAGGATACTTTTCAGATGCGCCCGCGATGTGAAGTTGCCCAAGGCCCGCAGATGATCCTTCGTCTCCAACGGCAGATGGATTAAATCCGCTTTCGCCTTTGATGACATTGGCAAAGTCTTTTGGATTAAGGCCATACTTTTGGGCAACTGTCTCTGCTAATGATTGGTAATCTGGCGTATCATTGCCACCAACCACATTGCCTTCGCTGCCATCGTGATGCTCACGATTTTCGGCCACGCCGCCATCTTTAAGAGCAAGTGCGGCCAGCAAACTTCCGATCCCAGAGCCGACAGTTGACGCCGCTGTGCCAATGCCAGAGACCAAGTTTGGAATACCGGCAATGGTGGTTCCGGTTCCTACAAGCTTGCTAAGATCACCAAATGTGCTCGACTGCTGACCGGTCGGGTTCTGGGCGGTCATAAGCTGATGGTTTTTGTTTTTGTCAGTAGCGGCCACGACCTGAGACATAGGGTCATCGGTCTGATATGGCTCTACGTCTCCGCCATCCGCATACCCGACAACGCCGCCGCGCTTTTGCGCTTGTGGCTGGTTGAGCTTGTCCAAGAATGCCTGAATGCCAGTAGCATCCTGTGCCGGAACCGCAGGCTGCGCAGCAGCGCCGGTTTCCGCATTGGCAGGAATAGCGTCCTTCGCAGGAATGGCGGAATGACCAACGATATCCTTGCGGTATTGATTGGCTTTTTGAATCACATTGCCAATATCCTCAGCGTGTTGGACATCGCCAAGAAGCGTATCGCCCTGCTGAGTACGGGCTGGGTTTGCTACGGCGAGATGGCCAACTGGAAGATTGGCCGCAGGGACAACGCCCTTTCCGCCCGGCGTACCGGCTGGCGATGAGCCATAGAGACCGCCTTGCTGGAACGGAGCGTATGACTGCTTTTGTGAGGCTAAAATTGCGGATAAATCATACGGGGAAACGACATCTCCGCCGTCAAAGTACCCTTCCTTCATATGGGTAGGCGTAACCACACCTCCCTCTGAATTAGCAACAACGCCACCAGAATAATGAGCAGGACGAGACGCCTTATCGTAGTCAACGGTTTTGAACCCCTGTGATTCGCCAACGGCTTCGGGGTGGACCTTTTCCACGTCCTGCGCCATGTAGCCGATATGGGTCTGCTCAGTAGGATCGCCCTTGTACTTGAACTTGTAGATCGGCAAGCCGTTCTTGGCCTTACCAACTTGCTTGATGTCTTCCTTCAAACGAGCATCAGAGAAGAATGACGTAGGCTGTGTGGTGGTCGTGGTCGAGCCGGAAAGCGCACCCGTGCCTTCGGCGATGTTCGCAAGGAACTGCGCCACTTGGAATGGGTATGCCTGCTGCTGCTGGAACTGGTTATACAGCGCGGACAGACCTGCCTGTTGCGTCTGCTGACCGAGCGTTCCCGCACCCATCTCTGCTTGAGCGCCCTGTAGGCCAGCCTGTTGACCCTGAAGAGCAAAGTTACCCTCTTGACCAAGACCGGCTTGATAATTCTGCGCTGCGTTCTGGAACCCTTGGTTTTCCATACCACCAATGGTCTGACCCAAAGCAAGGTTCTGCTGGTTCTCCAAAGCGCCGAGGCCGATATTGGCTCGATCACCACCAAATGCACCCTGACCAATCGCAGAGCCGAGCATCTGCTGCTGCTGCTGTTGGTTGATGTTGTTCATCTGCGCAGCGGTTGCGCCAACCGCGTTCTGCAAGAACGGGTTCATATAGCCTTGAACGCCCTGCTGAAAGCCTTCTGGCGTAAAGCCCTGCTCAACTTGGTTTAGGACGGGCTGCGCTGCGTTGGCGTAATAATTGGTCTGCGCGGTCGCCGCCTGTTGTTCCGCATTTAGGGGGGCAACGAAAGCATTAGGATCGGTGCTATACTGCTTAAACGGCGTTCCAGCAGTTGCTTGGGCTTGAGCATTGACGGAGTTGTACCGAGCCAAGACCTCTGGAGGAATGGCTACACTTGAGGTCGTTGTTCCAGTTTTACCCCCCATGTTATTTACTCCAAGCTAGATGTTGTTCACAAGAAGGGAACTGTTTCATTGCACTGCTCTATCCGTATGTCCAGTTTGGACGTTGTATAAAAAGAAAGCGCCAGCCGGAGGTCCGAAAGAACGCTCGTATAGTTTCACTTTGGCTTCTGTGCGATGGTTCGACAAAACGCCAATAATCAAAGGAAGGTTCAGATCGTCTGCAACCTTCTTGGAAAAATCACAAAGGCGACGCGCCCTACCGCCTTTTGCGCTACGGAACTCAGGATCGACGAAAATCGCCTTCTCTTCGAGCATCCAAGCGTCAGAGTACCACATCTGGCTCATTCGTAAAAGGACTGCACCCTCAATCTTTTTACCCGGCTCACCAATGATGCCTACAAGACCCTGCCAAAGATAAAGAGCTGGCTTAATCATTGCCAGCATCTTAGTAGGGTTGACGTCTTTAATACCATTTTCTTCCCAAGCGGCGAGCGCGAGTTCAAGCATTGCGCTCTCGTCTTCGGGTGTTCCTAATCTAATCGTTGGTTCCATTTTAATCCCTTTTTGGACCCGGAAGATTCTTCAATGTATTGATTGTTTTTTTGCGATATTCGGTAACGAAATGATCAAGGATTTCATGCCCGTGATCAATATCACCGCCACCGATCTTTGTCACATCCCGTGGATCAATGACATACTCACCACCGGCTGCGACGATCTCAACAGGTGCAGTACCGCCTGTAGCGAGATGCGAGTTGTACGGCCCCTTAGATGCGCTATAGGGCGTGCCTTGAGCATTATAGGGCATGTTATGGGCATTGTAAGGAGCTTTGCCCGCACCGTATGGCATTGCCCCATGCTCCATGTATGGATGCGATGAAAACATACGCTTGGCGACCTTGAAGCCAGCCATCGTGTTGCCCTCGCCCATTGCCCCAATAATATCGGCTGGAATGACGTATGAGCCTGATTCCACGTTCATTGGCAAATGATCGGTCCGACCGGCCACAGGACTATGGATTGGCCCCACATGAAGTTTGTGGCGCGGTGCCATGTTGCCCATGTATGGCGTGGTTTCCACTACGGATTGATTCATGCCGCCTTCTGCCTTTGTGTTACGGGCAGTGTTCAACGCGGCAGCGATAGCCTGATCCTGAGGATGACCCGCATGGATCATCTCGCTGATATTATGGCTAATCGTCTTTTGTGACTTACCGTGTGAAAGGGGCATAACGACCTCAAGTGTAGGAAACGGCAACGGTCATACCGGTACCGGGAGCAACAACTAAGCCTGTTGCGAATGGGAACTGAACCGTTGTGATGCCGAGAGTGGCAGGAATCGTGAAGATTTTGTTTAATGTGCCAGCAGCGTTATTCGAATCGTAAATGGCCCCAACCGTTGGGCTACCAGTCAAATCTGTGACGATAACCGTGGCCAGCCAACCTGCGCTGTTTTTTACAAGAGTAGCCGCTGTCAAGCCGAGTGCGCTATTTGTACCGGCAAGCCTATTTGTGCCGTTGACAATGCCATTGATGCCTTGAACGCCGTTTTTCTGTGTAGTGAGGATATCGTCTAAGGTTGCCATTAGAACTTCCCATCCAATTGGTAGCGGTAACGTACTGCGCCGATGCGGAAGAATGAGTTCAGGTCAGCCGTGGAATTATTGGGTGACGTAGAAACGCTGATCGCTAAAAGGCGGCTTCGGATACGAACGCTGATATACTCGGTTCCCTGCGTCATTGTATAGGGACCATACGCGACAGGAGTATCACCGGGATAATTGGTGCCATAAAACGTAATGTAGAGGGTAGCGGGAACACTTGATCCGCTCGCCGTCTGCCATTTGAAGTCAGGCCAAATCTGATCAACGAAAACGAGGTTATCAGCTTCGTTTAATTGGATGTAACCGGTCTCAAAGGACGAGATCATTGGCAACGTGTCGTTGTTGTAGCCAATCTCGTGCTGGTAGATCACACCGTTCGTTCCAGAGCCAATTGGCGTTCCAAGAACCGACTGGTCGGTCCAAGCAGACCGGTTCAGAGTGCCGTAATCCCACTGCTGAGTTCCGACATTGTATTTTACATACGAGTCGTTTTCGGTGACAGTTACCGTCCCAGTACCTGTACCCGTAGCCGTTGCCGTGAATATGGTCCCAACGGTATTTGATGCCGCCCCAATCGTTGTGAAGTCGGTCGTTCCAATCGATGAGATTGTATAGGTAGCGCCGACTGTAATGCCCGTAACAGGGTAATTTGTGTTGGATGTGTAATACCAAGACACTTCGCCAAAGACGCTATTTGGAGCGCATCGGATGGTCTCATAGTAAGTTGGATTGATGTTTTGGAATACCTTATCCCAGACAGGGCATAGGATTGGTTCTGGGCTGGAGCCACCAAGGCTCATGAACTTGTTCTGCGACATCCAATAAGTGATGCCGTTCATCAAGCCGCAAGCTTTTTTGGCAATCAAGCCAGCGCCATCTGCAAGTTTATTGAAGCCATACACGTTGGGAAGACCAACATACTGCATTGCCCACACCGACAGGTCTGTCCAGATCAGCGCCTGTTGCGGCCCTTGGATGGCTCCGACGATAAGAGAACCTTCTGGAATGCGGTAGGAACCGGCTTGGTTGTTTGCTGCCGCAATCCAAGTTGTAGCGTCCCCTGCATCTGACCAGCGAACCAGAAGCGGGTCTTGGATGCCGGTAACAGTTGAGCCATATGCCACAAGTTGCCGCGCTGGCATCGCAATAAAGATGCCTTGGTTCGCAGCAGGTGCTGTCGAGAGCAAAAATGCCGTTGTGGTGTTATTGGTTGGAGACCAATAGTAGATAGCGCCGCCCTGAGGGTTCGCCACAAGGATTTCGCCGAAGTTATTGATAGACCAATCAGAAGTCGTAACGGTTGTGGTATTTGGATACGCAGCGGGAACGCCAGCTCCGTATCCGCCATTGCCGTAGCCGTCGTTGCCATAGCCCAAAGCAGCGGACGCGGAACCGATGTTAAAGAAGTACTCAAAACGAACGCTGGAGTAATCCATTGCGAACACGTTTGATGACGTCGCAGCGGTTGATGCTGTAATCCGATATTGCGTTGAGCTGATATAGGTTACCGGGTAATTTCCATAGATCGTCAGGCCGGAGCCTGTCGTAGGTACGAGGAAAGTCGCCGTTGCGCCGGTGTAATATGGATGGTTTATTTCAGTGACGGTGACGTCGGAAAAACCAACCCCGCCAGAATAATCGGGGGTAAACGTAGGCACAGTTGAATTGGCCGTCGTCGCGTTTGCCACAACTCCGGTGTCAATTGTATAAATGCTGTAAGTGTTGGATGTGGTATAATTGGTGACGTTATAAACGCCTGAAATGAGAAGATTGGCAATGCTAATGGGGGTTTGAACCCAAGAATTGAACCCAGTTCGAATCTGGTTTGGCGCAAACATATTGCCGCCACCCGTGCTGGTTGTACCAACAAAGGTGCTAGATGTAGGCGAAGTGGCGAGATTGAATGTCGTTGCCGTTAGAGGTTTAACATAATAAGTTGTTGCAGAAGATATACCAGTCGGCAATGACGCAGATGGCGATGGATAAAAAGTAACCGCCGTATTCGCCACGGGGGTATAACCAGAGGTGACAACTGTTGCCGTCGAATTGTTGCTGAACGTCACGCCACTTTGGAAGCCGAGACCTGTGTCGTAAATGGTGACGACCGATGAGCCAGAAGTAGTTGTAGCAATAGGAACTACAGCGGTCTGGGTTCCAGAGCCTGCGCTGTTGATAACGATAGCCGTACCCGTTGCTTGCGGACTGGTAACTACCGAGAATGTAGTAGTAGTGGGGGCGGGAGATGCTGCCACATAGTATACTTGGCCAGCATTTAACCCAGAAGGCAAAGAATTGGTTGTGCTAAAAACAACAGGCGTGCCAACAACTAAGGACGACGCGGCAGAGCCAGTGACCGTCGCTGTCGTGGTAGTGATATTGATTGTCACCACATTGACAGCCGCTACCGTCACTTGAAACGTGCTATTCCAAGCTGACGGCGTGAACCCAGTCAATACAATGGTGTCGCCATTGGTTAGGCCGTGTGGAGCGGAAAATGTAATCGTTCCAATGCCACTAGCATATGTGGCACTTGTAATTGATGGGAACGTCAGAGAAAACACCGCAGTTGACGGGCTTCCTGAAATAGTAACGCCAAAACCGGGAGCCGCAGGTGCATCACTGGTGGTCACTTGTGGCGTGATGACCGTTTGCGTTCTGGTGGCATTTGAAATGTAAGAAAGGCTGTTATCAGCACCGACGGCTAGGCGCTGGTTGCCGTTCAAGTCTTCCCACGCGCGAAGCTCGGTAATGTTTGGTATGACAACGCCATTGGCCCAATTTACCCACCCACCGAGCTTCTGGATCAACCCTTTGCCATTACGGTCGGGAATGAACCTGATTAACTGCGATTGGGAGAACGCCGCCTCGTTTAACGCGGGCGTTTTATTGGTATCAATACCCGGTATCAGTTGCATTGTTGCGTGAGGCATGAATTATCCCCGCGTCGGTGTAGCAACAGGCGAAGGCGAGAACGATGTCCAGCCGTCAGCTTGGAACTTCTTGCGCGACTCTTCGACTATGGCTCCCTTCAGAAGCATTTGATACTGGTTCTCGTAAGACTGAGCCATCTGAGGATCATCCGATTCGCGACCAAAGTTGCGTTGGTATGCCGACAGATAGATCATCGAGGCCATAAGCAATAGATCAGGCAGATTTTGGCTAATAAACGTGTAGGTCGTATCGGCCAAACCAGAAACCGCATAGTTGTAAAGCGTCGGCTGGCGGGTCGTGCCGGTCACGTTGAACGTGTAGGTTCCGTCCGTCCAAGGCCCGAAAATCACGTTCTGCTGGGCTTGTCCGCCAGTTGCCAGATCGCCGCCATACATCGCAAAGTACTGTGGCGCACCGGCACCGGATTCCGTGGCGTAGACGTTCTGCAAAAAGCTCTTGGAGACTGGTGTAAGCGTCGTGACACTGCCGGTCTGAGACGTAGCTGTGATGGTCTGTAAGGTCACGAAGTCAGTGGCTGGAGCAATGGGCAACTGATTCGTACCGGATAGTACGGTGAACGATTGCTGGTTCTGCGTAGCAAGGAAGTCAACATCGCGGCTGATCCGCAGCTCGGCATAGTTGAGCATTTGCGGGATGATGTTTTGAAAGTTCACATCCGACGACGTGACAAGGCTATTTGGCGACGTTCCAGTCGTTACAAGCGTCTGCTGCAAGACCGCCATTGTGGCGATCTGAGTGACGTATCCATTGTATGAAAGGGCGGTCGTCGTCGTGGTCATGTTTATTACCCAGCCATGTTAAATGCCGTGTTCTCGACTTCCGAAACACGTCTAGACCAGCCTCTTCCGAAATTAGCATAAGTCGGTAGACTTTGCAAAAAGCTTAATCTTGCTTCGCAGACTGACGTAACAACCTCACGAGGGTTTGCCGTTTCAATAGCATCCAATGTGGCTGGGCCGATTTGTCCGTCAACATCAACACCGAGTACCGACTGAAGGGTTTTTGCGGCGCGGGACGGCCCCGAATTGATGGCAAAATCAAAGACGGCATAATCAACACCCATGGGGAGATCGTCCCCCTTGACCGTATCCCAATATTTTTCTTTGTACAGAGGCATGACGTCGTTCGGCGTCAAAGCCTTAATGTCGTCGATAGACACCTCATGTCCAACATAGTCTTCCCACGCGGACTTCGTGCACCCAAGATTTGTCGCCCCACCGGGATCGGCAGGATTGTTGACGTATCCACCTTCATTCTTAATGACGAGGTTGAAGCATTGCTCCCAATTATCGTTCATTTGGCACCGCAGATTTGTTTCCACTTGTCGTCGTGGGCAAGGATTTCAGCCGCCGTTGGGGTTGATAGCTTGTCATCCTTGCGGACATAGATCGGTTTTACCCAATCGCAGGACGAATCCACGATCTTTGTTTCGGGCGTTGCGCAGGCAGATAAGAAACCAACCGACAAAACGACGATAAATAACCGACTTACCATCATGGCTGACTCCATTGCTTGTTAAGCGTGTCTTGTGGTGACTGATCCTGCGAGACAGCCTGATCCACAGCTTCCGCCGTAGCATCGACCTTCTGCTCATGCTGAATCGCAACAGTAGCTTCACGGGCCTGTTCGCCCGCAGCGCCAATCGCCTTCTCGTGGTTTGCCCAATAAGCATATCCAGCGATCAGTGCCGCAACGAGCAAGATGCGTTGAACCCAAGGATTAAGAAGCAGAAGCATTTTGAGGCTCCGTTTTGGATTTTAACGCCAGCCCACCGCCGCCGCCCGCAAGGATAGCAGACGCGCCAATGGCCCAGTTTTGCGGGTCAAAGACCCCATGCTGGACAGCGTGGTATACGCTCACAGCACAATAAACGATGCACATCTTGGCCCACAGAATGCGGCCAATGTCCCACGTCTGGTTGTCCACGCCGGTGAACATATGCTTGAATGCTTGAAACATATCACATGTCTCCCGTATTCGTTGATGGGAATGCACGGTTTACGCCCCAAATAATGCGGACGGCCCCCGTTGATCCTGATCCAAATGCAGACAGGTCTTTACCACCGCCAGCGCCGTAAGAACCACCGCCACCGCCAGAATTACCGGCCAC
>Ga0208257_1000556_pt1 | contig 10498 bp, 17 predicted proteins | sample CryBogCBH10Sep07_FD_184610 | JGI IMG/M metagenome (GOLD analysis project Ga0208257, IMG submission 184610) | Freshwater microbial communities from Crystal Bog, Wisconsin, USA - CBH10Sep07 (SPAdes) | ecosystem: Environmental > Aquatic > Freshwater > Lake | place: Crystal Bog, Wisconsin, USA... | reverse complement strand
CAGGTTGTACTTCTACAACATGAGGTACGGAGATGATCCAGACTTGAAGGGCGACGTTAACGTACGTGCTCACGGTGCTGAAGCCATCATGGTTAAAGAGCAAGCTGCTCAGCGTCAAGCTCAGTTCTTGCAAATGGCGCTTCAAAGCCCAGTGGTTGAACAAGTTGTTGGTATGGACGGAATTGCGGAGCTTTTACGCCAAATGGCTAAGCAACTGGAACTTAACCCTGATAAAATTGTGCCGCCTGTTGAGATCATTAAACAAAAAATGGCTAACCAACAAGCTCAGCAGCAAGCCGAACAACAAGCAGCTATGGCTCAGCAGATGGGCCAGGCACAAGCGGGCGGTACGCCACCCAAACCCACTATGGGTGCTCAATTGATGAACGGAGCGCCAGTAGCTAACAACTTTGCGCCTCAAGCCGGGGTTGGTAGTTGACAAACTTCGTTCATCGTAGATAATTCACACAAAGGAGTATTTAAATGAAAGTTAACGAGAAAAAAGGTTTTTCTGAAGAAAACGTCAAGGGCGATTACAAACCTATGCGTAAAAGCGAAGGTGAAGGTAAAGAGCTAACTCAGGAAACCACCCACGGTGATGGTATGTCTAAAGGCTCCAAGTCTGAAGGCGCTGGCGGTAAAGACGGCGGCAACTTTGAACTCGGTAAGCGTGGTGGAAAAGAGTACCACGTTGAAGAAGCCCAAACAGACGGAATGTCAAAGTAAGTGGTTCGCATTGACGAGCGAGTAGCAAGATGTTTTTCACTGCTACGTTCCGAAGAGATGAAACCTCTGTTAGAATTCTTAAAAGCTCGAAGGTTAGAAACTTTAGAGAATCTTTCAATCGAGCAGAATGAATCAATGAAGTCTAGGTTGCAAGGCCGAAGCTTAGAACTTAAGGAAATCCTTGGGTACATTGAGGATGCTGGTAATTTACTAGCAAAAACCCGCAGACCTTGAGCAGACCGTTAAGTCGGAGCACAGAGTCACAAACCAAAATTTAAACCAAGTAGCAGACCGTAAGCGAATATGAACAGACCGTCAAGGCGGAGTTCTGAAGCGTAGTCGGAGCGAAGGAGATAGAAATGGCATTGCCAAAAGCAGTTCAAGAACAAGTTGACGCAGCAGATGCGTTGGTAGCACAGTTAAATGGGCAGACCGGGCAAACCCCGGAGACTATACCAAATGATCCACCACCAAACGATCCACCAGCTCCTAATCCAGAACCGCAGCAAACCGTTTCGCAAGAGCCAGAACAGAAGCCAGCAGTTTCTGAAGAAGTATGGGAACGCAAGTACCTAACTTTAAAAGGAATGTACGACGCTGAAGTACCTAGGCTACATGCGCAAGTGCGTGAGATGAATGGACAACTCCAGCAGCTCATTGCAGAAAATGCTGTAGCTAAAACACAACAGCAAGTACCTGCTCAAGCTACCGTTAAGCCTCTTATCACTGAACAAGACAAAGAAGCCTTTGGGCCTGATTTGTTGGATTTGATTGACAGGGCTACTGAAGCCAAGGTATCGGATTTCCGAAATCGTGAAGCTCAGTTGACCGCTAAGATTGAAGAGTTACAAGGCAAACTTGGTAATGTTAGTGAAAGACAAGTGGTATCTGATAAAGACCGCCTCTTTTCCGGATTAGCACAGCAAGTTCCTGATTGGGAAGCAATGAATGTTGACCAAGGGTTTTTATCCTGGTTAGCTGAAGTCGATCCGATCTATGGCCTACCAAGACAAGTAGCACTTAATAATGCGTTTGAGAACTTGGATGTAACCCGTACGGCTAATATTTTCAAACAATATAAAGCCACATTAGCACCTGCGCAGCAAACCCAACAGACTAGACAGCAACAGCTTCAGCGTCAAGTAGCACCGACTCGCTCGAAAAATTCGCCACCACCTGCTACTTCAGATAGTAAGCCTGTTTGGGATCAAAACCAAATAACGCAATTTTACGAAGACTGGAGAAGGGGTATGTTGGACGAAACTCAAGCGGCTCAAATGGAAAGAGATATCCATGCAGCCATTGCTGAAGGTCGTATAAGATAGTACACCCACATTGGTTGCATCCCACAATTTGTTTTTTAAAGGATGTAAATCATGTCAACAATTACCGCAGCAGCAGCCTATCCCATTAACTCTGGTGGCTTTAACAGCCCCGCTGGTCAGGTTGCCTACTCAGGCACAGCCTATTCTGGTTCATTTATTCCAGCCCTCTGGTCTGGTAAATTAGCTCAGAAATTCTACGCAGCTACAGTCTTCGGCGAAATCGCTAATACTGATTGGCAAGGCGATATCACTGGTATGGGTGATACCGTGATTATCAACACAATCCCAACAATCAATATCTATTCTTATAGTGTTGGTCAGTCTTTGAACTATGACGTTCCAGCTCCAAGCACAATTACTTTGACCATCAATCATGGTAAGTACTTCGGTGTTAACGTTAACAACGTTCTTGAACTCCAAGCAAAGCCAAAATTGATGGACATGTTCACCAATGACGCTTCTATGCAAATGAAGATTCAGATCGACAAAGACGTTCTGTACACAAACTTCAACCAAGGTGCAGCTGCTAACCAAGGCGCTACAGCTGGTGCTATTTCTGGTGCTTACAACCTAGGTACTGACTTGGCTCCTGTAACTTTGACAGCTTCTAATATTCTCCAAAGTATCACAGCTTTGTCAAGCGTATTGGACGAGTCTAATGTTCCTGAGACAGATCGTTGGTTAATCATTACTCCTACAGAGCGTCAAATCCTCATGCAATCTAACTTGGCTCAGGCTCAGTTTATGGGTGATGCTTCTTCTATTCTCCGTAATGGCAAGATCGGTATGATCGACCGTTTCACTGTTTATGTGTCTAACTTAGTACCAAGAGGTACAGCAGGTAACGCTTGGACAAACCCCAACGGTTCTACTGGAACTGAAGCCAGTGCATTAAAGCGTCACGCTATCATTGCTGGACATAAGTCTGCAATCACTTTTGCATCACAAATTGCTAAAGTTGAGAGCTTACAGAACCCCAATGATTTCGGTACATTGGTTCGTGGCTTGAATGTTTATGGTACTCAAGTTACTCAACCTAACGGTTTGGCTTTGTTGGTAGCAGCAGGCTAATAGATGAATGGGGCTTCGGCCCCGTTCTTTCCAACCCAAATTAATAGGTGAAAAAATGACATCACAAACAAAACTTGTTAGCGTCGGCGAATGGTCTAATACAGCAGCTCAGGTTTCTGGCGGTGACTATAGCGGCCCAATTGTTTTAAGCACTGCAAACTCACAAACAGCTACAGTAACTGGAAGTGGTACAAGCCAAACTTCTACAACTGCAGTTACAGCGCTTACAGGCGGAGCAGGTCAGCCATATCAGATCGTAAATGATATTGCTCACTTCAATACTGTTGGTACTACATTCAATACAGCTCAATTGACGAACCAAGGTTCTGCTTTTATTACTGTATTCAACAATGGTGCTAATACTTTGTTGGTTTATCCCCCTCTTGGTGGAACAATTAACTACGGTACAGTGAACTTACCATTCGGTATCACAACAGTCAAATCAACAACGTTCATCACATCAGATGGACTGACTTGGTTCGCAGCACACGCTGGCTAATCTGTAGGGGCCTTGTGCCCCTACTTTCCTATGAGGATTTATGGGAACTATTACAGCGCAAACCATTGTTAATAATGCAGCACTGCAGTTAACGGACGTCGCTAACGTACGGTGGACTTCTGCCGAGCTTTTAGGGTGGTTAAATGATGGCCTTCGTCAAATTGTGACGATGCAGCCAAATGCTACCTCTAAGATATCTAATGTCCAGCTTGTTGCTGGCACAAGGCAATCCATACCTAGCGATGGGTGGATGTTGCTTCGTGTTCATAGAAATATGGGTTCTGACGGCGCAACTCCTGGTCGTGCTATCCGTGTAATCTCTCGTGAAGTCATGGATTCTTTCAATCCTTACTGGCATACAGATACAGCGACTGCAGAAGTAAAGAATTTTATTTATGACATAGAAGACCAAATGGCTTTCTATGTTTATCCGCCCCAGATAGGCGGTCAATACATTGAGTTAAATTATTCCCAACAGCCTACCAACTTGACGCTTAGCCAAGTTATCCCGATTTTTGATGTGTTCGCATCTGCTCTTCTTGACTACATAATGTATAGAGCATGTAGCAAAGATGCTGAATATGCACCAGGTCTTCAACTTGCGCAGTTGTATTTGTCTACATTTACTGCTGCTATCGCTGTCAAAGACAAGTCAGAGAAAGAAGTTGCACCTGACAATGCTCTTGGCGTACGTAATCCTGCTGTTAGAGGAACTGATTCATGAGTTTTTATGAAGATACAGAAGTCAGTTACGACCTCTTTATGTCAGAGCTTATCCCGTATTTGCCTGATGTGCCTGAACTCGTGGTTACTCAAGCTATTAGAAATGCAACAATTGAGTTTTGCGAAAAGACTAGGTATCTTCAAGAAAACGTAAGTAATATTACGCCTATAGCTAATATTGATTGGTATGATCTTGGGCAATATATAGACGGTACATATACGGTAGTCGATATTATTGAAGCCTGGTACGGTGACGTACTATTGATACCCAAGTCAGTCGAGCAACTTACAAAAATTTACAGAGCCAACGACTGGCAGACAATGCAGGGGCAGCCATATTATTTCTACCGACGTAGAAACCATGTGATGAATATCGTGCCCAGGCCGTCATTTACTAACCCATTAACACCCATGCAGGTGTTGGTAGCTAAAGCGCCGACTAGGGTGTCTACAACTGTTGCGTACCCTATTTACGAGCATTTCTTAGAGCAGATTTGTTTTGGCGCAAGATCACGCCTTTATGGCACTCCAGGTCAGCCGTATTACGATCCTAAAGCAGCAATGGACTACAGAAAACGTTTCTTTGACGCAACAAACGAGGTTAGGGAAAGAGTTAACCGTGGCTTAACTCGTGCTGCTGTCAATATTGAATTCCAGAGGTGGACATGAGCAATATCATTAAAGTTGTCCAAAACGACACAGGGCCAACGATTGTTTGTACGATTACTGACCAGACAACTGGGAATCCAGTCGGTCTGACAGGGGCATCTGTTGTTTTAAAAATACGCCCTGTTGGGTCAACAACACTTCAAGCTACTGCCCCTGGGGTAGTTACAAACGGTGCTGCGGGGCAAATTGCTTTTTTCCCAGCTTCTACACCAGCTATGTTTGCAGGCACTCCTGGTAGCTATGAGGGAGAGATCGTAATTACGTACGCAAATGGTACAGTCCAGACAGTTTATCAAACCTTAAAGTTCCAGTTAAAAGCTGAGTTTTAATGCTTAATTCAACTAGCAATGGGGAAGCCCTATCAGTAAGTGTTTCGTTCGTAAGCCCTTTGGCTACGGCGACTTACGTATCTCCTGTTGCTAATGTTTCTTACACGCTTCCAGTAGCTCAAATCCAGTATATTGAGCTTGTAGCTACAACAATTACAGACTCTTCTGGTCGGTTTAAATACTTCCCTGATGCAGTTGTTGTATCTGACTCTACAGTCGTTAGCTTGCATTTTTATCGTAATTACACTGATTCTGTATCTGTATCGGATTACGAAGTCACTAGGATGACGTTTGTTAAGCAGTTGACCGAGATGGCAACTGCTAATGACACGATTACTACTGTTTGGCAGTACCGTAGAAATTACGCTGACTCTGTTGCTACATCTGATAACTTTAGCAAGTTACCCAAGAAAGGGGTTGCTGATAGCGTTACTTCCTCAGAGTCTTTAGCTAAAAACTTCCTTAAGTTTTACTACGAGGCTGGTTCAGTTAATGTTCTTGTAGAGAGTTACGCTGATCCGACATATTTTGCTGCTGATTACACAGGAACTTACACCTGGGCTGACCCAGTTACGCCAACAGACTCTGCTAGAAAGTTGCTTACCAAGTCTTTTTCAGACGCAGTTACGGCGATAGATACAAGTATTTACCAAGGTCTGACTTGGACATTTGCCGATACTCGAAGCGATGTGGTTGTCAGCTCTGAGATTTTGCATTTCTCCAATACCAAAGGACTGGCAGATTCGGCTACAGCAACTGAGCAATTAGCCAGAGCATACACAAAGGTTCTTTCCGATTCTTTCACGGCTGGTGAATCACTTGCTAAATTACTTAGCAAACCCTTTGCTGATTCGGCAGTTTCAGGCGATAATTACAGCCAGACAGTAAGTAAGGCATTTTCAGATTCAGCATCAACGTCAAGTACAGGCTCGTTGATTTCTCAAGGGTATTGCGACATTACGTATTTTGCTGCTGATTATGTCGGAACTTACGCAACATTTTCTTAAGGGGTTATTATGATTAACGAAGAAACAATTAAAGTAACTGGTTTAGTTACTGTCGAACTATTTGGCCCCGATGGGAAAATCAAGGAACAGACTCAGTCTAACTTGGTGACTACTGTTGGTAAGCAGTTTATAGTTTCCCGTATGTTTGATACAAGTCAAACCGTGATGAACTATATGTCTGTTGGCACCAGTACTACAGCTGCTGCTGTTGGTGATACGACACTTGGCGCTGAGATTTCTGGTTCACGCACTGCTAATACAAGTAATACATATACAGGCACAACAGGTACATACGTATGTACTTTAGGCGCTGGTGTTGGTACAGGTGCTGTAACCGAAGCTGGTATTTTTAACGCCTCAAGTGCAGGAACTATGCTTGCTCATACAGTTTTTTCTGTGGTCAATAAAGGCGCACTAGATTCTATGTCAATCACTTGGGCTATCACAATTAGCTAAGGATAAGTTATGACCGGATTAGCAACAACGATAAGTACAAGATCGACTGCGGGTACGGGGGCTACCGTAATAGGTTCGCCCCTATCAAATACCCAAGTTGATACTAACTTTATTAATCTTAATACTGTTCTTGCTGGTCTAACTGCAATCGCTCAAGTAACTCCTGGTACTGGTGTTGCTACAGCCCTAGCTAATGCGCTTAATGCAGCAAGTGGATTAGTTGCTAAAGATGCTAATGGAAACGTCTCGTATAACAACGATTCTCCTGGATATACAGCAGTAACAACTTCTGGTGGCACAACCACTATGACTGCTGCGTCAACATATATTCAAAACTTCAAAGGTACTTCTAATCAAACTGTTAAGTTGCCTGATGAGACAACTATTCCTGCAGGTACAGCGTACATCATCGACAATGACTCTACAGGTAGCGTAACTATTCAAGACAGTGGTGGTAATACTCTTGCTGTTGGGGTAACTGGTGCAGCGGGGTACTTCTACTCTACGTCTAATGCTACAGCCACTGGTGGGTGGGCTGGTTATGCCTTTATGCCAAACAACGTTCAGTGGGGGTCAGGTGGCCTACCATTAGCATACGGCGGAACAGGTGCTATCACAGTAGCAGGTGCACAAACAAATCTTCAAGTCGATCCTGCGGGAACGGCCATTGCGATGTCCATAGCTTTGGGGTGAGTAAAAAGGAAAACAAATGTCTAACACATTCACGAGATATGTAAGTAAGTCAGTAGGTACTACGCCTGTAGTGCTAGTAACTGCCGCATCTGCAACGCAGACAACTGCAATAGGGTTAACATTGTCAAACACGACAAGTAGCCCTATTACTGCAAGCGTATACATAACTGCATCTGCGGTGAATTACTACCTTGTTAACAATGCTACGATTCCAGTTGGTGGTTCTTTAGCTTTGTTTGGCGGTGATGGTAAGGTGGTTCTCAATACTGGCGATGCTTTCACCGTTGTCTCTGGAACTGCAAGTTCACTCGATGCAATTTTAAGTGTTTTACAAATCACATGATAGGCTAACCATGTACATTGGCAACACCGTTCAAAACCAAGGGTTTACACCGCAGGTAGATTTCTTCAGCGGTAACGCAAGCACGACTGCGTTCACGCTGTCTCGCCCAGTAGCGTCTGTATATCAGATGATTGTTAATGTAGCTAATGTAGATCAGAATCCTGGATCAGCGTACACAGTATCTGGTAACACAATCACATTTAGCTCTGCGCCTCCAAGTGGAACAAACAACATCTGGGTTGAATACACGAGTTTAATAACTCAGGTTATTGCTCCTAGCCCTGGTACTGTGTTTCTCGGTACATCAACTTCCTCAACAAATACTGTCACAAACAAAATACAAGTATCTATAAACGGTACAACCTATTATTTGTTGGCATCTACTTCAGGAACATAATGAACGAAATCAAACTCTCAGCACAAGTATTCAACGGACTCATGCAGTATCTAGATAACCAACCTCACAGGGAAGTTAGACAACTCATAGATGCTATTACTAGAGAAGTGCAAGAACAACAAAAGCCTAAAGAGGTAGAAGATGCCACTAAGCACGATTGATTCGACAGGTCTATCTAATCCGTTTGGTGCGCCAACTGGAGGTAACGTCATGGCAACATGGACTACTGCGGGTCGTCCTGCTACGCCTTCAACTGGACAGTATGGATACAACACTACTTATGGTGGTGTAGAAGTTTATAACGGTAGTGCTTGGGATACGATTACTGGTGGGCCTGCTTTTAGTGCTTATTGCGTTACTGGAACAACTTTGTCATCAAACGCTTTTACAAAGTTAATTTACGATACAAAGTATTACGATACAAACGGTTGCTATAACAATACAGGTTCTACCGTAACTCTTAATGGAATATCAACGCCTAGTTATTCTTTTGCACCCAATGTTCCAGGTTATTATTTGTTTACTGCAACTAATAATGTTGTTGGTTCTCCAACAAACACGGTTGTTGAAATACTTAAAAATTCAAACACTCAATCTATTTATGGAAGTGGTGTATCTAACGGTTCAAATACTCCATATTTTCAAACGGCAGGAACACTTTATTTAAATGGAACATCAGATTATGTTAGTGCAAATATGTATGTAAATGCTTCTGGTTGCAGTTCAAACACATCTACTGTATTTGTTTTCCAAGGTTCTTTAATAAGAGGTGTATGATGGCTTTATATGATCAAATAATTGCGATTTATCCAACTCTTACATCTGCTGATTTTTCTCCAATCACAGGAACAATTCGTTTGCAAAATGATAGTGACGGGAAAGGCGATTATATAAAGTCATGGAATCACCCAACATTAGCTCAACCAACTGAAGCTCAGTTACAGGCGACAGGAATATAAAATGTACATCGGCAATCCATTAATCCAGAGTGCATTTCTCACTGATCAGTTCAGCGGGAATAACTCGACCACGGCTTTTACAATGTCTGTGGCTCCTGCTAACACAGCATCTGTTCTGGTTGCCGTATCAGGGGTACTACAAGACCCATCAACATACGCTGTAGTTGGTACAACCCTTACATTCACCCAAGCACCCCCAACGGGTACTGGGAATATCTCTGCAAGGTACTTAGGTATTCCTGCATCTGGAGTAACAACAACTGCATACAGAACAGTAACAACCTTTACTGCAACTGCATCACAGACAACCTTTACGCCTCCTAGCTATACAGTTGGGTTTATTAACGTATACAGAAACGGTGTACTGCTAACCCCTACATCTGACTACACGGCATCTAACGGAACAACGGTAGTACTGGCAAGTGGTGCGGCATCTGGAGATACGGTAATCGTAGAGAGCTTTCTGGTTAGCTCTGTGCTTAACGCTATACCGAATACTGCGGGTAGTGTGGGGTCGAGTAACCTAGCTTCTAGCTTAACGCTAGTAACGCCTACTATCTCAGGCAACTTAAACTTTGCATCGGGTACAAACGGTATTGTGTTTAACAATACAACATCTGGAGTATTAACTAATAGTACGCTTAATGACTATGAGACAGGGACTTTTACTCCTTCGCCAACAGCAATTACAAACTGTAGTTCCATAGCAATAACCTATGCAGTATATACAAAAGTTGGAAGAATGGTGTATTGTGAAATATCTGGGACTTTAAATATTACAACAACAGGCTCTGTATATTTTATATTTAACACACCGTTTGCGGCTTTAAATAGTTTAGCAGGAGTTTCAGGAACTTTTGTTTGTGGTTCTGGGTATGGTGTAGTTATAGATAATTCTGGATTAACTAACCAAGTGTTTGGAGCGCAAACAATACAATCTTCTTCTTCTGGAACTGCTCAAAGTTTTGTTTTGGGTTATTCATATACAGCGGCATTCTAAGGATCAACAATGGCAACAAACGCACAATACTTAGCAAGCCTTGTCAATTCAAGTGGCAACATAGTAGTTCCTGTTGCAAACGCAGGGATAGTATTTAACAATACAAATACAACTGCTAGTCCTACTTCAACAACTCAGAATGACTATGAGACAGGGACTTACACCCCAACAGTAACTTGGCAAACAGGAAGTGCATCTTACACTTCTTCAGGAACATATACAAAAATTGGAAACATTGTTAACGTATCCGTTAATATAAGCATAACAAGTACGGGTGGAACTGGAATTTTATTTGCTACTT
>Ga0208257_1000546_pt1 | contig 10554 bp, 15 predicted proteins | sample CryBogCBH10Sep07_FD_184610 | JGI IMG/M metagenome (GOLD analysis project Ga0208257, IMG submission 184610) | Freshwater microbial communities from Crystal Bog, Wisconsin, USA - CBH10Sep07 (SPAdes) | ecosystem: Environmental > Aquatic > Freshwater > Lake | place: Crystal Bog, Wisconsin, USA... | reverse complement strand
CATAAAGGCTCACATACTGATTTATCTAAACTTAAAAAGGGTGGTAAGATTAACAAAATTGGTGCTGGTAAAGCAATGCCAGCAGCTAAAGACATGGGAGTATTAGGTATGAAAAAAGGCGGCAAAGCAGAAGTTATGGGACCAAGAACAATGTCACAAGATGCTGAAAAAGGTTCTAATAAAAAGACTAAATTTGGTGAAGCAGCAGTTCAAAAACGTGGTCATACTAGAGGTAAAAATTTAGGTGATGCTGGTAAAAAATTAGGTTTGCAAGGTGGTGCTAAATCTGGTAAAGGTACTTATGGCGCAGCTCCTGTTAAAATGTGTGGCGGCGGCATGAAAAAAATGGCTAAAGGCGGTTCAGCTTCAGCTCGTGCTGATGGTATTGCTTCCAAAGGTAAAACAAAAGGTAAATGGTGCTAAATTATGGCTAAAGACGACTATAAAGGTCCAACGCCAGAAGAAATGGATAGAGCAGCTAGAATGATGGAAAAAAATATTCCTCCCGTTGCTCCTTCTAAATTAGAACCAAAAGCTCCAGTACCCCCTATTAATGTGCCAGTTAAAAAAGCTAAAGGCGGAAAAGTTAAATCTGCTTCAGCTCGTGCTGATGGATGCTGTATTAAAGGAAAGACAAGAGCATGATGGCTTCTCGCGGTATGGGTGATATAAAAGCATCTAAGATGCCAAAGAAAAAAATGATTGTTCGTAAAGACAATCCTAATGATGTAGAAGTATATAAAAAAGGAGGCAAAGCTGTGGCAGAAAAGTGGATACAAAAAGCTGTTAAAAAACCTGGTGCTTTAAAATCAGCATTAGGTGTTAAAAAAGGCGAAAAGATTCCAGCTGGTAAATTAGCTAAAGCAGCTAAAGCTCCAGGCAAAATGGGTAAAAGAGCTCGTTTAGCACAAACATTAAAAGGTTTAAAGAAGTAATGAAACCTGGTTTGTATGCAAATATACATGCTAAACAAAAAAGAATAGCTGCAGGGTCTGGAGAAAAAATGAGGAAGCCTGGAACTAAAGGTGCTCCTACAGCAAAGCAATTTAAACAAGCTGCTAAAACAGCAAGGAAAAAATAATGGCGTATACATCAGGGACTACTGGATTTAACCTTGATTTAAACACCTTAATAGAAGAAGCTTTTGAGAGATGTGGACAAGAGCTCCGTACAGGTTATGATTTAAGAACTGCAAGACGTTCTATTAATCTTCTTACTATTGAGTGGGCTAATCGCGGTATTAATTTATGGACTATTGAACAAGGACAGATTCCATTAGTGACTGGCCAGATAGGCTATGCTTTGCCTGTTGATACCATAGATTTATTAGATACTGTAATTCGTCAAAATAATGGCACCACAAATCAAATAGATATTAATATAAGTCGCATATCTGAATCTACATATTCAACTATACCTAATAAATTAACACAAGGTCGACCAATTCAAGTTTGGATTAATAGACAATCAGGTAATGTAAATAAAACAACTTCATACTTATCTAGCGATATAACATCTACAGATACTACAATTAATGTAAGTGATGCTTCACAACTACCTGCATCAGGATTTATTAACATAGATTCTGAAACTATATTTTATGCTAACGTATCAGGTAATCAATTACAAAACTGTGCAAGAGGTCAAAACAATACTACAGCTGTAGCACATAGTGCCACACCTACTAACTATATTTATATTAATTGGTTACCTTCAATTAGTGTTTGGCCTACTCCAAATGCACCTGGTAATCAATATACCTTTATTTATTGGAGAATGAGAAGACTTCAAGATGCAGGTACAGGTGTTAATATTCAAGACATACCATTTAGATTTATTCCTGCTATGGTTGCAGGTTTAGCTTATTATTTAAGTGTTAAATTAAATTGTGATTTACAAAGAGTTACTGGATTAAAAGCTGATTACGAACAACAGTTCCAATTAGCCGCAGACGAAGATCGCGAAAAAGCGCCTGTTCGTTGGGTTCCACGTAATATGAATTATTACAGGTAATTAAATGCCTAGTAAATATGCTGCAGGTAAGCACTCTATAGCAGAATGTGACCGTTGTGCACAACGATACATGCTAAAAGAACTTAGAATACAAACATTAAAAACTAAGCCATATAGAGTTAAAGTATGTCAAAGCTGTTGGGACCCAGATCACCCGCAGTTATTAATTGGGATGTGGCCTGTTTCGGATCCACAAGCAGTTAGAGAACCAAGACCAGATGTGTCATACTTAGCTTCAGGCAGTAGTGGTCTACAAATTGCATTAACAGATACAACGACAGAACGAGGTATTGGATTTCCTGAAGGCGGTAGTAGAGTTTTTCAATGGGGATGGTCTCCTGTAGGCGGTGCTCAACAATTCGATACATTACTTACTCCAAACGATTTAATTGGTATTGGACAAGTAAGCAGTGTTACAATAACAACAACTTAAATATTTAGGAGAAGTAAAATGGGTTATAGATCAGTAGCAGACGGTGTTACAAAGTCTGGAAGAACTAAAGGTAAAAACTTAGGTGATTCTGGTCCTAATGTAGCAATTCAAAATGGTCCAGCAACAAAAACAGTTGGCAAGAAAAATGCTGACATGAAAACAATGGGCCGTAATTTAGCTAAAGTTAAAGCTCAAAAAGGAAGATAACATGGTTACTAAAGTAAATCCAACACCTGCTGGAGAATATCCATTAGGTCACGCTAAAGAAAATAAAGATGCAAGTGCATATACAGGTTTTGTATATCCTGCTGGCGGTGGTGATGATATCAATGTCTATAAACAACCTATGATTAATGATTTACCTACAGGTTCAAATGGATATCCTGATACACCTAAAACAGAAGGTATTGAAACTCGTGGTAATGGTGCAGCTACTAAAGGCCGTAAAGCTCGTGGCCCAATGGCATAATGAATTACTTAGAAATCTATCAAGCAATACAAGACTATAGTGAGAATACTGAGGCATTATTTGTCCAGAATATTCCTCGCTTTGTCAAAGAAGCTGAAGATAGAATCTATAATTCGGTACAAATTCCTGCTTTACGTAAAAACGTAACAGGTAGCCTAACTGCAGGTAATACATACTTATCAGCACCTAATGATTATTTATCTACATACTCCTTAGCAGTTATAGATGCTACAGGTACCTATAATTACTTGTTAAATAAAGATGTAAACTTTATTAGAGAAGCTTATCCTGGCCCATCATATCAAGCGTTGCCACAATACTATGCTTTATTTGGACCTAACTATAGCAACTTAAATGAGTTATCTTTTATTTTAGGACCGACTCCTGATGCTAACTACGGTGTGGAACTACATTATTTCTATTACCCAGTCAGTATTGTTCAAGGCGTTATTACTACATTAAATACTCTTGTTGCAGGTACAGGCTATACACCAGGCACTTATGAAAACGTTGCTTTAATAGGTGGTTCTGGTTCAGGTGCATTAGCTACAATTAAAATTACAGGTAGTGGCGTTACAAGTGTTACTGTGGTTAATGGCGGTTCGCAATATGTAGTTGGTGATATTTTAAGTGCGGCATCGTCTTCTATTGGTAATTCAGGTTCAGGGTTTAGTATTACTGTTAATGGTATAAACAATGCGGACGGCACAAGCTGGCTAGGCGATAATTATGACCCCGTACTCTTTTATGGTGCTATGCGTGAAGCTATGCTATTCATGAAAGGTGAGCAAGATTTAGTGACTTACTATGAACAAAAGTACCAAGAAGCTCTTATGCAACTTAAACGTCTTGGTGATGGACTTGAAAGAAACGATGCATACCGTAGAGGTCAAACAAGTTTGGAATACAATAAACTATAATGCCTATTATTCAAACACAAACTACGGTATTCAAGCAAAATATATTGAGTGGGTTAGAGAACTTTACTCCAACTTCACCTTATGTTTATAAGATTGCTCTATATAATGGCAACGCTAGTTTATCAAACACGACTTTAACTTATACAACAGTTAATGAAATTACAGGTACAGGCTATACTGCAGGTGGACAAGTGGTAACTCCTATATTATTAGGTAGTGACTCATCTAATAATACTGCTTATGTATCCTTTAATAACGTCACTTGGAGTCCAGCAAATTTTACTACTGCAGGGGCTTTGATATATAATAGCACTACAAATGCAGCTGTCTGCGTATTAAATTTTGGTAATGTCAAGACTGCAACAAATACTTTTACAATAACGTTCCCAGCAGCTACATCTACCACTGCTGTACTTAGAATTTCATAAGGAGAAATATATGATTAAAGAAACAGGCGGCTTTGGAGATTCAGCCATCGCTACATTAAATACAAATGCTATTTCAGCAGAAGACATGGGCGTACATGGTCACTACCACGTTCTTTGCCGTGATAAAGATGGTAATATTAAATGGGAAGAAGAGTTTCCTAATTTAGTTGTTGCTATTGGTAAACAGTTTATGTTGGATACACTTTTAAGAACATCTGGTACATATACAACAACAGGTCCATTCTTAGGTCTTATTGGTAACAGCACAACATTTGTTGCTACTGATACTATGGCTTCACATACATGGACAGAATTTGTTAACTACACAGTTGGCGGTTCAGCAGTTCGTGGTACAGCAGTTTTTGGTGCATCTACTTCATCTGGTTCAACACCTTCTAACGTAACAACATCTACAGCTTCAGCGATTACTTACACTATTACAGGTGCAGGTGGTACAGTATATGGTTGCTTCTTAGTATTAGGTACAGGTGCAGTTAATACTCAAAGCTCTACAGCTGGTACTTTATACAGTGAAGGTAATTTCTCTGTTGCAAAAGCAGTTACAGCAGGCGACACAGTAGCAGTTACATACAGCACAACAGCGACTTCTTAAGGAGCTTAAATGGCCCTTGTAGTCTATGATCGGGTCCAGCAGACTGGTACAGCAAACACGACTGTTAGTTTTACACTATCAGGTTCTGTAACAGGTTATCAGTCTTTTTCCGTTGTAGGTAATGGTAATACTACTTACTATTCTTCAGTAGATACTAGCGGAAACTGGGAAGTAGGACTAGGAACGTATTCAACTACGGGTCCTACTTTAACTCGCACTACGATCCTATCATCTAGTAACTCAGGGTCAGCTGTTACCTTTTCAGGTACTGTGAATGTATGGATTGATTATCCAGCACCTAAGGCTATTTATCAAAATACTGCTGGATATATTGCGTATGATTTTACCAACGCTACTATTACAGGTAGGCTAAATTTCCAAACAAGTACAGCTAATAGTACAACAGGTATTTATGCTCTACCAAGTGGTACTTCAACTGCAGCTTCATGGCAAGCTACAAATAACTCAGATCCTACTAATGCCTCTAAAGTATTAATTGCAACTAATGGATCAACTGACGTACAGCTTGTATCTGGTAGAAATGGTACTGGAACTTATTTACCTTTAAGCTTTTATACTAATGGTTCACAAGGCGCTCAACTAGATACGTCTTATAACTTTAAAGCTAATGGTCAACTTATTGCAGGTAATGGCCTACATGTAAATAGCCAAACAGTTAGTGTAAGTTATAGTATTCCATCAGGCTCTAGTGCTATGAGTGCAGGGCCTATTACTGTGGCAAGTGGTGTTACAGTGACTATACCATCAGGATCTCGTTGGGTAGTTGTTTAAATGTTTGGCTTTTCAACTTTTTCTCAGTCGCCGTTTTCATCATTAGGCACTCAGAATTATGTATTAAGTTTAACTGAAAATGTTACATTAGCTGATGTAGTTTCAATACTAGCCAGCTTTCCATTAAGTGATACAGAGAATATCACGATGGCGGATTCAAGTTCACAAACATGGTCTGCATTACAAAGCATTACTGAGAATACAACGTTAAATGATGTTGATACGATTACAGCTCAGTTTGCAGGAAGTATTAGTGAGAATAGTAATTTAGCTGATTCTAGTACACAAGTTACAAGCTATAAAGTAAGTGTTTCAGAAAATAGTAATCTTGCAGATACGGTTACAATTACAGCGCAGTTTGCATCAAGTATTACAGAGAATAGTGGTGTTGCTGATGTCTTAGTCATTACCGCACAATTTTTAAGCAGCATCAGTGAAAATAGTAATTTAGCTGATTCAAGCACTCAAGTATATGCCTTCTTAGTTAATATTGCTGAAGGTGTTACTGTAAATGACTTTAATTCAGAAGTAGATTTTTTCTTTGAAGGTATTGTAGAAAGTATTACAGCTGCTGATTTTAGTACACAAGTATCTAACTTTATAGAAACAATTACAGAAAATGGATTGATTGCGGATACACCTACTATAGTTGCTAACTACTTATTATCTGATACTGAAAATATAACTATAAATGATGTAGAAACAATAACAGCCAATTATCCTGTATCTAGGTCAGACAATGTGACAATGGAAGACGTTGACAACATATCGGCACAGTTTGCAGGAAATGTAACAGAAAATAGTAATTTAAATGATACAAGTAGTCAGCAATCTAACTTTACGCAGTCAGTCACAGAAGATAGTCAGCTAAACGATACAAATAGTCAACAGTCTAATTTCTTACAAAACATTACTGAAGATAGCCAGATATTAGATGTAGAAGCGTTAGTTGCTAATTTTGTAGGAAGTGTCATTGAAGCTACTACAATAAATGAAGTTATTCAGATTGGTATTGCATTCTTCTTTAATATTACGGAAGACTCTACATTAGCTGATGCAACAACTGCAAGTAACCAAATTATAAGAAGTATTACTGAAAATATTACAGTAGCAGACGTTATAAGTATAAAAGCCAACTATACAGCATCCGTACTTGAAAGATTTAGTTTATTAGATTTTGCTGTAACTAAAGGGTGGCTACGCATTAATGATGACCAAACTGTTAATTGGGCTAATATAAACGATTCTAATACAGGTAATTGGGTATTAATTGACAATACTGAAAATACAACGTGGTCCGCTATAGATACTACTCAGACAAATAGCTGGAACAGCATTAATAATGCAGAAACAAGTAATTGGGTAACAATAAATAATAGTCAATAAAAGAAAAAATAGACTATAATAATAACTATTGAAATAAGGACTTTTACATGGCATCAACCTATTCAACCAGTTTACGTATTCAACTTATAGGCACTGGCGATCAAGCGGGTCTATGGGGTGCTACGACTAACACTAATTTAGGTACTTTAATTGAACAGGCTATTACAGGCGTTCGTTCAATTTCTATTGCTGGATTAACAACTTACACTCTAACAAACTTAAATGGGTTAAGTGATGAGGCTCGTAATGCCGTATTAAGTTTTACAGGTGCTTTAAGTGCTGATTGTACAATTGTAACGCCTGCTGTTAATAAAGTTTATATTGTTAATAATGCGACTTCTGGTGGTAAAAATGTCATCATGTCTACAGGTTCTGGATCTACAATATCCGTTCCTAGCGGACTTACATATATTATTTATAGTGATGGCACCAATTTTTACTTAGCAAGTAGCTATAACGCAGGCAATGTCACAATTACAGGTGGTACAATTAACGGTACTACGATTGGTAATTCAGTCCCTGCAGCTGGTACATTTACTAATTTTGCTACATCAGGCACAGTCACTTTTGGCGGCACAGGTGCAATTACTTTACCATCAGGCACAACAGCCCAAGAACCTGGCACCCCTGTGGTCGGTATGTTAAGATTCAACACTTCAACACCTGGCTTTGAAGGTTACAACGGCACTAACTGGGGTTCAATCGGTGGAGCGCAAGCATCAGGGGCAGTCTATGAGAATAAACAAGTGATTGCAAGTAACTACACCATGAGTACAGGATATAGTGGTGAATCAGTAGGCCCAATTACAATTAACAGCGGTGTAACAGTCACCATTCCTAGCGGATCACGCTGGGTTGTATTATAGGAGAATTAAATGGCAAGTATTATAAATGCAAGTACTTCAAGCGGGGTGGTTACTACAGCCGACACCAGCGGGATTTTACAATTTCAAACTAATGGCACAGCTACAGCAACAATTGATACGTCTGGTAACGTAGGGATTGGTACTGCGAGTCCTGCAGCAAAATTAGATGTTGTTCGTTCAAATAATGGTGTAGCATTTCGTGCTTACAACAGCGGAAATAGTATTGGTTGTGATATTAACGTTGGTACTGGAAATGTTTATTTTGAAGATAATACAGGAAATAACTTTTACGCATTGAATCCAAGTAATAACTATCTTTGGTTTGGATCTAATGGTGCAGAACGTATGCGTATAGACTCTAGTGGTAATGTATTGGTAGGGACTACAGCTCAATTGCTTACTGAAAAAATGGCTGTAAAAAGCACAGCTACATATGTAGCAACATTTCAAAATGCAACAAATACAAGCGGATATGGCAGTATTTATTCAAGTATAGGTTCAGCAGGCAACAACACAAGCACATTCCATTTTCAAGGTAATACTAATGCTGTTGGTAATTGGTATTTATATGGCAATGGAACAACATCATATTCATCTGACCAAAGATTAAAAAAGAATATTCAAACTACTCGTGATGGCTATATTGATGATTTATGCAAATTAAGAGTTGTTAAATATAATTGGAAAAATGACGCAGAAGGAACTCCATTAGAATTAGGTCTTATTGCTCAAGAAGTAGAGCAAGTATTTCCAAATCTTGTTCAAGATGATATAGGAAAAATTAGCCCTGAAGATGATACAATTTATAAACAACTTAAAGCTAGCGTTCTTCCATTTATGTTATTAAAAGCAATCCAAGAACAACAAACCATCATCAACGACCTAAAAGCAAGAATAGAAACACTAGAAGGAGCTAAATAATGTCAAGCGTAGTCATAGCAGGCGATACCTCAGGATCAGTCACCCTACAAGCCCCGTTAATCGCAGGGTCAACGATAATTTCTTTACCTGGTAATTCAATGAACATGGGCAACGGTGGCGGCAATGTATCTACAAACACAGCGTTAGGTGGAAGTGCTTTAAATGCGAATACGACTGGTGCTTATAATACTGCAGTTGGCACACAAACTCTTCAATTAAATACTACAGGACAACAAAACATAGCAGTTGGATTTAATGCTATGGGTAACAATACCACAGGAACAAATAATACAGCAGTGGGTGTTAATGCACTTCAAGCAAATACAGTAGCACAATACAACACAGCTGTAGGTGGAAATACTCTTTACAACAACACCACTGGCACACCCAACGATGCTTTCGGTTACCAAGCTCTTTATGCAAATACGACTGGTTTGCAAAATGTGGCTGTTGGTCTACAGACTTTATATAGCAATACAACTGGATCTTCTAATACCGCAGTAGGTACGCAAGCACTTTACTACAATACAACAGGTCAAGGAAATACATCTTTAGGCACATATTCTGGCGGAGTAAATGTAGGATCTGCTACAACCTTTAGTCAATCCACTTTTGTAGGATATGCTGTTGGATATAAAAATACAGCTAGTAATAATACCGCTATTGGATATAGTGCTTTAGGAAACAATACAAGCGGTACACCAAATGATGCCTTTGGCTACCAAGCTCTTTATAGTAATACGACTGGTGCAGCTAACGTAGGTATTGGTTCAAGCTCACTTTACACAAATACTACTGGGCAAAACAATACGGCTGTTGGCAATCAAGCCATGTATTACAATTCTACAGGCTCTAATAGTACAGCTTTAGGTCAAGCTGCTTTATATAGAAATACTGCATCTAATAATACAGCAGTTGGCTTTAATGTTTTATTAAGTAATACCACAGGCACACCAAATGATGCTTTCGGTGCAAATGCTTTAGCCAACAATACGACTGGAAATTATAATGTAGCTGTTGGCAATGGCTCATTAAATTCAAATACAACTGGATCTTATAATGTTTGTGTTGGAGCAAACTCTGGAACAAGTATTACAACTGGCACAACTAACACTTGTATTGGCCATTCAGCTGCAGCAACAGGAACAAATAATATAACAACAGGTATCAATAATGTTCTTATTGGTCAAAGTACAAGAGCTTCTGCTGCTGGCGCACAAAATCAAATTGTTATTGGTGGTAGTAATGTTGGTCAAGGCGACAATTATGTTTCAATTGGTATTGGTGGTACAAACTACATCTATGCACAATTCACCTCATCCGCCACCTGGACAAAAGCTTCAGATCAACGTATTAAACAAAACATACAAGATACACCTATTGGCTTAGACTTCATTGATAAACTTAGGGTCGTGACCTACAACTGGAAACCAAGTAACGAAATCCCACAAGACATCATAGGTTATGCGGAAGAGAACACACAAGACTTAGAGACAACCATGTACGGCTTTGTCGCACAAGAAGTTAAAGCTGCTATGGACGAATTAGGTTACGACAACTTCACAGGCTGGAACGTAAGGGAGGCCGATGGTCTACAAGGTATTGCGACAGACCAATTCGTACTACCACTCATCAACGCAGTTAAAGAACTCAAAGCCGAGTTAGACGCAGTTAAAGCAGAACTAGCAACAATTAAACAAGGAGCAGCATAAT
>Ga0208257_1000543_pt1 | contig 10560 bp, 9 predicted proteins | sample CryBogCBH10Sep07_FD_184610 | JGI IMG/M metagenome (GOLD analysis project Ga0208257, IMG submission 184610) | Freshwater microbial communities from Crystal Bog, Wisconsin, USA - CBH10Sep07 (SPAdes) | ecosystem: Environmental > Aquatic > Freshwater > Lake | place: Crystal Bog, Wisconsin, USA... | reverse complement strand
TTTAGTAAGTCATACACGGGACTGCTACCTACGGGATAGATATCGAGGCTCGGAATCTCGGATACTAATTACAGACGCAATGACGGATGCATACGGCATTGTTGATACGCCATATAAAAACACATTAACTCCTACTAGCAGGTGGGTAGGTTTGAAGTTCTGATGCTGAACGAAGGGTTCGAATCCCATAGTGTGTTTCTATATGGTTTTTTATCGGTCCTTAGTAAAATGAATATTACACTAGGCTACGAACTTAGAAGTGGGAGTTTGATTCTCTCAGGACCGGCCAAATAAAGGAGTTAAATATGAGTGATGGTGGTAAAGGTTCAAGTCCTAGACCATATAGTGTATCTCAAGAAAAGTTCGCTAGTAATTGGGATGCAATATTTGGTAAGGATAAGAAATCGAAACAAGAGAAGGCTCTTGATGAGTTGGCTCGAATTTCGGATGAGTTGGGTCTCCACTATGATGATGTGGAGAATCCATTAGTAAAGAAATAATATCTCAGTAGTGTAATGGCAGCACAACGGTCTCCAAAATCGTTTGTGAGGGTTCGAGTCCTTCCTGGGATGCCAATTTAAGGATTGATATGAAAAATTTCGACATAGAAAAAGTTAAGGAATTCTTGTCAGAACAAGGACCAGACACTAAAGTTTATCTTGGTGCAGATTCCGAAAGAGTTCGTGTTGATGGTGTATGGTATGCAGATTATGCTTTGGCTGTCGTAGTTCATATTAATGGCCGTCATGGCTGTAAAATCTTTGGTTATGTTGAACGTGAGTTAGATTATGACCATAAAAAATCTAAACCTGCTATGCGTCTGATGACAGAAGTATATAAGGTTTCAGAATTGTTCCAAAGTCTCCAGGACGTTCTGGAAGACCATCATGTTGAAGTTCACTTAGACTTGAACAAAGAAGACATTTATGGTTCTTCTTGCGTTGTCCAACAGGCAATTGGATATATAAAAGGCACTTGCAACATGACACCAATGGTAAAACCAGATGCACCAGCGGCATCATTCTGTGCAGACCGTTTGAAACGGATTCTGGCAGAACAAGAAGTTTTAGAAAGTGCGGGATTAGTTTAGTGGTAAAACGAAACCTTGCCAAGGTTTAGTTACCAGTTCGATTCTGGTATCCCGCTCCATTTTATGCAGGTGTTAGTTTAGTGGTAAAACCTCGGATTGTGATTCCGATATCAAGAGTTCAATTCTCTTACGCCTGCCCATATATGCCTTGTTAACTCAGTTGGTAGAGTGCCTCCCTTACAAGGAGGATGTCGGCGGTTCGAACCCGTCACAAGGTACCAAATTCGCCTTGACACACGGCGTACAAAAGGACAAATTGTGTGTCACCTGCTCCCATAGTATAATGGTATTACACATCCTTGGTAAGGATGAGAACCAGGCTCGTTTCCTGGTGGGAGCACCAATGCAACTCTAGCTGATGTGGTCATAGCGGTGGTCTGAAGAACCATGGAAACAGGTTCGATTCCTGTGGGTTGTACCAAATTCAAGAATACACTTAATTATGCGGATGTAGCCGAATTGGTATAGGCAACAGACTTAAACCCTGTAATCTGCGAGTTCGAGTCTCGCCGTCCGCACCACCTATATACATAGCGAGATAGAGAAACGGTAACTCAGGAGTCTCATACGCTCCAGGTCCAGGTTCGATTCCTGGTCTCGCAACCAATTTATAAGCGGGATTAGTTTAATGGTAAAACGAGATCCTTCCAAGTTTTAGTCAGCGGTTCGATTCCGCTATCCCGCTCCAAGTTAAAAAGGACAGTATATGGCACACATGATAAAAATTCAAAAATGGGTTGATGGTTTTTTAGAAACAAAAAATCACTTCATCGAAACATTAGAAGAAGCAATTGCTTTTATTGAAAATCATCCAGATGCACATTGCAGAATTTTTAATGAAAATGGTGAACATAAACACGAACGTCATCCACTAGGAACCGTATCTATTGATGTTCCTGCCAGTTTGTCTGTATCTGTAAATTAAAATTTTAATTCTGCACCAATAGAAAAATTGTGGCCTATTACTAAAAGTTCTAGGCTTGTATGCACTTTTAACCAAATTAATCGGTTATCATGACTAAGATAATCTGAAAGATAATAATTGCCAACTAAGGTTGCCACCTCGGCTAAATTCATTTTATCTTTGTGGGGGTGATGACCCAATAAAGGATTGGTTTCATAGAAACCTTTACGTGATTGTTGATACAACATATTCCTGGTTGTCTGATAGTCAATCACTTGTGCAATTTCACTAGCAGCAAACCAGGTTTTTTCCTCATCTGTCCAACCTTCAAAAGGTTCCGCATGAGCAGAACCAATCATCAATAAACATAACAAAAGTTTTTTTATCATTTATTTGCTAATGGATTATCCACGGCCTTTTGAATTTTAGCGTCAACTTCTTTCTTCAAAACAACCAATTCACGTTCAATTTCTTTACGCATTTGAGCATTTTCTTGGCGCATTGCTTGAAGTTCCGCACGTTCTTTATCTAGGTCTTCACGGACACCCTTACGCATATCACGCATTTCGCTATCAGATTGGCGGTTTGCATCCTTAACATAGCGTTCAACTTGTTCTGTAACTGTTTCAGTTCTACGAATATCACCTTTCAAGTCATTCTTGATATCACGGGTATAGTCATTGGTTTTTCCAATGGTTTCTTCAATCACCGCTAGACGCTTGTCAAAACCACTTAGGTCTGGTGCAGAATAATCAGCAATCTTTTTCTTCATGCTTTGGTAGTCTTTATAAACTTCAAAGCATCCATATAGACCGCCCAACAATGAAGATGCAAGTGTAAATGCAACCATCAATTTTGCTGGTGTAAATTCATAACCACCGATACTGATAACAGTATCCTTGCTGGCATATTTTTTCATAGCCGCTTCTGCTTCGTCAATCTTAGCGTTAACGTCTTTTATTTCTTCGGTCATTATTTTACTCCTGGTAAGTGTTTTAATCGTTCTTCAATGATGGCAATCTCACGGCGATTTTCCATAATGTAATTACGGTTTTCTTGAATCTCTTTTTCCATATCTTGGCGTAGTTTTTCACGGGCAAGTTCGCTACTGGTGTTGGGTGCTTGCTTGTTGTCCGTTGTGACAACTAGACTAACCTTTTGATTAAGAATAGTTACATCATGTTCTAGATTACCTAATGAACTAATTAAGTAACCTGTACTACCAATCAATAGTGGTAATAGAGCAAACAATAGTTTCTCTATGAACGCACCTTTTGCTGATTCTTTTTCTTCTGCCATATTATTCTCCTAGTTTGTATTGTTCATCAACCATTCGTTGCCATTTTGCGTCACTACCAAGACCTCTCAATGCACGGCGATTATCAACAACCTCTTGGTTTTTATAAACTTCTTTTGATTCATAGAATTTTGCATCCACCAAAGTAACTTTTGTATAAGCATCATAACCTTTTGGCTGTATTGCAATACTAGCAATATCAACACCATTAGCAACTTCATTAGGTTGAACATTGCGTTTAATCATGCCGTCTTGTGTTTGTTCTGCACCTTGTAATGCCATAAACGCTTGAGCATTCATATAGTCACTTAATACACTTCTAGTACCGACTTTCATAGTTTCAACTTTAGGTACTTCAACTTCTGTTAAAGCAACAATGTTAGTTTTCTTCAAACTGTCTAAGTTTGTTTGCACAGTAATAGAATAATCAACAAAAGAACTTGATTGGGTGTTTACTGGTTGTGGTGGTGGAACATATTGTGATATAACAACTTCATTCTGTATGGGTTGATAAGATTGTTGTTGAACAGTATTAACCATGGCAACTTGAGTTTGCTCAAATGTTGTTTGCACTTGTTTAGGTGGTTCCACGGTAGTTGCAACCATAGTCTGTTGCACTACAACTGGTGTAAAATCTTGTTGTTTTGGTGCAACTGGTGGTAAACTTGTGGTCTGTAACTGTTGTGTATTTACTTGCACAAATTCCTGTTGTTTTGGTGCAACTGGAGGCAGACTTGATACTTGCATTTGTTGCATGTTTACTTGCAAAACTTCCTGTTGTTTATTTGGTGTAGGTAAATTCTGTGATTCGTTTTGTTGTGCAAACGTCATGGTTGTTTGTGCACTTGTAGAAGTTGTATTTCTAACTGGTGGTAATGAACTAGCAGTTTGTGTGTTATTGGTTGCGGTAGTTGTTGCAACAGAATTTTCCATTGAACGTTGATTGTTAACAGAAACTACACTGGTTTGAGCATTACCTTGTAGAGTAACCACACTTGTTGTTGATTGACTTGTTGTTGTGGTTTTACTTGAACTGGATGTTGTGGTTGCTGTGGCCATACTTGCAGAAATACTTGTTGCTTGTGCTGAACCAGCAACAGTCAATGCTGTTGTTAATGCTTGTGAAGTTGCACTTGCTGCGGCATCATTTGCTTGTGCAACTACTGCTGCCGTTGTGGCTGCTACTTTGGCCTGTTCTTTTGACACAACACTCATGGCCAATGCTGAAGGTCCACTACTTTTACTTTCACTTGGTCCAGGTGGTTTTGTAGAACCTGCAACTTGAACATCGCCGGGTTTAGGTTGTGGATTTGTTGCTGATGGTGCAGCACTTGTCACAGGTGCCGCAGGAGGTGGTGCACCATTTTGTGCCACGGCTTGTTGTTGCTGTTGTGGTTGTTGCTGTGAATTTGGATCAGGTGTAGGACCTGCCGCTTGTTGTGTAGGATTTCCACCTTGTTGTGGAGAATTATTTGCGGCTTGTGGTGCAACTTGTGCGACTGGTGGTTGGTCTGCCGCTGGCGGAGGTTGTGTTGCGGCAGCCAAAACTGTTGATGTTTGTGCAGTAACTGCCGCAGATACCGCAGCCAATGCAGCCGCTTGAGCCGCTGCCTGTTGTTGCTGTTGTAATTGTGCTTGTTGAGCAGCATATGCTTTTGCATAACCTGTACACGATGTACTACTCAATGGGTTAAGTGTACATGCATCAGGCATAACAATCAAACTAGCAGTCATATTATAGATAGATGCTCCTGCACCATCTACACCTGCAAGGAAATTAAAAGTACCCATCGTATTGGTGTTAATTGCAGAAGGTGTTAACAGTTGATAACTAGCAGTCTGTGCGCCTTGAGTTGGACCATTTAATTGACGAGTGAAACCACCAACACCGGCAGTTATATTGTTTCCTATTCCAACAGTAACATAGCCTGTTGTTGCAGTCGTTGGTAAATTATATGTGTAACCGTAGTTAATACCGTACAAAGACAATCCAGAACCACTATTGGATAGTGCAGTTGAAATAGCAAAAGAATTGTCTACTGGATTACCAGGAGTTGCAACCGCATTTGGATTTGATACTAAGTTTGCACTTGTAAGTAGACTACTAAAACCAGGACAAGTTGTTGAATATGCTGGATTCGCCGCACAAGGATTTACACCATACAATAGTGAGAAACTATTCACATGAACTCTTGGACCATAATAACCTGCCCAATAGTTTTGGTCTTTACCAGTAAAACTAACGGTCACAGAACCGGCTTCACTAACATCATACTTATTGTTGAATAATTGAGTTCCGTTGTATTGTTGGAAATTACCAGCACCAGTGTCTATTCCATTGTAGTTGTAATTAAAACTTTCCAATGTTTGACCATTAGTGCCTTTTAGGCTGACATTACCTGTTATTGTGCCTCTATTGCCGCCACCATTACTCAACTCATTGTTGATTCCCCAAGAGTAGTTATAACCTTCTAACTGAACACCAGAACCTGCATTTGCTAATGCATGTGAAATTGCAACAGTTTGGCTCACTGTTTGTGGTGTATAACCAAATATGATGTTACCGGTACTTGGATTATAAGCAGGAGTCCAACCACCACTATAACCACCTGCTGAACCTGTAACAGTATTGTTCCAGGGAAGTCCTCCACCTAAGTTGAGAATGTTCCCTGTACTGTTTAATGGTTCACCGGAAGTTACATTAACATTCTGTGCATTAGTGGCTAAAGATGCGGTAAGTAATAAAACCCAGCAAACTACCGATGCCAATATTTTTGTAATAGTCATTGTCTTTTACCACTTCTTCCATTTTAGGTAATTTATCTTCGTTTTCTTCCCATGCTTGTTTAGCGGCTTCACCGATTTTACCTTCATAAGGGCAAGGCGTACCTGCTGCCATCATAGCGTCAAATACACGGCGGTCTTGACACATTGTAGCAACAGCAGCAACTTTCATACCCATATCATAAAGTGTTTTGGATAGTTTCAAACGTTCGCAATTTAAGTCACGGTTTGTACCACCATTACTTACACCAAAGATTTGTGTTTGAACTGCACTAGAAGTACCTGTTGTACATAGGTCAGCATTACCACCACTCATCATAGCAGGACTTGCTGCTGTTGGTGGAGGTTGAATAACTTTCTGTGTAATATTGCTATTGTTGTTATTGTTGTTAGTCAATGTACCACTTTGGATGTTTTGATTGACGTTATTGTTTGAACTTGTGCTTTGGTTAACGTTGTTATTGTTATTTGTGGCAGTAGAAGTTGAAACATTATTGTTATTGTTAGTCATGCTACCACTTTGAATGTTTTGGTTAACATTGTTACTGGTGCTTGTATTAGTATTAACATTGGTGTTGGCATTGGTGTTGGTGCTGACACTATTGTTAGTATTTGTACTGTTAACGGTACTAGCATTGACATTATTGTTATTGTATGTCATAGTGCCACTATTCACATTGTTATTTGTATTAACATTAGTGTTTGTAGCAGTGCTGGTAGATGAATTAACATTGTTATTGTTATAATTCATGGTGCCAGAATTGACGTTATTGTTAGTATTAACGTTTGTATTTGTGGCGGTACTTGTACTAGCATTGTTATTGTTGTATGTCATTGTACCAGAATTTACGTTATTGTTGGTATTGACATTTGTGCTAGAACTTGTTGAAGCATTAACGTTGTTATTGTTGTAGTTCATTGTACCAGTGTTCACATTGTTATTTGTATTCACATTGGTTGCAGAACTTGTTGACGCATTAACATTGTTGTTATTGTAGGTCATGGTACCAGTGTTAACATTGTTGTTTGTGTTAACATTGGTGTTGCTTGAACTACTTGTGGTAGCATTGTTATTGTTGTATGTCATAGTACCACTATTGATATTGTTATTTGTATTAACGTTAGTGTTACTATTGGTTGAACTGCTGGTACTAGCATTGTTATTGTTATAAGTCATTGTACCGGTATTAACGTTATTGTTTGTATTAACGTTTGTTGCGGAACTTGTTGAACTTGACGTATTAACATTGTTGTTATTGTATGTCATTGTACCGGAGTTGACGTTATTATTGTTATAAGTCATTGTGCCGGTATTGACATTGTTGTTGTTATTAGTTACAGTACCACTTTGAATGTTATTGTTAGTGTTCACAGCGGTTGCGGTAGATGTTGAAACGCTGTTATTGTTATTTGTACTGGTACTGTTTACTGTACTGGTGCTAGTAGCATTGCTGGTACTAACATTGTTGTTGTTACTATTGACAGTGCTGAGACTGTTTGATGTACTATTTGTGTCAACCAGAGAACTAGAACTGTATGCACCACCAGTTAAACTAGAAGATTGGTTGATTAGTGTTGGATCGGATTGGGCGATAGAGACAATACTTAGTGCTGATAGTATGCCGGCCGCAAGGAGTTTTCTAAAATTCATTTCATTTCCTTCGTTATTTTTATAGAATAATGGCAAAAATGACACAAGTAGTTGCCTACTCAACTGAATTCATATATAATCGCATATCCTATTATTTATAACGAAAAGGTTTGTCATGGAAATTATTGTTTTGAAACTTATCACTGGTGAAGATGTTCTTGGAGAAATCCAAACTGAGTCTGAAACCGAGTATGTGATTGAAAATCCCGTAGGTATCGCCGTAGTCCGTGGTCAAAACGGACAACCAAACGTTGGATTTGCTCCGTTTCCAATCCATGCGCCACAAACTAAAGGTGACACAATTACACTTGCCAAAAAGAACGTGGTGTATCATTATGTACCTGCTGAAGACTTTATTGAAAACTACAAGCAAGTTTTCGGTGTCGGCATCGTTCTTCCTAACAAACAATTGATTGTCTAATGAATTTTTATACTAATGTACAATGCTTCGGTAATGCGATCCTTTACCGAGGCGTTATGGATGGTAAACGTGTGAAACAACGCATTGATTACCAGCCATCTCTATACATCCAACACAAAAACGGTAAACTTAAATCCCTAGATGGCACTCCGCTTCTGCAAAAGAAGTTTGATGACATCAAAGAAGCAAGAGAATATATCAAGCGTTTTGATGGTGTATCTGGTGGTCCTAAAGTCTATGGTAACACCAGATATGAGTATGCATTCATTGGTGAACAACATTCAGGTATGGTTGAGTGGGACCAAGACCACATTCGCATCGGTGTAATTGATATTGAGGTTGGTTCAGAAAATGGTTTCCCCGATCCATATCTGGCCAACGAACCAATCACTGCAATCTGTTTGAAATATTTAAATGGTATGACACTCGTCTTTGGATGCGGTGATTACCAAGTTCAAGGTGAAGAAATCTATATCAAATGTAAAGATGAATGGACTCTTTGCAAGAAATTCATTCAACATTGGGTCAATGATACACCAGATGTTCTGACTGGCTGGAACACCAAGTTCTTTGATATTCCGTATCTGATTAATCGTTTTCGTAAAATTCTCGGTGAAGATGATGCCAAGTTGTTATCTCCGTGGAAATACATCGGTGAACGAAACACAATCATCAATGGTCGTTCCATGATTGCATATGATATCATGGGTGTTGCATCACTTGACTACATTGAACTATACAAGTGGTATGCTCCTGACGGTAAATCTCAGGAGTCTTATCGTTTGGATGCTATTGCTAATGCTGAAATCGGCGAAAACAAATTGTCCTATGATGAATATGACAACTTACATGCTTTGTATCGTTTGAACTTCCAAAAGTTTATTGAATACAACATCAAAGACGTTGAGTTGATTATCAAACTGGAAGACAAGTTAAAGTTGATTGAATTGGCTCTGACCCTTGCATATGATACCAAATGTAACTATGAAGATGTGTTTGCACAAACTCGTATGTGGGATGCATTGACATACAACCGTCTTATGCAAGATAACATCGTTGTTCCTCCACGGGAAGTTCAAGACAAGGATTCCGCATTTGAAGGTGCTTATGTTAAAGACCCACAAGTTGGTCTACATGAATGGGTTGCATCGTTTGACTTGAACAGTTTGTATCCTCACTTGATGATGCAATACAATATCAGTCCTGAAACATTGATTGAACCAGAAGACTACACGGATGAAATGCGTGAGATTCTATCACAAGGTGTAACCGTTGATAAATTGCTTACTAAGTCAATTAACCTATCAAATATTGGCGATAAGGCCACCATGACACCCAATGGTCAATTCTTCCGTACAGACTTCCAAGGTTTCTTGCCTAAGATGATGGCTGAAATGTATGAAGACCGCAAGAAGTTCAAGAAGATGATGTTGGCCGCAAAGCAGGAGTATGAGAATGAAAAAGACGTTACTAAGAAGTATGATATTGAAAAGCGAATCGCTAGATTTAATAATCTGCAACTGGCTAAAAAAGTGTCCCTTAACAGTGCTTATGGTGCTTTGGGCAGTCAGTACTTCCGTTTTTATGATTTGCGTATGGCGCTTGGGGTTACTTCTGCTGGGAAATTGAGTATTCGTTGGATTGAAAACAAACTAAATGAGTACATGAACAAGATTCTAAAGACTTCTGATGTGGATTATGTGATTGCGTCTGACACAGATTCTATCTATATGAAACTTGGACCTCTGGTGAATAGTGTTTATGGTGCAGACGGTACTGTTGGACTTCCAAAGTCAAAAGTGATTGATTTCATGGACCGTGTTTGTGAACAGAAGATTCAACCGTTTATTGACAAGTCATATCAAGAATTGGCCACTTATGTAAATGCATATGCACAAAAGATGCAAATGAAACGTGAGTGTTTGGCCGATAAAGGTATCTGGACTGCAAAGAAACGATACATCATGAACGTGTATGACAATGAAGGTGTTCGTTACAATGAACCTGACCTGAAAGTCATGGGTCTTGAAATGATTAAGTCTTCTACTCCTGCGGCAGTTCGTACAAAGATGAAAGAATCTATCAATATCATGATTGCCGGATCGGAAAATGATATGCACAAGTTCATTCAAGAGTTCCGTGAAGAATTCAAGAATCTACCTGTTGAAGAAGTATCTTTCCCGCGTGGCATTAATGGTCTTTCAAAATACGCCGATGCGGTAACACTATATAAAATGGGTACACCAATCCATGTGAAAGGTGCAATCATTTACAATCACAATCTGGAAAAGATGGGTCTGACAAAAAAGTATCCCAAGATTCAAGAGGGTGAGAAGATTAAGTTTTCCTATCTGAAGAAACCTAATCCTTTCAAAGATACCGTTATTTCTTACCCATCACGATTGCCAAAAGA
>Ga0208257_1000542_pt1 | contig 10565 bp, 34 predicted proteins | sample CryBogCBH10Sep07_FD_184610 | JGI IMG/M metagenome (GOLD analysis project Ga0208257, IMG submission 184610) | Freshwater microbial communities from Crystal Bog, Wisconsin, USA - CBH10Sep07 (SPAdes) | ecosystem: Environmental > Aquatic > Freshwater > Lake | place: Crystal Bog, Wisconsin, USA... | reverse complement strand
GGGTATAAGAATAGAAGGCATATAATATTAATTATCTAACTGTTTCCGGATATCCCGTTTACTGGCCTGGCGCTCGGATTTCCAGAACATCCGGCGAAGCTGTTTTCTGAAATGCACCCAATATTCAGGTGGCCGGGTAAGGATCCCTTTCTTTAACGTTCCCATGGTTACTTGTTCCAAACAAATACTGTACTACCGGTAGGGGTAGTCTCCCAATGGGCACCGCCGTGTTTAATAACCTCGGCCTTAGTAACGGCATTAGGACCCGGTATAAACCAAAGAATAAGGCAGAATATCAGGGTAAGAACAAAGGAGGTAATAATATTGGTGATCTCAAAGAATGTCTTCATAGAATATATAGATATTTAGTTTAATGAAAGAAAGGACCTACGGTTACATGTATCAGATTATAGTAGACCATTCCTTACCGGCATAGCCCATACTGTACTGGCCCCAGAAGCCGGAACCGGATAAGGTCTCCTTATAAAGATCAAATAGCTCTTTCTCGTATACTTTGAAGGCATAGTGACCGGGGATGACAATACAATAGAGCTTATCTTGAAAGGTGGCCTTTAATACCTTAATGGCATCCATCCCATAGCTTCTAATCTTCTCCTTGATCTGATCGTTAACCTCGGAAACAAATATACAATAGCTCTCCTTAAAGAGTTCGGACTTTAGATTCATTGTAGATTACCAGAATTTGATGACAAAGTGGATGGCGGCGTAGATGGCACCTAGAACCAAAGCAGCACTAAAGAGTACCCAGAGTAGAATTAACAAACGTGCGATTAATTGCATATAAAGAGCATTATAGGAACCCATATAGGAAAGCTCCAGAAAAATCGATAAAAAATTTTGGCATGCGGCTTCTAGCTAACTACCCCCTTTTGTCTATATCTATAAATTCCCGTCCACCGTTCTCTATTAACGTGGGGGTTCTAGAGACACCACCTTGGTTCTAGAACCCCACTAACGTTCTAGAATACTTACCTCCAGCTTCCACTATTGGCTAGGAACTCATCTTCCATTCCACTACTGAAGGGTAAGGTACGTACACGCTTAGTAGTCTTCTTTGTAGCTTCTTCTAGCTCTTTAACAGCACTATCATAGCTATCATTAATAACCTCTTGTAAGGTTCTAGTACCTTTATAGTAACCTTTAACCTCCCAATCTAGTATTGCCTGAATGGTACCTAATGTATAGGCATAAGCATGATCCTTATTGCCTTTAGCCCTTTGGACCTCAAGAAGCTTATTGGTGAGCTCGGTGACTGTTCTGTTCGTTACTTCTTTCTTATTCTTCATAATCTTATTGTGGCTGCTATTGTAGGGACGTACAAGCTTCAATTGCCGATATGGTAGACAAGCTCTACCTTGACATGCTCTTCATCCATCCACTCTATACCACCAACGGTAGTATAACCACCGAAGTAATTACCCGTATTCGGATAGCGTTTACTTAGTGCTGTCCTCATTTTATGAGGCTCGTAATCACCCTCGAAAGGGACCTTATAGCAGGTCAGATCATAATAGGGGCTCTGATCGCCCTTGATGACCTCTCTCTTACCCCACTTCAATGTGCCGTTATTTTTCATACCTTCAGTATAAGGTCTTTGTTCGGAACAGTCAATGCTAAAGGCTACCACCTGACCCTGTAGCGATTGTATTGCTCAACCGAGCAACCCTCTTCGTATTCCCCAAGCATCATGTTCTCACATTGCTGCTCACGAAGGTTCTCCAGCTCGTGATTGATCCTGGTGAGCTCCCCGAGGCCCTTTGCCTTGTTCGCTTGAAGCTCGAGTTCGTTGATTCGGTATTGGATTGTGTTCTTATTTTCCATACTATCAGTATAATGGAATTTGGTCGAACGGTCAAGCTCCTTCTACGACATTCCCATGCATGTCTCGGACGACGTTCCGCTCCTCCAGAGCCTCTTCCAAGACAGTCATCTCACACTCAAAGACATCAATCAGATGACTCCATTGATCGTCTCGGTATTTGAAGCCGGCCATATCGAAGGCGTCTTTGATGTATGAAAGACTGCCTGTACGGAGGGTCTTTCGCCATTCAGAAGCGAAGAACTGATCGTTGTCAATCCAGAGCTCCAGCTCCTGGGGGCAGTTATTGGTAAGGTCGTTGTTGTACATATTAAGCTCCTTCGTCGATATCGATTACTACAGCCTGACAATCTTCGTCGATTGAGACGTCTCGGATCTGATATTGATATCCATTGACATCGACAATCGCAATCTCCATGTCCGCTAGTTGATTCTTCTGGTTCTGTTCTTCTAGGTATTGGATGAGTTCTTTGATCTTCATATTAGCGAGGCATGAGGGCGAAGGCCACAATGTTGATTACGACGACGGCTGAAGCAGCAGCCAGGAGCCAGAGGTTGATCGGATTGTTTACGTTGTTCTTATTTTTCATACTATCAGTATAAAGGAACTTCGGACGAACCTCAAGCCTAGATTCCGTACGAGCGAAGGACTAGGAAGGTATGGCCCTCATCCAGAACATCGTTCTCCGCCTCAACAGCCACGGCTACATGATTGACGGCGCAATAGTCATCCCGATCGGGATCATAAACGGTGATGGTATCGTCGAGGCGCTCGGCTGGAATCTCCATGAGCGATTTGATGAGTTGTTTGTATGTCATGGTATTAGCGGGAGTTACGAACCAAGTCCATTCCATGTCTCACTACATCATCAAAGCTTCCGTAGCTGTTGTAGAGATCGACAATTTGACAGTTAACGTCAGAGGAGCCAATTTCAGGCACCCCCCACTCCTTCAACTCTAGCTTGGCTGTGTTACGAACCATGCACTGCATTCCAGTCTCGAGAGCCTTAAACTCTCCCATTACTTCTTCGAACGTTTTTCTATTTTTCATACTCTTATTATGGCTTCTGATTGTGGAACACTCAAGCTTATTCCTTATTCCAGAGGTACGCGACCTCAGTTAGATCCTGAATGAAGCAGCTAAATTCACCATTCATGCATGCGTTTTCTACAGCAATAGCAGCCTCTTCCATCGTCGGATCCTCAGTATAGATAACATCGACTGCTTCCTTATATCCAGGCTTTTCCATAAAACCTTTCAGCTCTTTCAGAGCCTTATAAACATTACCTGTGAGGTCCTCGTACTTGGAGGCGATGGCGATTACTTCTTCGGTGGTTAGGGTGTTCTTATTTTTCATACTATTAGTATAAAGGAAATCAGATGGAACCTCCAGCCTCAAGGGTCGAAATGACTTCCAACCAACTCTCACGCCATGACTTGAACTCGTCGCCAGCCATGGCAAATTGATTGACCATTTCGCGGATGTTAGCGATGAGCCTCTGTGTCTTCTTGCTTACCTTGTTCTTATTTTTCATACATTCATTATGAATGCAGATGACGGAAAGGTCAAGCCGAAAAAAGTGGGACCGCTGGGACTCGAACCCAGAACCAATACCTTAAAAGGGTACTGCTCTACCATTGAGCTACAATCCCGAAAGTGTTGGTAGTGGGTGTGGGAATCGAACCCACGCTCGGCCCTAATCTGGGGCGCCACGGTTATAAATCGTGCGATGCTTCCAATTACATTAACCCACCAACTGGTACCTGTGGTCGGATTCGAACCGACACTGGAGCGATTTTAAGTCGCTTGTCTCTGCCGTTGGACTACACAGGCGTAAAATTTGAAAGAGTCCACCAGGCGCCGGCTTTCCACCTGATAGACTCTTTCGGGGTTCTTTTTGTTCACCGGGCTTTAAGGGCTCCTCCGAGCTTGCGCTCTTCGGAGTGATTCTTTAAGACTTCTTGGTCTTACCGTTGAAGCGGAGAATGGTCTCGGCGGCGAGCTCAGCGATAGGAGACTCAAACGACGTTCCGAGAATTCCCTGGATCTCAGTTACGGTCTTACCGCTACGGAGGAGCTTGGCGACATCGCGGGAGACGTAGTGCTTGGTAATATCCTCAACCGAGCAGGCACGCTGCTCTGCCTTCTTCGAGAGGTACGCGGCGTTGGTATAACGTCCGATTCCGGTGACCTGACAGACGAGCTTCGGCGTAACGACCTTAACGGTCTTAGGCTGCGCACTTTGGGTGGTCTTGCGCTTAACCTGGCTCTTAGGAGCCACTGTGTTGGTTTCGACTGTGGTAGTCATATTGTTCATAGATGATTATGGCTGCTAATATTCGGACCGGCAATAATTATTTTGAGGAATTCGGGGAAAGAAATACGTATGCTGAATTGATGATCAGACCAATGCAGATGATGTAGAAGTAGAAGAAAGGAACGGGATTATGATCAACCCAGCCTGATAGTCCGACGTGGATACAGATGGCGACATTGATGAGGTTGGCGATGATAGCTGTTGTTTCTAGCTTAGACATGGTAGTGTTGGGGTTAATGTTTGCAGGAATACTCATGCAAACGGTTTTGGTTACGGAGATCCTCCAGCCAGGAGGAGTGGGTAAAGTCATGAATGTGCATCCCAAGGAGGGTTGGCTTCTTCTGCATGGTCAGTCCCATGAGGTTGAGAATAGCTTCGAGTGGGTTTTCTAGGAACTTCATAGTATTAGTCGATAGCAAGCTTGTGATCGTCGAGGAGCTGATGGATGTAATCTCCTTCCTTCTCGATACAATAATGATTCCAGAGATAGAGGTAAGGATTAGTGAATCCAGAGCTAACAAATCCAATGTTCAGAATCTGACTCCGAACCTTAGGAGGAAGCGAGAGAATGCTGTCGATGAAAGCATCGTAGTAGTTTCCGTCGACTTGTTCTTCGTTGGTGTTCTTATTTTTCATACTCTAAGTATAATGGCTAATGGTGGAATGGTCAAGCCTATTCAGTGCGATAGGGGATTTCAGCACCCTTCAGGACCTCGAGAAGATCATGAAGGACCTCCTTGTTTGCATTGACAACCTTCTTGAGGCTATCAATCTCCTGGTGGAGGGCTTCGATCTCTGCTTTGATATCGTTATTTGTCATACAATGATTATTGCTTCTGGGTTTGGATCTGTCAAGAAGAAAAGCGATCTAGGTGTTCAATGAGGCATAAGTGCCCGAGTAGGTTCTCCCTAGCAATCTATTCCTAAATCGCGTTAAATGTTAGTAAGTATCTTCAGCTTCTGCAAGCTTTGATTTAAAGTAATCTGGAAAGAAGCCCTCTTCATAGAGGTAGTCGCCAAGCTTCTCCATGTCCCTTTCACCGAATGGTTTCTCATCAGCAGCTATAACCATCATCTCGTTCTGCGGGGTTACCCAAGTACACCACGGGCGTCCAAAGGCTTCAATGTACATCATTCTGTCTAGGTCGGCGTGTGTCATAAATTATCCTCCAATCATCTCCGCGTAGAGTTCAGGCTCAGGCTTGAGCTCCCAGTAACGGACCAGCTGGTTCTTAAAGAACTCATTGAAATCATCTTCACCCATCCAGGTGACAAGCTCGTGGAGGAAGTGCTCTTCAAACCAGATCGGACTGGTGGTCTCCTTAATGAATTGAAGCTTCTCGTGGCGGTTGGTGGTACGATACCACTCTTGTGTTTTATTTTCCATACGTTCAGTATAAAGGCTTTTGTCGGAACGGTCAATCAGGAAACCCACTCAGTATTACTTTCCCAGACACCAACGATGTCTTCGGCAAGGGTAGGATCACCGATCTCACAGCCGTACTCATCACGAATATAGTCTGAAACAAGCTTATCGTTCTGATCATACTCCAATGTGTAGATATAACGATCGCCGTCGTAGGTAACAGCCCATCGTTCGATCTTAACGAAGCTCTTCTCGAGCAATTCAACAGTATTGTTCTTCATGCGTATTGGAGGTTGTATTTTGCTTTGCGTGAGTAGGCTTTCTTATTCTTAAAAGCCTTCTGTTTGGGAGCGAAAGGCTGCCGCACCTTCATCTCTTTGATTTCGATTATCCATTTCTCATTTTTCATACATTCATTATGAATGCATCAGACGGAACACTCAAGCCGAAAATCGTCCAAACAGCCTTCAATCATCTGGACGGCCTCCTTCTCTGTAATTCCTTCCCACCAAACATCATCAATACAAATGATATCTGGTAGATCGTTTAAGCCGAGTCCGAACTCTTTATGACACTTGAGGTTTAGTGCTCGCCGGAACTCCGACCTTGATACTGTGGGTTGATTAAGCAGCGACATACTTCAAAGTCTTACACGTTGCGTTACAATTCTGGACGTAAGGGCAATCATCGCACTTCCGTCCGCTATTGAGAAAGATATCCGGCCGGAGACAGGCTCCAGATGCACTCACTGATAATTGGAGATCAGGGGCGTCCTTAAGGAAGACATTCCGAGCCGGTGAGAAGACCATCTTAGGCATCTCGTACTTCTCAACCTTTACGTCCTTCTTCTTCTTGCGAACGGAGACCTTCTTTTCCTTCTTAGGCTTTGAAGCACTCACACATGACCGGCACTTGAACTCGTCAAGAAGGCTCCAGAGAGTACCGAACTTATTGATACGATTCTCAAGGTTAGATCCGAACATCGTAACGTCGGTCTCGCATTGGTTACACTGGATCTTCTTATTGATAAGATGACCGGTTTTAAGGAAGTGTTCTTGCTGTTCTTTATTTTTCATACGTTCATTATGGCTGCTTCTTCTGGAACTGTCAAGCTATTTGAAATTGAATTTGCCCTCCGAATCTACGTGTGGTGGTATTGGATGCGCAAACAAACGCGTTTCTCCAAGGGCTCCCGTGTTTCTCTTATGAATGATCCGTTTGATTCAGAAGCATCTCGTCAGCTGCTACTGACTCACTAGCGTTTTTAAGGTCAGAATAGTTCTCCATTACAAAGAGATATTCATCCTTTGTGAGTCCGGAGGCTAGTCTAGCCTGGGAGCTAAACATATTGTATACTCCGGATCTACGAATGATTTCGTAGGACTTAAAGTGATTGATTTGACGTTTAGTAAAGCTCATGATTAGGCAGCGGTTAGGGGGTTCTTCTTGTTAAATGTCTCGGCTCGGTCTTGCATTCCGACCAGATCACCGACAATATTCTCAAGCTTAGTAATCTTCTGTCCGATGAAAGGATCATCAGAACGAAGCACTTTATGAAGAGACTTAACTACATCCTCAATCTCTTCTAACGTATAAAAAATGTGCATAGACTTATCGTCTTCACACATCTGGTTAATCTCCTGGGCGCGAACGCGGTTGTATAGGTTTGTATTCATGTTCTTATTTTTGATACTATCAGTATAAGGGAATTTGATTGGAAGTTCAAGCCTAGAGCCCGGAACCATCGAAGTCTTCGTCCATGTTATTTGTTTGTTAAAGGTGGTGCGCCCGGAGGGATTTGAACCCCCAACCAATCAGTTATGAGCCGACTGCTCTGACCATTGAGCTACAAGCGCATTGTTGTTAAAGCTCCTCGTATAGTGGAGGTAAAAGTTTACGGAGTTGGAGATCGAGTTCACGTGCAGTCTTCAGATCGATCACTTGAATATAGTTGCAGTTATATCCGTGAAACGTAATCTCTACTACGTCCTTTAGAGGCTCGTAGTTATGACGTCCTTTGCGAACGCTGACGTCTTCGTGAATCGATCCGCTGATTGGGTCTTTATTTTCCATACGTTCATTATGGCTGATTGGGAAGGAAAGGTCAAGCCTCAAGCGGGGTTGGGTCCTGCCAGTAAGCTTTGTTGAATACAACGAGCCAGAAGGCTGCATTCAATACCATTCCATTCATTACGATCTCACCAGTCTCGTCGTCGTTAATCTGGAATTCCATATCATCCTTCTTGACGATATAACCAGCGTCCTTACCTGCGTCTAGATAGCTCTTCAGAGAACCCTTCTTCATGACCTTCTGGAACCAATCTCCACGCTTGCGCATGAGCTCCAACGGGGTTTGCATTGTGATATTACCAGTTAAAGATTTCATCAGGATCGTTCTTAATTTCGCAGATCTCTTCCTGTTCCTCGTCAGTGAGGTTATCGAAGTTCTCTTCACACCAATTCATGAACGTCTTGAAGCGTTCGATTTCTTTCGTTATGTTGTATTTCTTATTTTCCATACCAGTATTATGATATCAATCCCTGGAAGCGGCAAGCTCCAATTCATGCTTAAGTTCCTGCTCGTACCTCTCGTACGCGTCGTTAATCTGTTCCTGGAGGGTTCTGATTCCCTTGGCATATCCCTTGACTTCGAAGTCAAGAATCGCTTCGAGAATACCGCAGGTATAAGCCCACTTCATCGAAGGGTCGGTGGGGAATTTGGCTTGGCACGACTCAGCGATCTTATCGGTGAGCTCTTTGACGGTTCTATTGTTCTTATTTTGCATACGCTTATTATGGCAGCTCAGGGAGGAACACTCAAGCTATTTTGACAACTGTCCATCCCTCACATTCAGAAATTGGATATGTATACCCCTCTCCATCTGCATAAAAGGAGAAGCTATCTTCCGTGACGTTAACTAGCGTTCCTTCTTGATCCTCAACCGGACAGTCCATAATGGAGCCGACATAATAGATTGTATCGTTTTCGTTCTTGAGTGCGTACTTATTTTTCATACATTCATTATGGCTGCTGGCGAGAGGGAACGCAAGCGCGATTTCCTGCTGGTGGTTCCGGGGCGGAGCCCTTATAATGATAGCAGAATAAAGAACGGAAGAGCCTCGATCCGAAACCACAGGGCGAACAGGGTATAAGAGCCCGAGGGTAGGGGACTGGACCCTGCCTTGATTGCTACACATCAAAGAAACAAAGTGAAGGGGCCCGAAGGCCCGATCACTGCGACGAGCTAAATGTTAGTACTTTTGGTTACCCCAGCCGTAATCTTTGAAATCTCCATCGGCCTCGTTAGCATCATATCCGGCGTGGTAGGCTTCGAGCTCCTCAGCCGTCATGTCTTCGGCTCCAACAGACGGGGTAGAACCGGTAGCACCGAGGTAGTAGTGAGGGTTCCGGCCACGGCGATAGTAGCTATCGGCTGATCCGCGATCGTAAGGGCCCCCGTGACGTTCATCGTATTTCTTATTTTTCATACTATTAGTATAATGAAAGTTGGCCGGAACCTCAAGCTTGAACTACAGGCTTGAGGCGGTTAGAATTGATGGCAATATTGGCCTGGTTGCGATAGTTGATGACAACACCCTGAACCTGACCCGGAGGGTTGTTGGAGACGATGAGGAAGGGTTCCGATCCACCATCCAGGTAGACGTAGGTCCCAGGGACGTAGTAGTGTTCTTGTTTCTTATTTTTCATACGCTTATTATGGCTGCAGAGAAAGGAACGTTCAAGCCTATTCAAACCAAATCTCTTCAGCTGCACTGGCCTGAAAATTAGCAAGTGAGATCTGATCATCAGTATCCAGTTTTTCGAAGTTAGTACGAGCCCAGCTAACGAAGTCCTGAAAACGATTCAATTCTTCGACAATATTGTATTCTTTATTTTCCATAGATTGATTATGAATGCTTGTGCCGGAACAATCAAGGGGAAAATACTTTGAATTCCTATTGCAGGTTCCTGCAGGATCCATTATAATGAATGGATAATAAGAGAAGGGACGTTGAGCAGGGTCCAGGTTAAAAACAGCTCGATAGTTCGGTAGAACGAATGTATGTTTGTTAGCTGGGGGTACTCCGATTCACTCACATCGGAGCTAACATCCGGAATTCGCCCTATTTAACATCACAATTTCTATTAAGTTAGTTGGCCGATGTTAACGGCAGACTTTAGTAGGCCGAAAAATGTGCTTGATTGAACCCGTTAGTTCCTATAGTATGGTGGGTAGATATGAGGAATTCAGGAAATTGTCTAGTTAAACCAGTAAGATGTTAGCCGATAATATCCTAAATATTCCTATGAGTGAGGCAATGAAAGAGGCACCGGTTTGGGTGAACCTAATACCAGTACTCCTTATAATTATCCTGGTCCTCGGTGCCATAAAAGTCTCGTATAAGTCCAGACCGTTCCGAAAACGTAAATTCAATCACAACGATCAAGACGATAACTACTAAGTAAGTCATAGATATGTCATATCTAGATTACCAGAGTATACAAACTACCGTAGCCGTAGTAATAGGGGTATTGATTATCCTGTTAACCGCTATTGCGTGGTACCAGGCTGACAAGGAAGACAGAAGGTACCAGGAATGGATAGAGTATAAGAGGAACCAGGACCTGATCAATCGAGGGCTTAAGTAAGGGAAAAGGAACCAGGTTCCTATAATAGGTTCCGGTCTAGGCTAGAGGTAGTAGGTAATAGATAGAGGTTCCTAATAAAGCGCTGCGGGGAGGATGACCGTTCGGGGTTAGGAATGATTAAGACGGGGATTAGATTCAAACGCGGCTAATAAATGCCTAAGGAAAACCTACACAACTTCGGATAAACTTAAACGGTTATTATATTTGAACGGGAATCCGAAAATTAATCATCATTACCGGGTATTCCTTTGTATACCGGTATTTCTTACTCGTCATTTATATCTGCCTCTATTACTATCTTCTAGATAAAAGTTTCTTTTACCTTTGTTCTCTCCCTTCTTTCCTAGTTTTTTAAAACTTTTTATTCTACTTCTCCCTACCCTTTAGAC
>Ga0208257_1000541_pt1 | contig 10598 bp, 8 predicted proteins | sample CryBogCBH10Sep07_FD_184610 | JGI IMG/M metagenome (GOLD analysis project Ga0208257, IMG submission 184610) | Freshwater microbial communities from Crystal Bog, Wisconsin, USA - CBH10Sep07 (SPAdes) | ecosystem: Environmental > Aquatic > Freshwater > Lake | place: Crystal Bog, Wisconsin, USA... | reverse complement strand
ACAACACCTTTTTATTTAACAGCAATTGCGTCAGGCGGAACAACAGCTTTATACGTTACACCAGTAGCTGACCAATCTTAAGGGAATTTAGATGTCTGATCCTGCAAAGACGATAGATCAGAATATTTTGCCTGTTCAGGCGTTATTCAATCTAGACAATACGTTTAATACGTTTATTGGGCAGGGTCAGCCTTTCTATGCAACTTTTGACCCTAATCAATCAGGGTTAAATATAACAAGTAGCACGATTAATAGCACGACTATTGGTGCGACTACGCCATCCACAGGCGTTTTTACAAGTATATCTACCACAACAGGTCAAATATCCACAACTCCATCATCCAATACTGACATAGCTAATAAATTCTATGTTGATACTGTAGCGCAAGGTTTAGGCCCTAAAGCTGCTTGTCAAGTAGCCACAACAGCCAATATTACGCTTTCAGGCATACAAACTATTGATGGTTATACAATTTCCGCAGGCGATAGAGTTTTAGTTAAAAATCAGTCAACTTCTGCTAACAACGGAATTTATGTAGCATCTTCAGGAACTTGGTCACGTTCTACCGACATGGATGTATGGTCAGAAGTGCCAGGCGCTTACACCGTTATTCTTAACGGATCAGCAAATATTGACACAGCTTGGGTTTGCACCGCTTCATCTACAGGCACAATTGGCGTTACAGCAATGCCTTGGGTGCAATTTGCCAATGTAAATACATATACCGCAGGAACTGGCTTAACATTAGCGTCTAATCAGTTTTCTATTACAAATACAGGCGTTTCAGCAGGTTCTTATGGCTCTGCAAGCCAAACTTTAACCGCAAATGTTAATGCACAAGGTCAATTAACTAGTTTATCGGCTCAAAACATAGCTTTAAATGCTAACCAAATTACATCAGGAACAATCGCTTCTAGCTTAATTTCAGGATCTTACATAGGCATTACAGGCGTAGGAACGCTAACCGCAGGCACTTGGAACGCTTCAACAATTGGTGTGGGTTATGGCGGCACAGGCGCTACAACTTTTACTGCTGGCTATCTCAAAGCTAGTGGAACATCAGCTTTTTCAACAGTTTCTACCATACCTAATACAGATATTACAGGTTTGGGAACAATGTCCACCCAAAATGCCAATGCTGTGTCTATTACAGGTGGTTCTGCAACGCTTACAACGCTTATTACAAGTGGTTTGACAGGTTATCTATATGGTAATAATGGAAGCGCTGTAACAGCCTCTACAACAATCCCTACAAGTGCGCTTTCAGGTAACTTTGTAAGCACATTTTCTGCTGGCACAACTGGATTTACACCTTCAAGCAATACTGCTGGAGTCATTACTTTAGCTGGAACATTAAATGTAGCCAACGGTGGTAGTGGAGTTACTACATCAAGTGGCGCAAATAGTATAGTTTTGCGTGACGCTAACGGAAACATTACGACTAACTGTTTATTTGAAGGTTATGTATCACAAGCAGCAAGTGGCACAACAATTACTTTAACTGCGTCAACAGCTCAAAATTACCAAATTACAGGTTCAGGCGGTCAAACAATTAAATTACCTGATGCTACAACTTTGCCTAATGGCGCAACATTTACATTTAATAATAATCAATCATCAGGCACAATTACTGTTGTAAATAATTCATCTACTACAGTTGCAACGATTCAATCAGGTGGTTATACAACTGTTGTTTTGTTATCAAACTCTACCGCAGCTGGATCATGGGATAGACATGATTCAACGCCTTCTAATGTTTCTTGGTCAACTAATACATTAGACTATTCTGGTTCTATTACTTCAGCGACTTGGAATGGATCAACAATAGCTTACAATCGTGGTGGCACAGGACAATCTTCAGCGTTTGTAGTCGGTGGTATAGTTTACGGATCAACAACATCTGCTTTAGCAGTTACAGCAGCAGGAACAACTGGTCAATTCTTACAATCTAATGGATCAGGCGCACCTACATGGGCTACTCCTGTAAGTTATGCAACTGTAACTGACGATACTACAACTAATGGCACAAGATATCCATTATTTGCTAATCAAACATCAGGTAATTTATCTACCGAATACACAAGCTCTACTAAATATCAATTTAATCCATCAACAGGCACATTAACTGCAACAGTATTTAGTGGATCAGGCGCATCTTTAACATCAATACCTAACTCTGCATTAACAAATTCAAGCATTACTGTAGGTTCTACTGCAATTAGTTTAGGCGGATCAGCCACTACAATTGCAGGGCTAACTTCTGTTACTTCTACTACTTTTGTGGGTGCTTTAACAGGCAATGCTTCAAGTGCTACAACAGCTACAACTGCAACAACAGCCACTAACGCCACTAATATAGCTATCACTGATAATACAAGCTCTGTTTCAACTTATTATCCTGTTTTATCTGTAGCTACAAGCGGTAATAATCCAGCTACCACAAGTTCTACTAAAATTAGCTTTGTGCCAAACACAGGCGTTTTAACTGCTACATCATTTAGCGGAGCAGGCACAGGATTAACAGGAACTGCATCTAGCTTATCTATTGGTGGCTCTGCACCTGCTGGATCACTTACAGGAACAACTTTAGCATCTAATGTAGTGACTTCTAGTTTAACTACTGTTGGAACAATAGGAACAGGAGTTTGGAATGGCACAGCGATTGGTATTGCTTATGGCGGAACTGGACTTACTTCTACTCCTACAAATGGTCAAATTGATATAGGTAATGGAACAAATTTTACTAGATCAACAATTACAGGAACAGCAAGCCAAGTAACAGTAACAAATGGAGCAGGAAGCATTACTTTAAGCCTTCCTTCTACTATTAACGTAAACACTAGCGGTAATGCTGCAACAGCAACATCCGCTACTACAGCTACAAATATTGCAGGTGGCGCAAATTTACAAATACCATATAACACAGCTTCAGGAACTACATCATTCATTGCCGCACCAACATTACCTACTACCTATTTACAATATAACGGAACAGGATTTGCTTGGGCTGCTGCAAGTGCTACTACAGCTTTAATTATAGGAACGACAACAATTACAGGCGGAACATCAGGTCGTATTCTTTATGATAATCTTGGCACATTAGGTGAATTAGCTACAACAGGATCAGGAAGCGTTGTTTTAGCCACAAGTCCTACTTTAGTAACACCAGCATTGGGAACGCCAGCTTCAGGAACACTTACAAGTTGCACAGGATTGCCAATATCTACAGGCATTTCAGGTCTTGGAACAGGAGTTGCAACTGCTTTAGCAGTTAATACAGGATCAGCAGGTGCGGTTGTTTTATTTAATGGCGCTTTAGGCACACCATCTAGCGGAACTGTAACCAATTTAACAGGCACAGCATCTATTAATATTAATGGAACTGTAGGCGCTACAACTGCTTCTACAGGTGCATTTACCACTATTTCTGCTACTGGTGTAATTACTTCGACACTTGCTACAGGAACAGCACCATTTACAGTGGCAAGCACCACTCAAGTTGCTAATTTAAATGCTGCAACAGCAGGAACTGCTACAAACGCTACAAACGTTGCTGTGGCTGACACAACAACCAATGCAGTTTATTATCCTGTAATTTCTTCTTCAAATACAGGAAATCAAGCTATGAATACTAGCTCAAGTAAGTTAAAATATAACCCATCGACAGGTGCGTTGACCGTATCTCAAATTATTATTTCACCTTAAGGACAATTTATTATGGGACAATTAGTTTTTCAAGCGGCATTAGGCGGACAGGTAGCCTTATCAGGCCCAAATACTGCGTCTAGCTTTACATTAAACGTGCCTGCTGTAAGTGCTACATTAGCAACAACAGCCGCAAATACTTTTACTTCAGACCAAACAATTAATGGATTAACTGTTGGTGAAGGTGGCGGTGCAATATCTTCAAATACAGCAGTTGGCGCAAGTGCTTTAGCAACTAATACTACTGGTGCTAACAACACGGCAGTAGGTTACCAATCACTAAACAAAAACACCACAGGATCACCTAACGATGCCTTTGGTTACCAAGCGCTTTATAATAATACAACTGGTACAGGTAATACTGCTTTGGGTTATGCTTCTTTACAATCAAATACAACAGGTGTAAGCAATGTAGCAATAGGTCAACAAGCATTACAATCCAATACAACAGGACAAAACAATATTGCTATAGGACCATATTCATTAATTACTAATGTCTCATCTTCTTATAATACAGCAGTAGGATTTGCTGCATTAAACTTAAATACAGCAAGTAATAACACAGCAGTTGGATTTGAAGCTCTCTTTAAAAACACCACAGGCACACCTAACGATGCTTTCGGCTACCAAGCTCTTTATAATAATACGACTGGTCAATACAATGTGGCAGTTGGTCTTCAAGCGCTTTACAGCAATACAACTGGTATTGAAAATGTAGCAGTAGGATATAACTCATTATTATCAAATACAATCGGAACAACTAATACTGCTGTTGGTAGAGCTGCTTTAGTAAATAATACTACAGGAAATAGAAATGTAGGTGTTGGATCCTATGTAATGTATAGTAATACTACAGGTGGATATAATGTAGGTTTTGGCGTACAAGCGCTTAATAATAATCAAACTGGAGCAGCCAATACTGCTATAGGAGATGCTACATTATTTACAAATACTGCTTCTAATAACACTGCTGTAGGCGCTAGCGCACTAAATAAAAACACTACAGGTACACCCAACGATGCTTTCGGATACCAAGCTCTTTATAATAATACAACTGGTGCTTATAATGTTGCTATTGGGTATGGATCTTTAACTGCTAATACTATAGGCACTAATAATACTGCTGTAGGATTAAATTCAGGAGCTAGCATAACAACAGGTGTTTCAAATGTATGTTTAGGATTGTACTCTGGATATTCCACAACAGCTTTAACTACAGGTATTCAAAATATTTGTGTTGGGACAAATGCACATACATCAACAGCAGGTGCAACTAATCAAATTGTTATTGGATACAATGGAGTAGGTCAAGGTGATAACTATGTATCTATTGGTGTAGGTGGTACAAACTATATTTATAACCAATTTAATACCAATGCTACTTGGACTAAAGCATCTGACGAAAGAATTAAACAAAATATTCAAGATTTAGATATTGGTCTTAACTTCATTGAAAAACTAAAAGTTAAATCATATAACTGGAAGCCTAACAACGAATATCCTACCGACATTATTGGATACTCAGAAGAAAATACACAAAATACTGAAGCTACTATGTATGGTATGTTAGCCCAAGATGTTAAAGTAGCAATGGATGAATTAGGTTACGATCATTTTGGTGGATGGAATGTTCGTGAAGCTGACGGATTACAAGGTGTATCTAATGAAATGTTTGTCTTACCTTTAATTAATGCAGTTAAAGAATTAGCGGTTAAAGTTGCAGATTTAGAAGCTAAACTTGCAGGAACACAAGCAACGCCTGCAGCATAATTAAAATAAATAACATAAATGGAGGATGTTATGACTAAAATATTAATAGGAACGCCTGCGCATGATGGGCGAGTAGATGTGTGGTTTGCTAATAGTTTAGTAAATACTATTAAATTATCCATGCTAAAAGGTATAGAAGTAATACCTGTTTATATGGCTTATGATAGTTTAGTGCAAAGAGCAAGAAATGATTTAGTTAAACTTGCTATAGAAGAAAAGTTTGATTATTTAATTTTTATAGACTCCGATCAGGAATGGAATCCTGAATGGATATTTAAATTAATAACTTATAAAGAAGATGTTATTGGCGCTACAGTTGTTAAAAAATCTGACAACATAGCCTTTAACGTTAAAGCCCTTAAAGATGGCTTAAAACAGCAACAAAATGGTTTAATAGAAGTTGAGTGCGTAGGCACAGGATTTTTAAAAATATCTAAAAAAGCCTTGCAAAAGGTTTGGGATATAAGCCCTGAATACAAAAATGAAGGCAAAACTTGTCGAATGGTATTTGATGTTCAGCTTGTTGATGGTGAATTAATAAGTGAAGATAATGTATTTTGCCAAAAATGGCGTAAATTAAGCAACAAAGTATTTATTGATCCTAATATGACTTGTAATCATATAGGCGTTAAAAAATACACAGGAAATTTTTTAGAATTTATTAAAAAAGAAAAATAATATGATAGATCACGCATGGAAAGTAACAGAAATATCTACCGATGGTGAGTTAATTATTCATGCTAAATATTATGTTATTGCTAATAACGAACTTAATTCAGTAGAAACTGAAGGAAATTGGTGGTTTAGCGACAAAACATTTAATATTCCATTAGCAGACGTTAAAGAAAAAGATATTATTTCTTGGATTGAAAAAGAAGCTACAGTTAATGGCGTTTGTCATATTACTGATAATTTAGAAAATCAACTTAATAATTTAAAAAATAACAATACGACTCAACTTCCTTGGCAACCAATGAAAATTAACATGAGTGACCTATAATGACACAACCCATTGATATTATTTCAAGAGCATTAAAAGACATTGGTGCATTAGCTTCAGGCGAAACACCAAGCCCTGACGAAGCGCAAGACGCTTTTGATATGTTAAATGACATCATTGACCAATGGTCAAATGAAGATATGATGGTGTTTAATGTAACAGAAATTATATGGCCTGTTATTTCAGGTCAAGTTCAATATACGATTGGCCCTAATCACGCATCGCCTAATTTTATTGGCGCACAATTTACAGGCTCTATTTCAGGCAATATTCTTACAGTGACAAGTGTGTTATCAGGCGCAGTTGCACAAGGTCAAACATTATCAGGCACAGGTATTACAGATGGCACTAAAATTTTAGATAGTTTAACTGGCGCTGGCGGTAACGTAAATTATGCAGGCACATACTTACTTAATATTACTTATCCAAGCCCTGTTGCATCTACTACTATTCAAGCTTACTATCAAAAACCTCTTGGCATTGATTCAGCTTTTGTTCGTATTAATACAAGTTCTAATGGTCAACCTATTGTAAATGGTGGTTTAGATTATCCAATAGCTATTTTAGCTTTAGATGATTACAACATGATTGGATTAAAGACTTTAAATGGCCCATGGCCTAAAGCTTTATATTTCAATCCTAATTCTGATTCAGGTAACGTATTTGTATGGCCTAATCCTGCACAAGGTGAAATTCATATGTTTGCTCAAACATTATTTAGAAACTATGCTTCTATTAATGACAATATAAACTTACCTCAAGGCTATTCTATGGCGCTACGTTGGTGTTTAGCTGAACGTTTAATGCCTATGTATGGTAAGGCATCACAAACTCAAATTGCTATGATTTCAGCTTATGCAGGTCAAGCAAAAGCTACATTAAAACGCACTAATATGAAACCTATGCAATCTGCAAGATTTAATGACGCATTGTTAAGTTCAAGACAAAAAGATGCTGGATGGATTTTAACAGGCGGCTTCTTTAGATAAAGGTAAATTATGGCGGATTTTGGTTTTGTTGGGCCAAGTTATGAAGCGCCTTCGATTTATCAAGACGCACAAGAATGTATCAATTTTCGCCCTGAAATTGATCCTTTAAAACAACCTGGCACTCGTGGCATTGTAGCTTTATATCCTACACCTGGTTTAACTTCAAAAATTGTATTTCAAAATCAAGAAGAAGTGCGTGGTATGCGAACCGTATCAGGTGGTCAATATATGGTTGCTGTGGTGGGTTCTTATGTTTACGTTTTAACTTCTAACCTAACACCTACTATGGTGGGTCAATTAAACACTAATACAGGTCGTGTAAGTATTACTGACAATGGTGTAAATGTTTATATTGTAGATGGCGTTAATCGTTACACATGGCGTATTTCTATTCCTTCTAGTGCTTATTTTATAGGTTCTGTATCAGGCACTACTTTAACTGTTACTCAAGTTAAAAATGGAACTATTGGTGTAGGTCAATCATTATTAGGTGTAGGTGTTACAGCAGAAACTGTAATTACAGCATTAGGCACAGGATCAGGTGGTGTAGGCACTTACACAATTAATTTATCCCAAACAATATCATCTGAAGTATTAAATTCTGTAGCGGTAGGTGCAACAATGACTGCATCTATTTCAGGTGCAATTCTAACAGTTACAGCAGTCACAGGCACAATTTACATAGGTCAAACTGTTCAAGGTGCAGGCGTGGCTTCAGGCACAGTTATTACTGCTTTAGGTCAAGGCACAGTATTAAGTGAATCTATTGCGACTGCTGGCACAGGATATGCTGTAAATGATACAGTAACCGTTTTAGGCGGTGTTTATGGAACAACTCCTGCTACTTATACTGTTTCAAGTATTGGCGCTTCAGGCGCTGTTACAGGCTTAACTAGGACTAATTCAGGTCTTTATACATCAATTCCTAATAATAACGCATCCACATCTAGTAATGGATCAGGCACAGGATTAACTTTAACGCTAACTTTTGGAACAGGTGCTGGCGGAGTTGGAACTTATGTAGTTAGCTCATCCCAAACTATTGCTTCTGAAACTATGTATGCACTAAACTTTAGTGTTATGCCTACATCCGATGGCCCATTTAACGCAGCCAATACTGTTGACATTGTAGATAACTATTTTGTTTACAATAAACCTAATTCACAACAATGGGCGGCTTCTAATCCATTAAGCCCTATTACAAACTCTTTAAGCTTTTCATCTAAAGATGGCGCACCTGATAACCTTGTATCTTTAATTGTAGATCATCGTGAAGTTTATCTTCTAGGTGAAGCATCTTCTGAAGTATGGGTAGATGTAGGTTCTTTCCCTTTTCCATTTCAAAGAATACCTGGCACATCAACGCAACATGGTATTGCAGCCAAATTTTCAATGTCTAGAGTTGGAAATAGCTTTGCTTATGTTTCAAGAAATATTCGTGGTCAAGCTCAAATTATGATGATGAATGGTTATATTCCACAAAGAATATCAAACCATGCTGTAGAGAACACATTAACTGATAAATACATTGACGATGCTATTGCTTGGACTTATCAATTAGAAGGCCATGAATGTTATGTAGTTTCATTTCCGACATTAGATTTAACTTGGGTTTATGATATTGCAACAGAAATGTGGCATAAATGGTTATGGGTTGATAATAATAATGTTTATCACAGACATCGTGGTAACTGCGCTAGTTTATTCCAAGGCCAAGTATTAGTAGGTGATTATGCAAATGGTCAAATTTATCAGTTAGATAAATCAAACTATACTGATAATGGACAAAATATTCGTAGATTAAGACGAGCACCTCATGTTGTTACTGATTTACAACGTCAATATTTAGAAGAATTGCAAATTCAATTTCAACCAGGCGTAGGCACAACAGGTTTATCATCTGCAATTCAAGATACTTTTATTGGTTCACCTTATTACATTGCGCCTACTGATTTTTTAGTTGTTGCACCTTCAGCAACAATAATATTAGGTTTAAAGAATCAAATAAATATATCCACAACAACTACATATCCACAAGCCATGCTTCGTTGGTCAAGTGATGGCGGTTCTACATGGTCAAACGAACATTGGGTTACAATAGGACAAGCAGGTAAATATAAAAATCGTGCTATTTGGCGCAGATTAGGTTGGTCTAGAGATAGAGTTTTTGAGGTTGTAGTTACAGACCCTGTAAATGCGGTTATAATATCAGCTAACCTTAAAGCACAAGAAGGGGAAAATTAATGTCAGGCGGAATATGGGGATCAAATCAAAACAATCCTTACCCACAGACTGAATTTTTGGATCAAAATACCAAAAGACCTTCTAGAGCATGGCAACAGTTTTTTTTAAATTTGCTTAATTTTACAAGTTCTAATTCTGCTACGACTGGAACTGCAACTTTACCAGCAAAGCCTGCTGGATTTATTAATATGACTGTAAATGGCCAACAAGTGAAAGTGCCTTATTACAATCAATAAATAAAGCAAAAACAATTGAATGGAGCAATTGAATGATTAATTTTGATGTTGAAAAGTATGCTCAAGTAAATGAAGATATAAAAGATTTAATTAAACTTCATTATGAGGAAATAGCAGTTGATAAAGATGTAATACCTTTAGACCCTGATTGGGATAGATATAAAAATCTATGTGATACTGGCGTATTAACCATAGTTACAGCTAGAGATGAAGGTAAATTAGTAGGTTATTCAATATTTTTTATTACTAACCATTTACATTACAAGTCAACTAAATATGCTAACAATGATTTACTGTATTTGCATCCTGATTATCGTAGGGGAACTACAGGAATAAAATTAATAAAAGCTTCAGAAAAGTTTTTATTAGATAAAAAAGTAGACAAGATTCTTTGGCATATTAAGTTTAACAAAGATTTTAGAATACTCTTGCATAGACTTGGGTATGTAGATGAAGATGTAATCGTAGGTAAAATTATAAAGGACTAAATTATGGGTGTTTCTGCTGTAGCTGCAGTAGCTGGTGATGCGTTAGGAACGGTAGCAACTGACGTTGTTGGATCGGCTTTAACTGGTGCTGTTGTTAGTGGTGTAACAGGTGGCGATCCACTAATGGGCGCAGTAACTGGTGGTATCGGTGGCGGTATTGCTGGT
>Ga0208257_1000537_pt1 | contig 10634 bp, 9 predicted proteins | sample CryBogCBH10Sep07_FD_184610 | JGI IMG/M metagenome (GOLD analysis project Ga0208257, IMG submission 184610) | Freshwater microbial communities from Crystal Bog, Wisconsin, USA - CBH10Sep07 (SPAdes) | ecosystem: Environmental > Aquatic > Freshwater > Lake | place: Crystal Bog, Wisconsin, USA... | reverse complement strand
TGAACATGAAGACGACAGATCGTATGGGTTTGCGCCCCGAAATGCGCCCAGAAGTAGAAGACGACCGCCTTGCAAAGCGTATTGCCGAGCTGCGGAACCACAATAATGCCAACCTCGACGAAGGCGTTGACAAATTTGCCACCCCTACCCCGCCACCCGGTTGGTCGTATGAGTGGAAAATGAAGTCGGTGAACGGTTGGGAAGACCCAGCCCACTATAACCGCATTTCCATGGGTGGTTGGGAGCCGGTCGACGTGAAGCGCCATCCCGAGATGATGCCGAAGGGTTATGTCGGGGCGATCGAGCGCGAAGGCGAGCTCCTTTGCGAGCGCCCACTGGTAATCACACAAGAACGGCAGGCCAAAGACCTCCAGAACGCGCGGAATCAGGTGCGGACCAAAGAAGGCCAGCTTGATCCGAAGGGCCGTGGCGGTATTATCAGCCGCGAGGACGCCCAAGTGCGGCCAAAAGTGTCCAAGGACCACAATTTCTTTGTTCCTGAACAGTAAGTCGTCTGCTAGGACGGGAAAAGGGGGCTTCGGCCCCCTTTTCTTTTCTATCAAACTATGCAATAGTGCGATTCTCGTTCTCCCCCCGGCGTGGGAGATTTTAACAATTCCCGTTTCTTAGTCGCCCCGGTGTGCGATGATGGAACTCTCTGAAAGGAGAATCCCGTCATGGCCAATACGTTTGCGCCCAGCGGTTTCTTGCAGTTTCAGGGCGGTGCAGGCGGCGCTCCGACGTTCGCACAATCCCCCCGCTTGATTGCGTCTGGCAACACGACGCCAATCTTCACTGGCGACCCTGTATCGCCTGTTACCGGCTCCGCAACCGGTTATATCACCCAAGCTACGGCTGGCGGCTCGACCGTCCTCGCCGGTATCTTTGTTGGCTGTAAATATCTGTCCACGTCTCAGAAGCGCGTTGTCTGGTCCAGCTACTGGCCCGGCTCCGATGCGACCGGCGACGTGACGGCATACGTCATTGATGATCCGAATGCTCGTTTCATCGTGCAGTCTTCTGGTTCCGCCTTCCCTGTCACGGGCACAGCATCGTCGCAGACCTCTGGCGTCCAAGGCCAGTATGCTACGTTCGCCTACTCCACCACTGGCGCTACCTCGGGTAACTCCAACGGCGGCAACAATGCCACAGGCCGCTCGACGGCTTATGTCAATGCTGTCAACACGACTGTCACAGACCCCTTCATTATCGTCGACTACGCCGTTTCGTTCGGCAACGGCGGCGATCCCACAACGCAGTACTGCAATCTTGTTGTCGGCTTCAACAACGAAGTCTGGCGCACGAACGGTGCTGGCCCGACCGGCATCTCGTAAGAGGAGTAAGGAACAATGGCTGTTAATCTCTCACAGATCAAAGACCTTCTCCTCCCCGGACTCCGTGGTGTTGAAGGCAAGTACGAGCAGATTCCGTCTCAGTACGACAAAATCTTCACGAAGCACGACTCAAAGATGGCTCTTGAGCGTACCGCTGAAATGCGTTACCTCGGCCTCGCCCAGCTCAAGACCGAAGGTGGCCAGACCTCCTTTGATTCGGGCGCTGGTGAGCGTTTCGTGTACAACCAAGAGCACACTGAAATCGCTCTCGGTTACGCGATTACCCGCAAGGCAATCGACGACAACCTCTACAAGACCCAGTTCACGCCTTCCAACCTCGGCTTGGTGGAATCATTCCAGCAGACCAAGGAAATCTATGGCGCGAACATCCTGAACACGGCGCAGACCTACAATGCTGCAGTCGGCGGTGACGGTGTTGCTCTCTGCTCCACCTCGCATCCGATTGACGGTGGTTCGGTTGCAAACACGCCAACAACCCAGATTGACCTCAACGAAGCCTCGTTGCTGAATGCGATGATCGCAATCCGCACGAACTTCCGCGATCAGGCTGGCCTGAAGGTGTTTGCTCGCGGTCGCAAGCTCATTATCCCACCTGCTCTTGAGCCGGTTGCTATTCGTCTTTTGAAGACGGAACTCCGCCCAGGCACAGCAGATAATGATGTTAACGCGATCATGACCACTGCCGGTGGGTTGCCTGAAGGCTACATGGTCAACGACTTCTTGACCTCGTCTTATGCTTGGTTCTTGCTCACGAACATCGACGGCCTTGCCTACATGGAACGCGTGAAGTTTGAAACCGACATGCAAGTCGACTTCGTGACTGATAACCTTCTCGTCAAGGGCTATGAGCGTTACTCGTTCGGCTATTACAACTGGCGGGCGATCTACGGTTCGTTCCCAACCTCGTAAGGAGGAATAACCATGGCGATTGACGCTTTCTCAGGTCCAATCATTACTTTCGGGCAGAGCTCCGTTGGTCTTGATTACAATCCCGACATTGGTGGCTCGTCCCTGTTTGCTTCAGGGGCGGGTTTCCTCGACACTCGCATCCCGTTCACCTACAACCCTGGTGAGGCTCAGGCCCAACAGGATTTTGGGTGGCTTGGTTTTGACAATGTTAACACCCTTAGCATTGTTCCTTACACCAAGGCGGCGGGCGCAATTGTCGCTTCTGCAAACGCAACCAGTGCGACGTTGACACTTGTCACGACGAACTCGGCGACGACGGGCGTGTATTACAACAACACGAACTTCGTTCGTTCCGACACTGGGGTCCAAACGAACGTGCTCGCTCTTGATGCTTATGCATCGGTGACGGCAACGTTCTCTAACGGTGTGATGACGATCACAGCAAACAGCGGCATGCCAATTTCTCCCGGCATGGTTGTGTTGGCAACGACTGGCACTGTGTCGCAAGGCACAGCCGCTGGCGTTCAGATCGTCTCGCAGCTCACGACAACCGGCACATATACGACGGTTGGTCAGGGCTACACCGGCACCTACCAGACCAACAGCAATCTGACTGCGACGTCTGGCACGGTAACGCTTGCGTTCCAGAATGTGCAGCAATGCGCGATCCCGAACAACGCTCAGACACCGGGCATCTATCTTTGGAACCCGATGGCTCTCGTTGGCCGCGCCGTGGCAGTTACTGCTGCTGCGAGTGCTACTGCGACTACAGCAACGGTTTCGGGCTTTGATATTTATGGCTACCCAATGCAAGAGAACATCACGATCTCTGCTGGTAACCAAGTATCGGGCAAGAAGGCATTCAAATACATCTACTCAGTTGTGTTGAATGCAGCCGATGCTACCCACGCATATTCGGTCGACACGACCGACGTGTTTGGGTTGCCACTCCGCTCTGACACCTTTGGTGACATTCTGATCAACGATGCTTCGTCTCTTGAACAGACGACGCTTATCACGGCGGCTACAAGCTACGTGAATGCTGATCGCACGACCGCTACCGCTACAACCGGTGACGTTCGTGGCACTTATGCTGGTTTCACTTCCAGCACCGGTGCGAACAAGCTGATCGTTCGTCAGTCGCCTCCGCCGTACAATGTCCAGTTGACGACTGGCTTGTTTGGCCTCACTCAGTACAGCAACTTCTAAGGAGTGAACCATGAAGGGTCACAAAGGACATCACCACGGCGTTATGCATGCTGGTGTACATCACAAGCACCCTCGTGCGGAGCACAAGAAGGGTGGTAAGGTCGAGTCACCAATGGAAGGTCATTGGGATCACGACGAGTCGCCTTCAGACGTTTATGAAGGCAAAGACTCAAACGTGGCTAAGGAAGCCAAAAAGCGGAAGCATGGCGGCGCGGCGAAACACAAGCACCATGTTGGCCATCACGAAGGTCATCACGCGCATCATCGCGCCGACCGTAAGCCCCGCAAGTCGGGCGGTCGCGCTGGCGCTGACATGAACCCGCTTTCTTCAGCTCACAAGGGCATGGAGCCAAAAGCTCACAAGTCTTTTGAGCCAGAAGAGCACTAAAAGTCGGGGGGAGCTTCGGCTCCCCCTTTCTCCATAGGGGATTACCATGACTGCTGCTTGGACACGCAAAGAAGGTAAATCGCCATCTGGTGGGCTCAATGAAAAGGGCAGGCAGTCTGCCCGCGCTGAAGGCCATCACCTGAAAGCACCCACGAAGGATTCAAGCAATCCTCGCCACAAATCATTCTGTGAGCGGATGACAGGCGTGAAGCGCAAAATGACAGGCGCTGCCGCAGCCGCCGATCCTGATAGCCGGATTAATAAGTCTCTCCGCAAGTGGGGTTGCTAATGGCCGAGAAGCCTTTCTGGGAAAAGAAATTGCCCAAGGACCATCACACAAAGCACTTGTCCCATAAGCAGGAGCAAAGTGCTAAAGCAAGGGCAAGGGCCGCCGGTCGGCCATACCCGAACTTGATCGACAACGCCGCTGCGGCACGGAAAAAAGGTAAGTAATTATGGGCACGATCTCTCAATCCGGCGTCGTCTGGGATTCAATCACAAAAAACGGCAAGCATGAGCCATTTGAACTTCAAGTTGCTCGCGGCCACATCACCAATCACACTGGCATTGGAATCTTTGGTTACTCAGGGGGCATTGGCAACACGACGACGCCCCAGACAATTTGGGAAGGCGCAAATAATGCCACGCAAAACAACTACACGTATCTTACCGTTGCTTCAAAACTGACCGTTGTCAGCACCAGCGCTTCGGATACGGGTATTCTTTTCATCGCTGGTACGGATGCCAACTTCAACACGTTGACCGAATACATCACTTTGACTGGCACCACGCCCGTTACGACCGTCAACACCTATTTCCGCGTTAATGTGCTGTATTACACCAACGGCTCAAATGTCGGCGTTATCACTGCCAAGGTCAGCACAACCGTCTACGGACAAATCAATGCCGCTGTTGGACAGTCGCAAATGGGCGTCTACACCGTCCCCGCTGGCTACACGTTCTACCAGACTTACTTGCAGGCAAATAGCACGTTGGCCAACCAAGCCGTGCTGTTCCAAACGCAGTCAATCTTTAATCTTGCTTCAACCATCAATTACAATGGTTATATGATCAATATTTCACAAAATTCTGAAAACCTTGGTCTTTCGCCATTTTCAACGGGCTTCTTCACTATTCCGTTTACGGTTCCAATTGCATTCCCACAAGGGACTGATCTTCAATGGCAAGCAAAAACCAATAGCGGCGGTATTAATGGCGCTGTTAGTATGTTCGCGGGTGGTTATCTGATCAACAACGCTACCACGACAAACTTCTAATGAGGAGCCGTTATGACCACGAGCGGCACTTACAACTTTAATCCGTCTCTTGGCGAGCTTGTACTCTACGCATACAATCTTTGCGAAGTCAGAAACACAGCCATTGCTCAAGAGCACATGGAAGCCGCTCGCATGGCCTCCAACATGCTGTTCGCAACGTGGTCAAACCGTGGCGTCAATTTGTGGGCAGTCGATCTGCAGCAGGTCTATTTTGATCAGACGCCGATCATTTTGACTGTTACAGGTAACGGCACCACAACGACGCTCACCTATGCGACGCCAAACACCCCTATTTACACGGTAGGGACTGAAATCACGATCTACAATACAGGCGTCGTCGATGGTGTTCAGACTGTCACTGCATCAAGCAGTGGGTCCGTGTCGTTCTCGTCGTCCTATTCTGGGTCTTTGTCGGGCGGATCGGCAACGATTGCGCCCATCACATCGTTCGGCCTTCAGACGTCGATCAGCACATATTCTGTCGACCCCAATACGGTCGTGATTCTTGATGCGTATGTGACGACGACATCCAATGAGACAAACCCAATTGACAGGGTGATCTTGCCAATTTCACGCACGGAATATGCGTCATACCCCAATAAACAGCAGCAAGGGTTCCCGACCGTGTTCTGGTTTGATCGTTTGGCGAGCTCGTCTCGGTCTGCGGGCTCTCCTGGCCCGTCTGTCACGCTTTGGCCAGCGCCGGATGGCACGTCATCGCAATATTTGAAGTATTATCGCGTCCGTCAAATCCAAGACAGCAACTTCACGAACGGCCAAACCGTCGAGATTCCATATCTCTGGATGGAGGCGTATGCTTATGCGCTGGCTCACAGGCTTTCAATCATCTGGAACCCTCAGAAATCCATGATTTTGAAGCCTTTGGCCGATGAAGCGTATGAGATCGCGGCTGAACAAAACGTGGAACAGGCGCAGCAGTATATTTCACCGCAAATTCAGGGGTACTTTAGGTAATAACATGTCATTTTATGTTTACGAACATTGGCGGACAGACAAAGATGAATGCTTTTACGTTGGCAAAGGCAAAAGTAATCGTGCGTATTCTATGAAATTTCGCAACCGTCATCATAAAGCTATTATGGCAAAACTTTCTCGTGAAGGATTTGCTATGGAAGTTCGTATTGTGGCATCAAATTTAACAGAAAATGAAGCCTTTGATCTTGAAGTGCAACGTATTTCTTTTTGGCGTAGCGTTGGTGCAGATCTTGTTAACATATTACCCGGCGGATTAGGCGGTCCAACTTGGACAGGAAAAAAACATTCTGCCGAAACAAAAGAAAAAATGTCTATTGCGGCAAAAGGGAACAAAGCAAATACAGGTCGTAATTTTAGCGAAGAGCATCGCCGTAAATTGTCTCAATCTCAAATAGGTAACAAAAAAGCCTTGGGCAGAGTTGATAGCGATGAAACGCGAAATAAAAAATCAATTTCATTAAAAGGAAAGAAAAATGCGCTTGGCCGGAAACAATCTGAATCCGAAAAAGCCATGCGGGCTGTTATAAAAAAAGAATGGTGGCTTAAGAAAAAAGAGGTTTTATCATGAGACCTCATGGAAGAGCTAGTGTAAGTTCTAGTAATCCAAGAGCTTTCGCAATTTGCGACAGATGTGGATTTTTGGTGAACCATTATCAATTGCAATGGCAGTTTGATTATGCAGGCGCTGGCCTTATCAACAAGCGCATTTTGGTGTGCGACCCGTGCTTGGACACTCCTCAAGCGCAATTAAGGGCTATTGTCCTGCCCGCCGATCCTATGCCGATCCAAAATCCGCGTACGCAAGACTATTATGCGGCGGAAACGACAACGATTGCGGTGTCTCAGGGCGCTCCTAAAGACCCTGTGACCGGCATCCCGATTTATCCTGTCGTTAGCCTCGTCAACCCGAGCGGTTCCTATCCAACACCCCCACCAATCGGTGTGCCGACAGGCTTGGAGCAGAGCGCGGTCATGCCGCTCTACCAACAGACGCATTACCGCGTCAATTTGAACCCCTTGTCTGTCATTGCAAATGGCACAAACACGATCTCCGTGACCTGCTCGTCGCCCCATGGACTTTCAACTAACAGCCAAATTGCTGTGGAAGGGCTGACAAACAATGCGGCTGACGGGTTCTATAGCGTCACCGTGACAACGGCGACCGCGTTCACTTATCAGACGCTTAATCCTGTATCTGGAGGCAATCTTCTGCAAGGGACAAGTCTGATGTTGACCGCACTTGTCGGTCTGCCTTATGGCTATACTCAGATACCGCAAACTGGGGTTTAACAATGGCAAATATTACCATTCCAAACCTGCCAGTAGCACTCAATGTGAGCGGTTCTGCTCAATTGATGATTGTGCAGAACAACACGGCCTATAGCGCGACCGTCAATCAAATCTCGGCTTTCAATACCAATTCAGGAACCGTGACTTCCATCACGGCTCAATCCCCGTTGTCTGGCGGCACAATCACGACGACCGGCACCATTGGCTTGAATACCAATAGCATCAACAATACGTATCTGGCCAACATGAACGCCCTGTCAATCAAGGGCAACAACTCGGCAAGCCCGGCGCAGCCGCAGGATTTGACTGTCGCTCAGACAATGAGCCTGCTCGGGGCCGCCCCTTTGGCGTCGCCCGCTTTCACCGGCAACCCGACCGCCCCCACGCCTGCGTCGACCGACAACAGCACATCTCTGGCGACAACCGCTTTTGTGAAGTCCTTGAACTACGGGTTCGGCACCGTCACGTCTGTGGCGACAGGAACCGGATTGACCGGCGGGCCCATTACCACGACCGGCACGATCTCTATTGCCAATACGGGCGTCTCGCCGCAGACATATGGTAGCGCGACAACGGTCCCGCGCATTGCGGTCAATGCCCAAGGGCAGATCACATCTGCCAACAACGTGGCGATCTCCATCACGCCGAGCCAAGTTGTCGGCCTCGGCACAATGGCAACGCAAAACGCCAATGCGGTTGCCATTACGGGCGGCACAATAGATCAAACCACTATCGGTGGCACGACGCCCGCCGCAGGCACATTTACAAATCTCACGTCGACGGGAACGGTGTCGCTCGGCACCATTACTTCCGGAACTTGGCAGGCGACGCCGATTGCCATTCTTTATGGCGGCACGGGCGCAACGTCGGCCTCGGCAGCCCGCACAAATCTTGGGGCGGCTGCATCCGGCGCAAACAGTGACATTACATCGCTTTCTGGTTTGACGACGCCATTGTCCGCTACACAAGGCGGCACAGGGTTTTCCTCATACACCACAGGCGATCTTCTGTATGCCGATTCGTCGACGACTTTGGCCCGCCTCAATGACGTGGCCGTCGGCAATGTCTTGCTTTCTGGCGGCGTCGGTGTCGCGCCTTCTTGGGGTAAGGTAAGCCTCTCAACCGTCGTGACCGGCGTATTGCCAACAGCAAACGGCGGCACAGGGCTCACGTCATTCACTTCTGGCGGCGCTGTCTACGCAACTTCGTCGTCTGTGTTGACAACGGGCACTTTGCCGGTGGCATCGGGCGGCACTGGCGTAACGACGTCTACCGGAACTGGGTCAGTAGTGCTGTCCAATTCTCCGACGCTTGTGACGCCGACATTGGGTGTAGCTACAGCGACGAGCTACACCGCGACACGCGCGTTGTCGGTCTCGACGCCATACAATACCGGCGCATTCAATTACGGGACGCTTGGCTATTCTGACACAAATATTTTCTCGTCGTTTGTGAATAGCGTCAATTCATACAATCAAATGGTGCTACAGAATACCAATGCTGGGTCTGCGGCATCGACAAACTTTATTGTGTCAAACGACCAAGGCTCTCCAACCGGATACTTTGGCGAGTTTGGCATGAATAGCAGTGCCTTTACCGGCACAAGCTCATTCAATCTTCCCAATGCCGTCTATCTTGACGCAACCAATGGTGATCTTGTTCTCGGCACCACAACGGCCAACGCGATCCGCTTTGTCGTCAACAGCAATTCCACCGACGCGATGTCCATCTCTTCGGCTGGCGTTACGACGATTGCAAGTTTGGCGCTGTCGACGCCGTTGCCTGTCACGTCGGGCGGCACAGGAACGACGACATCGACAGGCACCGGTTCCGTCGTCCTGTCTAATTCTCCGACACTTGTGACCCCCGCGCTCGGGACGCCTTCCGCTTTGGTGCTTACAAACGCAACGGGTCTTTCGTTAACTACAGGCGTTACGGGTACACTTGGAACATCCAATGGCGGTACTGGTTTAACATCGTTTACGTCTGGTGGCGCTGTCTATGCTTCTTCAGCATCTGTTTTAGCGACGGGAACTTTGCCCGTAACTGCGGGTGGCACAGGAACGACAACATCAACGGGAACCGGATCGGTTGTTTTATCCAACTCTCCAACGCTTATAACCCCTGCTCTTGGAACGCCGTCGGGTCTAGTGTTAACAAACGCTACTGGTTTGCCATTAACGACTGGGGTAACGGGTACACTTGCTGTTTCTAATGGCGGTACGGGTGCGACGACGCTTACGGGTTATCTTGTCGGCAATGGCACAAGTGCTTTCACGGCCGTTTCAACGATCCCCAATGCGGGATTGACCAACTCGTCTCTCACGATTGGTACAACTACTATAGCACTTGGTGCTACAACACTTACGTTGTCAGGGTTGACGACCGTAACGGTCACACAAGACCCGACTTCCGCTTTACAACTTTCAACCAAGCAATATGTTGATAACCAAGTTTCTACGGTATCTAATCAGACATTCCACACGGCAGTTGGCTATGCAACCACGGCTGACCTAGGAAGTGTTACGTATAACAACGGGTCATCTGGTGTTGGCGCTACTCTTACCAATGCTGGCGCTCAGGCTGCCCTTACGATTGATGGCTACACATTTACTGCTACAGACGTAACCAATGCCACCCGTGTTCTTGTTAAAAATGAAGCCACTGGCGCATATAACGGTGCTTACGTAGTTACCAACCAAGGCTCTGGCTCAACAAACTGGGTTCTAACACGCGCCACTGACTTTAATACGCCGGGTTCCGGTCCTAATTACATCGAGACGGGTGCATCGTTCTTCGTCAATGGCGGCACTGCAAACGGCGCAACCGCGTGGGTAATGAACACTACTGGCACAATTATTGTCGGTTCAACCACGCTTACATTCACGCAGTCATCCTCCTCTGGTAATATCCAAGTCAACTCGCCCCTGATTAAAACAGGTAACACGATCAGCCTTGGCACAGTTGGAATTGGTAACGGCGGCACAGGTCAGACGACTGCATCTGCAGCATTTAACGCGCTTTCTCCAATCACCTCAACTGGCGACCTGATCATCGGTAATGGAGTTAACAGCGCCACGCGCCTCGCTATTGGCACAAGTGGTTACGTCCTGACGTCGAACGGAACAACGGCAACGTGGGCTGCTTCTACGGGCGGCGTGACGTCTTTCTCCGGCGGAACAACTGGCCTTACGCCTAATACGGCAACCA
>Ga0208257_1000530_pt1 | contig 10726 bp, 14 predicted proteins | sample CryBogCBH10Sep07_FD_184610 | JGI IMG/M metagenome (GOLD analysis project Ga0208257, IMG submission 184610) | Freshwater microbial communities from Crystal Bog, Wisconsin, USA - CBH10Sep07 (SPAdes) | ecosystem: Environmental > Aquatic > Freshwater > Lake | place: Crystal Bog, Wisconsin, USA... | reverse complement strand
GACTTAACTGTCTTATGTGTTTGTAGCATATTATTCGTTGTTTGATTTGCGGTTGCCAGCAGCTCTCGATACCTTCGGAACTTTATTAAGTACGATGAGCTTATTAAATTTATTCTCCTTTAGCATTGCAGTCCATTCCTCATTAGTAAGTCCCTTTGGACGTTGAGTAAATTTTGATCGCTGCCAAGAAGCGCTTGTCTTTATTACTTTAGGACTATTATTGGTAAGATGACTCATAATACCAATATAATAAAGTCTTCTAAATAGAAGTCAAGCGAATTATCTCTTTAATTTAATTTTACGTGAAAGAGCTTTTTCCTTACGCTTACGCTTTTGTCCCTTACTTTCAAATGCTCTTCTATTGCGAACTTCATCGAGAACATAATCAGAATCCATCTTCTGCTTCAAACGCCTTAGAGCTAGATCAATGTTTTCGTTTGGACGAACATGTACTGTATGCATTATTATTATTTAAGGTTTTGATAAATAATAATATGAAACCGGCTTTTAAATTTCCGTATGGTGGAATGGGTGTAAAATTATTTCTTTATGTTTCAGTAGCGTCGTTTTCATCGTTACTATCAGATCTCTCACACTATACATGCTCTCATGATCATATCAGTGATATCTCTTTAATACGATGGGCCACTATAATTTTAAACTTTATCGTACAAGGATTAATAGCATGGCGTGCGTTTATCGATGGAACAGTAGAGCGTGAAGAAATAAAAGAAAAGCAAGAGATGAAACTCGAAAACATTGAGAGAACGTTGCATTAATAGTATATTTTGATAAGTGTAGATATGAGCGAAGAAAACACACTTATTACTCTTACTAATACCTTTGTTGCTGAAGTAACAAAGTTCCAGAACGGTAACAGCGCAGCAGGCACCAGAGCACGTAAAGCTCTTCAGGAGATCATTAAGTTCTCTCGTGACGAGCGTAAGCGGATTCAGGAAGAAAAGAATAGTCGCAAGACAGCCAAGTAATCTCTTTAAGAGTTATAAAATAGTTAACCCTCAGTTTCGGCTGAGGGTTTTCTAGTATATAGGGTCTGGGCCTTTTACAAACCCCTCGGCAATAAGATACTTTATTACTGTAGCGAGTTCATTATCCGGTAAATCCTCGCCCTCATCAATATCCTCTCGATCAACAAATACTTCTGTATTGTTGTTTTCTTTGTCTTCTATGACATCGATCATATAATCGACACCATAAAGTTTAATAAGGAAGCTTCTTGCTTTCAAGATCGTTACCTGCCTTTAAGTATTTAAGCTCAAAGGCAGGTTAAAGTATTATAAGTTACTTCTTACGACGACGAGCAGCAGTGCGCTTTGAAACAAACTGGCCTTTCTTATTACGAGCAGGTAGCTTCCTCGATCGTTCATTTAGCTTCTCAAGAGAGATATTATTGACCGAAATTGTTGGCTTTCCAGAAGAGCACTGAAGATTAAAACCCTCAAGAATTAGAAAATTCATTCGACTAAAGAGATAATCCTTATTACCGTAATAACCACCATCAATGAGATACTTCATCTCGATAAGAATATTGTTCATCTTATTTGATGAACCGTAGTCATATGATGCAGCAATAAACTTTTCACGGTTTGTAGACATCTCATAATTAATATTAATCATTTGACCGAGTCTGTTGAGAGCAGCATTTTCGGAATTAGATAGACGGCTGACAATTGATGTAATGATGTTTTTGATCATACCAATGGTTATAGGAAGATATAAAAATGAATGCAACTTCTTTTTGAAAAAAATAATCATACTAGTATGTCGACAGTTATCTCTTTTAACCCTGCTAACCCACTGAATCTTTAGCCAATTGCATATTGCCCTATTTGTGTCGCTGCAAACCGCCCAGCCACAGCTACGAATTTTCCGTTACCATATGTAAGTGAATCCCAGGCGACAGATGCTGTAGATGGTGTTGATGAATACCAATTTATTCCATCAAGTGAGTACGCTGTGTTTGTGAACGTTGTTGCAATAGCTACAAATTTACCGTTACCATATGTGACAGATGACCATGCTGCTACAGCGGGTAATGTTGTTGCTATCCAATTTACTCCACCATCAACAGAGTAAGCAGCAGCGCTTGTAGGGGAGTTACCTGCATCAGTTCCACCTGCGATAGCAACAAATACATTTTTACCGTAGGCAACAGAAGACCAATATTGAGCAGAAGGTAGAGGGTTAGAAGAATTCCACGTTAAACCATCTAGAGAATATGCAGCAAGTGTTGTTTTAGAATTAGTATTATCTTTAGCTGCAACAGCAACAAACCGATCGTTACCGTATGTAATTGCATACCATAACGCTGTTGCAGGCATATAATAGGATGTATTTTGATTCCATGTTGAGCCGTTATCTGTTGAATAATTTGTAATTGCTGTCGCGAGATTATTACTTTTATAAGCTAGTGCAACAAATGTACCATTGTTATTTGTAGCAACAGCAAACCACTGTTGACTTGTACGCAAAGCAGTTCTCGTCCATGTAACACCGTTATCTGTCGATTTTGCTGCTATATTTGAAGGACCTGCGGCTACCGCTACAAATGTCCCATTGCCATATGTCACCGCTGACCAGTAGGTAGAAACTGGCATTGATACTTGGTTCCAGTTAATACCGTCAGTTGAATATGCACCTAATGTAGTAGCTTGTCCTGTAGATGTTCTTTCTGCAACAGCGAAGAATGTATTATTACCAAAGGTCACACAATTCCATTGTTGAGAAACAGGCATTAGCATAGCAGTCCACGGTGTAATAGGCCATACCTGTGTACTACCGGTATATATTTTAATTGCAGAAACTGACCCGACGTAAACTTTGCTAGCGGTAGTTAATTTCATATTAACCTACTATAATGTAAACAGTAGACGCGTTATATGTTCCCAACGCATTGTAATTAGCTTGTGTCATATACACAATATTTGTAATTTGATTTGAATTAGTTACAACTGCGGTATTACTAGATACTAGAGTACTAGAAGCACTATTTACATAACTATATGCATTGTTCCAATTAGCACTATTAGTGTTTACGCTAGTATAAACTGAAACATCGTTAGCCGATATATTTTTAACTGTAGTATAAACACTATTCCAATTAGCACTATTAGCGTTTACACTTGTATAAACTGATACGCTGTTAGCTGAGATAGTATTGGCTGTAGTATAAACACTATTCCAATTAGCACTATTAGCGTTTACACTTGTATAAACTGATACGCTGTTAGCTGAGATAGTATTGGCTGTAGTATAAACACTATTCCAATTAGCACTATTAGCGGTAACAGTTGTATATACTGAAACATCGTTAGCTGAAATAGCATTAATAGTAGAGTAAGCGTTATTCCAATTAGCACTATTAGCGTTTACACTCGTATATACAGATATGTCATTAGCCGAGATGTTATTAATACTTGTATATGCATTATTCCAATTAGCGCTATTAGCATTAACATTTGTATAAACTGATACGCTATTTGCAGATATATTATTAGCCGTGGTGTATACGCTATTCCAATTAGCGCTATTAGCATTAACACTCGTATAAACTGATACGCTATTTGCAGATATATTATTAGCCGTGGTGTATACGCTATTCCAATTAGCGCTATTAGCATTAACACTCGTATAAACTGATACGCTATTTGCAGATATATTATTAGCTGTAGTATATGCATTGTTCCAATTAGCACTATTAGCGGTAACGGTTGTATAAACTGATACACTGTTAGCAGATATATTTTTAACTGTGGTATATGCATTATTCCATTGATTAGAATTACCTATTTTATCATAAACAAGATTCGCACTACTTAGTGTACCAACAAAAGCAGCATTGCCTGTAGAGCTTACGAAACCTAAAGCAGATAAACTAGAATTTCTCCATAATTGTAAATTGCTATTCTGATTTGCAGTACCTTGTATAATAAGATTCGTTGAATTAATTTGTGAATTAGGTATTATAACGTTAAAATCATTTCTATTACCAATATTTGCAGGCGCATAGTCTACCGTGGATTGCTTGTTACCAATAAGTTGCATACCCCACCATGTTGTAACCGCCGACTGACCACCTGCTGAAGGAAGAAGAGATATATCACTACCTAAAATAAACCCACTACTGCTTCTTAATTTACCATTTACGTCGAGAGGATAACTAGGCGTTGTTCCAATACCTACGCTTCCACCACTTGTTATTGTAACTCTATTTGTATTATTTGTTATAAAGTTAAAATTATTATTATCTGTTGTTCCTATTGATATCGCTGTACCTCTAGTGTTGCCATTAATTAAAACGTAATTTGAAGAATTACTCTGTACGGTAGTATAGACATTGTTCCATTGATTTGAATTACCATTACCTACTGTTATAAAACTACCTGATAAATTGCCGAGAATATTTGCACTTAAAGTATCAAGAGTAAGATATGGATCAGACCAATTAATACCTGAAGTCACATCACCAGGTTCAGTAGTAAGACCGGAAAATAGTGTCCAAATAGCGGGTGAATTTTGACCTGCTTGTCTAGCTAAACCAGTATGTTGATACCTATTAACTCCATTATTGAGGCCACCTACGAAGTGTGTAACAAGACCGAGATCTAACGCATTACCTGTATTTCCTTCACCAAAATAAATAATATTACTACTAACGTTTAAATTATTAGTGTTATAAAAATTAGCACTACCTGCAACATTTAGTGTACTTAATATATTGAGTGTCGTTATAACAACATTAGACGGAAGACTTAAAGTAACAGAGTTATTACCTGTATTATCACCAACCGGTGTCGCTGTAATTTGATTAGCTGTGCCATTAACTGCGTATAGAGAATTGGAGTAAGCTGTACTCCATTGACCTGAATCACCGCTGTCTGCAGCAATAGTGCCTGTCGCTTGTATATTACCGTCAACATCTAATTTTTCAGCAGGGTCAGTTATACCAATGCCAACGCTACCTGTGTGTTGTGCGAGTATAACATTACTCTGTGGGTTTATTATAACATTATTATACGCATTAATAGCAAGATCACCATAGGAATTACCGAGAGAAGATAAATCTAAATCATATGAATTAGGTGTATTGTTTACACCGAGTCTACCTGTTACTGTACCACCGGTAAGAGGCAGATAATTAGTATCGACATATAATGTTGTAGCAAAGTTACCACTAGTGCTTTGGTATGATGTAGCAATTGAATATGCACTATTCCAATTAGAGCTTAATGAACTGACTGTATTGAATGTCGATTGCCAATTTGCACTATTTGCTGTGAGGTTAGTATAAGCAGTATAATCAGCACCCCATTGACTACTGACAGCTTGTACTGTTGTATAAACTGAAGACCAAGAAGCTGAATTAGTACTAACAGTAGTATAGGTAGTATTCCATAATGCAGAATTACTATGCACTAAACTATTAACAGCTGCATCACCTGTACTAGAACCAGAAAGAAGATTCAATAAATTAATACCTGCACTCAAATAAGCACCGCTCGTTACATTTACTGATCCATTTACTGCTAATACATTGTTTGGCCCCGTAATAAAGCCTGCATCGTCTAAAATCCAACTATAGTTATCAACTGTCTTGAACGTTATATTATCACTAATACTATCAAAGGTTATAGTATTTCCGTTTGTATCATATGCAAAGAACCCGTGTGGTGTAAGTGCAATTTGAGTAAATGCGGACAAAGCAGTATTTTCAGATTCAAGAATTAGCTCTATATCATCGGGTGATCTGAGTGTATTATTCGGTAGTGAAACAGTACCATCGGAATTAAGAATTAGTGCTTCATCTCCTGATACTAATCTATCAACTGTACCACTCAAACCACCACCCCCACCGGTACCGAATAAAGTAGATAGTTCAACACCTGCGGAAAGATAACGTCCTGTAACGTTGAGACTACCATTCATTGTACCACCGTTGGCAAATTGTTGTGCTACACTACCTCCGCCACCACCTAAATCAAGAATGCGACGAGCATATGCCTTTACTTCATCAGTTATTTTCACAGTCTGTGCTTCTACCTGTTGTGATATTAATGTTTTAATATCGTTTGGTTTAGTTACAGGCTTCTCAATTTTTTTAACCTTTTTATCGAGAGCCTTTAATTCACCAACATACTTCTTCCCCGGCTTTACTTCATTTGTTTCTACTTCAGGTAATTCTTGCTCCTGTTCAGTTATTTCTTCATTTACAACAATAACCGGTTCAGTAACAATCTCCTCTCTATCATCTTCTTTAATTGGTAGCTCTTCTTTTTTATCCTCTTCAATTTTCGCTACGCTATTTTTTAAATTGTTAATGAACTCAAGTGTTGTAGCCTTAACCTTTTTCTCTTTACTTGCTTTAACAATATTTTGAAATTTATCTAAAAAGCCATTCAACGGATCACCCTCTACAATAACATCGGGTTTAGTGATGTCGATCTTCCTCTCCTCCACTTGCTCAATTATAGGCATTTTTTTAGGTGGTGTCTCTATAATTTTCTCTTCAACCTGTATTGTGGCTCTCTTTTCTTTTTCTTTTTGAATACTATCTGATAAGATAGAGAGAAACGAATTAAGCGAAGTATCTTCTACCTTAATATTTTGTGGTTTTTCTACAGATTCAAGAACCGGATCTACAACAAACTCTTCACTTGCTACAACTACAGGTGTATTCGATATCTTTTCGACATTGGCTTTTCTGTAAAAATCGATGATATCTTCGGACATATAAATCGCTTTATTATTTATATTGTTATCGATGATCATCAATTGTGATTTCAATCATATATGACCGAAAGCACAATTTTATGCACATGTTTCAACTAATTGAGCTTCCGCTTCACGTCTCGCAATTAAGCCGTCTAACCCTTTACCTTCCCAGATGCGCTTCATAGAGCGAAGCTCTTCAGCAATACCTTTATAATTCTTTTGAGGTACAAGATTTCGTATATTACGCATTTCCGAACGACTTGATCCAGCCATAGATGTACCTCTATTGAATACTAGTGAAACAAGTGCACCATAAGCATTATCACATAACTTGTCTAAACCTGGAAAAGCCTTCTCTGCTAAATTAGCAAATTTAGGCCAAGTAAGAGTATCAAAAATTTCAAGTGCTTGATCCCAGGTAACGGTAATATTATATGGTTTAATGGTATTAACATAATCCTTCCCTGCTTGTCCTGTCTTTCCTGATGCGTTCTTTATAACGTTCAATTGATTAGTAGGAAGAAAATGAAAGATTCGACCTAGTTCCTCTGGAGTATAGTAACCACAATCAACACCAATAGCTAAAGTTGTACCAGAGGCACCACCAGGCCAGGTAGGATGCTGTAGATATTTGTCGTAATAAGACTTACCGCCACCTACTTCATATTCTAGAATTAAATCTAATGCTTCTTTTGATGGTTGTTTCATGCGTCTATCTCCTGTATATTGTAATCGTCTTCTTTGGCATTATTGGTGAAGAGTTGTTGATTTATATTAACGTTTTTATTCTCATTAATATTACTATTTTCATTTACGTTTTGTGTCTCAGTTGTAGATGATGCTCTGAATAATTTCATCGTTTCAGTACCTGAATAACCTAAAAGAAACCCACCAGCACAAAATGTTAAATAGGTAAAATATGGTGTAACATCTTTAAGTAGATGAAAGGCATCAAATGCCATAATAATAGATCCATAGATTAAGAAGATAACTAACCATTTCTGTCTGTTACCTTCTAGGAATTTTTCTTTTGCAAATAATTTTCTTGGAGGCTTATTATCCACGAAAATATTTATCTAATATAGAATAATAACGACCGTGCGATTAGTAAGCCAAGTAAAAAACTATAAATGTAAATAGCAATTAGTTTAAAACGCGGTATACCGCGATATTCTCCATAATACATTAATTTGTGTTCCTTAGAAAAGAAGACCGCAAATAAATCCGAGAATAAAAATTGTTAATACAAGAGCTGTTTTTGGATGAAGACTTACCCAATTGATAATTGAATCAAATACATTACCAGCGATTAAAGATGTTTTTTGCGCAACGGTAATCGCAACTGGTTTGATGGTAGCAACACTTGAGTCAAGAGTTGCGGAGACTGATTGTAGTGTAGTTTCCATATAATTATTTATATGGAGAAGTATATTTTATCTTAAAATAAGAGGAACCTGCTCGCTCTCAACCAGATATAACCCACAATTATTGCAACCAAACCAAGAATTGCTGCATTGCGTCTCCATACTGCAGCTTCAAGTTTATATACTCTTGTCTGTAAGGTCTCAGCATTCTTTACAATAGTATCATACATTTGTTTCTGATGCTTGAGTTCATCTTCCGTACTCTTCGTCGCCTTTTTTAAATTATCATTATCCTTTTCAAGCTGCTTTTTTACTGCTCTATCCTTTAAAAGCTCCTGGTACTCTGTTGATCCTACGACAACAATCTTATCACCTTTGTACTTCTCCGGTACAAGAACAACTTCTGTTCTTTCCTTCTTTGGTCCGTTCTTTACTACTGATCCCGCCTCATAAACAGCTTGAATAGGTATACGGTGCTTTGGCTCTTTTACTAGCTTTGTCGTTTCATTTGAATAATAATATGCTAAATCAACACGCTTCTTGTTAAGCGAATCAGAAGTAGCGTAAACGTTTTGGCTTAAAGCTTCTGTTTGCTTTTCTGTATACAGAGTACATGAGGCAAGTAAAAGCACAGATAGTATGAAAATCTTATTCATACCTATAATTACTATAGTATAGAACGATTATCAACTATGTCTCTGATAATTTTTGCAGTTCTTTCTATTGTCATTTCACCAAAAAGTGTACTCCTAGGGTGTATACGTACATCAGGAAACTCAGGTACTTCATATGGTGAATCAATACCTGTGAAGTCTTTTATTTCGCCAGCACGTGCTTTCTTATAGAGTCCTTTCGGATCACGTTGTTCGCATATCTCAAGGGGAGTATCAAGGAAGACTTCAATAAATCTTGCACCGCAATATGTTTCTATAATGTGCCTGGCGCTATCTCTCATAGTACGAAGAGGAGAAATAAGAGCAACAATTACAATTTCTGTCCTCTGATATGATAGCATATTAGACGCCATGTATGTAACAATGTTGACGAATTTCTCTCTATCTTGTATAGAATAACCGAGGGGCTTCTCTAGAGAGGCACGAACTACATCACCATCGAGAAGACCAACCTTATACCCACTATTTTTATAAAATTGATAAAGAGAATTAGCGATAGTCGTTTTACCAGCTCCTGATAATCCAGTAATCCATACAACAGTAGGTTTCATTAGTCGAGTGTTATATTGTGTTCTTCCATTAGCTTATGAAGTTCATCTCGAAGTTCATAATAAGCAGCAATTTGCTCTTCTGTTGTATCATCAGGGGCATACTTGGTCTTATTTCTTAATAACTGATCCAAATCCCAAAGTACAGAACGAAACTTTCCAGCATTAACTGCTTGTTCGAATTCGTACTGCTCTTCGTTTAAATCAAACTCTAGAATTGCTTTTGGCATATTTTTTTATTCTTTAAACTTAATCTTTTGCGTATATTTTATCTGCTCTTCTAGCTTTGCAACTCTTAAAGCTAAATCTGATGCAGCTTCTTCCCAGGTAGGTACTGATTTACTTTCTCTCCTTTCCTTACATTTATTACAAGGACATACCCACTCTTTTTCTTCTTCCGGCTTTCCGATTGTAGAAGTTTCAATTTTAATATTATTGCGAAAGTCAAGTGTATTATCCAAACCACTCCAATGAATAGGGTACATAGGATGCTTCTGTACAGCTTCTTCTTTTTCAATCATTAATCCATCCTTACAACATGCACAACCGCCCCATTGATTGGTATTATGGCCTATTTTATATCCACAATGATTGCAGACATAAACTTTTTCTGTCTCTATACCATGTACAAGTCTATTCCAATCCTGTGTCTTTTTTAGCTCATCATCCTTCTCAAAGTCCCTGGGATCATAATCTTCAAATCCCTGAGCTTTCATATTCTTAAGAACATCAATTGTCTCTTTAGCTTCGTCTAGCTTGTCACCCTTCTCAATAACATAATCAACAATATCTTCTTTGAGCTTTTTAATTTCAGCTTTTAAATCATCTATTTCAAAGTTCTTTCTATCAATAGTCAAAGATAAACCATCAACTCTCTTCTTAAGCTCATCTCTTTCCTTAAGGAAATTCAAACATGTATTTGCTACAACCCCTCCAAGAGGTGCATCATCATGATCCCTGACATAGCTATCAACCTTATCCCACCAGCTCTGAACTATCAACTGCTCCTTCTTCCATCTCTTCAATTGATCAATCTCTTTCTCCAACTTATACATATCTTCATAGCTAAAGCTCTTTGCATACTTGTCTTGATAATCTCTCAATTTACTCTTCAGTGCCTCAATCTCTTTATTAGCTGCATTGAGCTGATGCTTAAATTCATCTCTCTCTTCAGCACACTTCTTATAATTGTTTTGAACAATCTGTAACTTTGCCTCCATATACTTTAGACCACCTTGTGTGACCATACCATTATACATCTTAAGAATTTCGAAATTCCTATTTTTTAGTACAGCAATTTCATTCTTAAGAGTAAAGAGCTGATCTTGTAAATCTCTATTTACATCATTATCAATCTCATTAACTCTTTCCATCAATCGAACATTCTCTTCTTTAAGATGTCTAAGAT
>Ga0208257_1000529_pt1 | contig 10763 bp, 14 predicted proteins | sample CryBogCBH10Sep07_FD_184610 | JGI IMG/M metagenome (GOLD analysis project Ga0208257, IMG submission 184610) | Freshwater microbial communities from Crystal Bog, Wisconsin, USA - CBH10Sep07 (SPAdes) | ecosystem: Environmental > Aquatic > Freshwater > Lake | place: Crystal Bog, Wisconsin, USA... | reverse complement strand
ATAAAGAAAAAATCCTCCTGCTTCTTGCCATTGTTGAATAGCAGTAATCTCATATAAAATGCCATTCATATCACCACCGAAAGGTGGAACACCACCTGAGCCAATAGGCGTAAATGTTAATGGAGGGAATCCATCAGTTAATGATGCTTTGCCGTTAGTAATCCCAATTTGGGACGCTGTAGGAATACTATATTTATATGTTGAACTTGCTGAGTTAGCAAAAGGTAATGGAATCTTTGAAGGTATATTGATACTTTGCATTTTTTATCCTATTAATATGTTAATGATACGCTAACGCCAGCAGGTCTAGGAAATACGCCAGAATTATTAATAATGGCGATTTGAACGGCACTTGGTACAAATGTTAAATGATATTGAAATGCCATACCACCTGAATCAATTACATAAGCTGCACCATAAGGATTTACGCCATCACTTGTTCCAAATTCAGCTTGCAATAAAGCATTGATAGAAGGAATAGATAAATTAGAAATATTGGCAGCAGCTTTAACTAAAATCAATCTACGATATTGAGCATCAGACAAAGCATAAGTTGTTGTTGCTGTAGCTCCCAAATAAAATGGAGCTTGATTAAAAGGCTGTGCGCCTGTCGATAAAGTAGGTGTAGTAACTGATTCATCAAAACCAAAATAATTTGACGCATTAATTTGTAAATAGCGTGATACACCTACAATTTGTCCCCAAATATCTAACCCGTTTCCTACCGCAGTTGCAACGTTCCAAATTTGAGTATAAAAATTTGCAATATCAACTGAAGGGTCTATTGCATCATTAAATGATTGTAATAGACCAACCAATGTTGGCGAATCAACATATTGACTTAATAAGGTTTCGTTCCAATTTATCATACTAATGTCACTGCTATATTAGATGCTGTTAATGTTGGAACTTGGTCAATGCCAAGTGATACTGATAATGTGCTAGGACTAGCACTTGCTCCCAAATAAACTTCAATTACGTTTACATTAGGATTAATAGCATTGATATTAGCGTAATAACGACCTGAATAAGAAGTAGAACCAATTGTTACAGCAGTTCCGCCATCTTGCCCATTAAAGGACTGAATAACAGCAGCTTGAACCAATTGAATAATATTAGATGGCAGCAAAGCACTATTTTTAATTTGCACAGCAAAATAAATAGGAGTAGAAGTTGGAGTAAGCCAAGTTACTGTATAAGCTGGCGGAGTTGAATAAGTTGTATCATAAACTGTATATGATGTATTTCCGTTATAACTTGTTCCAGGAGGTTTTTTACTCCAAATTGCTTGCGCTACAGCAGAAGCAGCTCCGCCAGCAACAGATACTGTAATTGAATGAGCAGCCATTGAATAACTTGTGCTGCCATAAGTTACTGTGCTATTTGTAGGATTATCTACTACCAAACATCCAATAACATTAGGAACTTGCGTTACGGCAGCATAAATAGAGCTAAGAGAATTTACTGAATTACCAGCTACAGAAGCAGACCTGCGAGCTTCAAATGCAGCTCTTGATTCAACAAGATTTCCCAATACGCCAGCAGCAGGATTAGTGATTGTGTTCCATCCTGCAATTGCAGTATAAATTGTATTTAATGCACCAGCAGCACAAGCAATTGCACCTTGCGTTTGATTTTGAAATTGAACTGTTATAGAGCCACTTGAAGGAATGGTAGCAAAAGCTGTAGATGAATATAAATATCCACTTGTATCTTGAGCTATAGAGCCAGCAGGAATAACAGTACCAACAGCACCTGTGCAAGTACAAGATACGACTGTGCCAGCTCCAGGGATTCTAGTAATAAAATAAATTTCACCGATAGCATCTTGCCATATTCCTGAAGCCATTGATGGATTGACTTGATTTGCAATATAAGCAATTTCATTGTTTTTATCACCAATAATGGCTGTTTCAGATTGTGCAATTTGTCCTTGAGGAGTTTGCAAAGAAGGATTTACACCACCACCAAATGCAGCATTAATATCGGCTTGAACACCTGCCAAAATAGCTGTTTCAGCAGGCAATACTGGACTGCCATTAACCCAAGTTATTTGTGGAACGTTAGTTGTCATAATTTATCCAAAGGCTACGTTATTAGTTACACCATCGGTGTCAATAATTTGAACTTGTCCTGTTAAGACACGATTAGTAAAAGATGTAAATGTTACTTTAGTTTTAGCCACATTAGGAATAGTAAATGCAGCTTCAGTAATTTTTTGGTCAACAAATTGTAAAGGTGGAAATTTACCTAAAATATTTTGCCAATATGGAAGCCCTAAAGAATTATCATACCAACACTCACCGACAAACGTTCTAACGGCAGAAGCAACATCTTGAGCAATAGAATAAGGCGCACTAGCAAGAGCAATATTTCCGTTTACATCAAGCACAATATCCCATTGTGCTTGGTCAAGAAGTAAACTATTTTGAATTATTGTCATATATCACCTTACATTGAATTACTTGGAGTTCCAGTATTTCCGCCTTGTGGGTCGGAATGAGTATGGCTATTGTATAGACTACGCATTTGCGCCATCGAATGTGTATTAGTGCTGTAATTATCTATAATATCGCCACTTACTTTTAAAATCGGTGTATTCATTGTAACATTAGTTGACGCATTTACGACTGCCGTTGGCGCATTTACTGTTACATTATTTGGCGATGTAATTGTAATTCCACTTGCGTTGAATTGAATATATTGCGTAGGAGCTGCGCCAATAATAGTCATCAAATAAACTATGTCAGAAATGTCATGTTTACGACTAGAACCAGGAGCTGAAATTGTTTTTGAGTTTTTAACAGTTGATATATCTCTATCGCAAACACTTGCAATTCCAATATCACCAACAGCAGGGTCTAAAATAATTCCATTAGAACCGCCTTGTATTCTCATATAAGGAACATTATAAATAGGCGCATGAATCCAAGAGTTTAAATTACCATCAACAGCATTAACTAAAGGCTGAACGCTTAAATATCCTACGGGTGAAACACCGCCCGAATTGGTAACAGATAAAACTTTAACAGGCATAGCTGTTCTTAAACCCGACATTGCAGATTTAATAATAAAATTTAATCTTCCTATTTCAGAAGCATTATCCGCAGGAACGTGATTAGTTTGGAGCGACATGTATAGATAGATTCAATTGTGAAGTTGTAAACCAAGGACCATCAGGGGTCAATGTGCTAATTTCATGCGTGCAAGTATGAACTGGAAATTGTCCGTTTGCTTTTGGAATAGAAGAAGTTAAATTAACAGTTCTTCCATTAGCAATTAAAGGTTTAAATTCTGATTTAACAGTAAAACCACTCATCCAATAAGAAGGATAACCAACCATTCCAGTTTCAGGACTTACATCAACTACAACATTATCAACATTGCCATTATTAGCCCAAATATAAACAGTGTTGTTTTCTATCTTTAAAGGAAAAGCAGCGTTATTAGCTACTGTTTGCATTTGGTCAACAGCAGAGCCGTAAACATTTTGATTTTGTAATACAGCGTGAGCTTTATTTGAACCTGTACCATTTACAAACTTAAATCCATTTGTTAATGCTAAGGCTTGAATAATATCTTCTGCATTATGAGAACCTTGAAAGCTATTTGATGCAATAGTATTACCTTTTGCAAAATATCCAGTTACCGCAGAACAATTAAAAGCAACATCAGGAACGCTTGCAAAATCAATAAAACTAGAAATAATTGTTCCTGAAAATACTTGTTGCAATGCAGCATCGCCTTGATTGCCAGCACTAACAACTACAGTTGTATTTTGAACTCCAACCATATTAGCTCCTGTGCTTGAATATTCATTCATTTGAGCTAATGTCATTCCATATACTTTTAATTGCAAAGTTCCATAAGCACTATTTCCGCCTGGATTTGTAATAATCGCAGAACACCTTAAACCTTGAAGGTCTAAAGTTTTACCATTTACAGTTGTAAATTGTAAATTTATTTGGCGTATTGCAAAACTCATGATTGATAAACCAAAATGTATCTTGAACTTAAACCTGTGTAATCAGGGTCATTAGTTCCTTGAGTGTCAAAGAAAAATAAATTTCCTGAAAATCCTAAATAGGCTTCTCTAATCAAATAAACTAAATTTAAACAAATCATGGTGCTAACTATTTCAGTACCATTAACAGTTATATCAAAATACAAACCTGTGCTTTTTTGATAAATATTAATATCACAATTCTGAGTTCCCAATTGAACAGAGAATGATTGAGATGCAACAGCGTTAAGAGGAATAGTTTGATACATAATTATCTCACGTTGGCGCAAATAAAAGTGGAGTTACTGGCGGAGTATATGTAATTGGTGAAACTTGACCATTAAGATATGTTGTTGCTCCGCTAGGTGCAGAAGTTGCTGGAACAGCTTGTTGAGCAATTCTAATTTCTTGAAACCATAATTGAGCAATAATTAAAGAAACACCTTGTTTTGCTTCTCTACGATAATCAACATGAATTAAATTACAATTATTATAAGTTGCATTAGGCGTAATAACATTAATTAATGTTAAAGAATTAATTAGCTGTTCAATTGTGCTTAAAAAAGTTTCTTTACTCATTGCACCATTGCCGTTACATGAAACAGTTACTCTCAAATCAAAAGGCAATGCAACTTTGTTGTAACTTGAAAAACTACCGCCCTCAACAGGATAATTAGGAACTTTACGTTCTTCACGATATTCGAATTCAATGAATGAATCAGGAGTAATAACGCTAACACCTGTTGAATCAACAAACCCCCATTGAATACCATAAGCGTTATTAGGTATTTTTGCTGTGCTTATATTATTAATAGGCGGAGTTGGTGACGATGGTGAACGTGGAATTGCTGGAACACCTGGCAAATTAGGTACGTCAGGATATGGAATATTTGCCATTATCTAGCTCCTGCCATGCCTGAAGCAATAATTGGGTTATTTTGAGCAGCACGTTCAATATCATTTAACATTTTATTTGGGTCATTAGTATTGGTATATACATTCAAATTTTGAACATTACTTGTAACATTGCTTGTGCCATTACCATTATTAGCTAAATTAGCATTTGCGCCAGCCATATTATAATATTGAGATGCCCATTTTGCTCTAGCACCAGCAGAATTATCACCTGCTCTTTCATAGCTTGCAAACATAACGTTTGATGATGATAAATAATCCATTGCAGATTTTAATGCGTTACCAGCAGCACTTTCTTTATGATTTAATTCATATTGAACAAATTGAGCTTGTTTCATTAAATCTGCTCTTGGGTCATCTAATCCAAAACCAGCCCAATTTTTAAAATCTGCTTGTCTTGTTTTATTCCATTGAGCAATTCCTAACATTCCCAAAGAATTTTTGGCATTAGGATTTAGTGAACTTTCTTGCATCAAATTGCCAACAATGCCAGCAGCTTGAACCTTGCTCCAACCTTGAGATTGGAAATAATCCATTAAAATTTGAGAATTAGTGCCTTTTTTTCCAGCATTAGCTTGATTTTCTTTTCTTAGAGCTTCTAATTCTTCAGGACTTTCACCTACTTCTTTGCTATGCAATAATAAAGCCAATGTAGCAAATACTTTACCAGCAGCAACCCAAACACCACTTGTTGCTGTAACTCCAAGAACTTTCATGGCTTTATCAAGAGTTAAAATTGCACCACTTAATACAATAATATTAGAAGCCCAATGGTCAGTTGAATCATTAAATTTAGTAAATGATTCCATTCCAAATTCAAGCGTTTTAAACATATCGTGCAATGCTGGATATAATCCATCCATTATGCTATTTTTAGTTCCACTAAAAGCGTTGGATAAATTACCAAATTCATTTTGTAATTTTTTTGCTTGCTCTATATTTTTTTCATTTACACCTGAAAGTTTGTAGCTTTCATCGTAAAGTTTATGAACAACAGCAGAACCATTTTCCAATACAAAAAATGTATTTTTATTGATTCCAAGTTGTGCAGCTAAAGATAAACCAATTTCTTCTTTGCCTAAATCTTTTAACTTCTTAAAGGCATCAGCAAGCCTATAAATATCAACGGTATTTTTTTCGTAATTAATTGCGCCTTGAAATCCTACACCGCTTCTTGCGCTTAATTGACCAATTGCAGGTAAAAGAGCTGGATTTCCTAATTGAACATTAGCTACGCCTGTTTGTAAAGCCTGAATAGAGGCTTGAAAATCATCGGCAGTACCACCAACAGATTTTAATACACCACCCCAAGCATCAAGCTCACGAGCAGACATATTAAATAGACTTGCATTACGACCCAAAGCAGCATTGGTCGTAGTCATTGAATTTATAAAGCCAGCAAAGCCAGCAACACTAAATGCAGCAGTGCCAAAAGAAATTAAAGAATCACGAGCTTTTTCAAAACCTTCAGCCGTATCTTTTGAAGTCTTTTGTAAATTCTTTTGAGTTTTTTGATTAGCTTCGTCAAATTTACGAAGTTGCTCTACTGATTTTTTTTGAGCTGCATCAAATTTAGAGGTATCTAGCCCAAGCTCGATTAATAAACTGTCGATAACTGTAGCCAAAATTTACCCCTTATTTTTGATTCATTATATATGCGTTATGCCTATCTACTGCATTAATTTCTAATAATATCCACATATCTTCTACAGAATAAACTGTATCAAGTTCATGCAATGTAGCAAGCCTAGATGATATAACAGCCCCTATCGCTTGCGTTGTGGCTTGATACTCAATGAGCTTTCTTGCTGATTGACTTGTGGACTTAATTCCGAAGTCGATTTGCTTCCGTCTAAAAAAAAATCCATGTGCAACCCCCATACAGCTTTTCTTAACTGTAAGCGTGTTACCACTTCTTCAATATCTTCTTCAATAAGTTTACGTCTTACGCTTTGAGATGGAATAATTTGAACACATCCCATCATTTCTTCCAATAGAGGCTGTGCAGCATCAAATGGAATTTTCAATAAATTCATATAGCCAACAGCTAAAAGCCCAGCCATACCTTGTTCAGCTAAACCTTCGGGTATCTCGATACCAGCATTGCCGATAGCGAGGATTACCCGAAAAGCCCAGTTTTCAGCTTGAGAAGCCGACATTTCAGTAATCAAAAATTGTTTTCCAGTATCTCTACCAGTATCCGCTACAAATGTCGTTTCTTTTCTAGCCATAAGTTATTTAGAACCCGTTTTGTGTACCAATGATTGTTTGCCATGTGATTTCATAAACAACTGGTTGTAATGTCTTTTTAACGGCAGGGAACGGTGTCGCTGTTGTTAAATAACCATTTACTAGAGTGTAAGTGAAACCCGTGGATGGAAGAACAATTGTACCATTAGCTACATAAACGTCAACTGCTGCATCTTGAGCAGCACGCCAAGCATCAAAAATTTCAACACTAGGACTATCTGCTTGTAGATGAACTGTCATTTTGTATGGAACCCATACTTTACCGCCTGATAAAACACCATCAACACCCATTAGAGTTTCTGATTGTTGCACAGCTTCTGATTCAAAAGCGTCATCAACAGCAAAACCTTGAATGTTGACTCCGCTACCAAATACACCTGCTACCGCAAGTGTTAATACTGAATTTGCCGAGGTTATTGTTGCCATGATTTAATCCTTATTGAATTACGATAGAAGCAAGAGTAATTTGTTGTACGCTTTCACCATCTTGATAGTATAGAGTGATTGGTGGTGATTGACGAGCAGCACGAGTTTGAGCCGTTGCAGGAGCAATATACAACACATAACCTTGTGATTGGATTTGTGGTGCAGCATTGAAACCTAAAGCATATTGGATTTCAGCAGCTTGAGCAGCAGATACTTGAATACCTTTACGAATAGCACCAAAGTTAATTGCAGCGTTAATTGGGTCTAAACAAGCAGCATTAATCAATGAATAACCTTGAGCATTGTAAGGAATAGAATTTACTGACAACAACAAATCAACCAAAGCTGTTTGTAAGTTTGCGTTTAACCAAATTTGGTTTACATAAGTATCAGCCCATAACCATTTGCCTGAAACTGAGCCTGGAGTAAACCAGTTAGCGTTATTTGCAGGATTGTTAGAACCGTATGCAGCGTAAGTGTTATAGCCGTTAGAAACTACAGCCGCCAAATTAGTTGCATTAGATACCGCAGGAGTTAAACCTGATTGTTGGCAGAAGTCTAAAGTAGTACGACCATTTAACGCATTGAAATTCAATGATGCAGCATAACCAGCAACAAAAGCAGACAATGAATTTGTACCATAAATTGCACAAGTACCAACTAATTGATTTGTTTGCAAATAATTGCCAAAAGTAACTGTATTATTAGCTGTCAAAATGTTAATGTCAGAATCTTGACATACATATAAATAGCGAGGAGCAACAGAATTAGACCAAGTAGCAAATGCTTCTTTTTCTGTAATTGTTGATTCCCATGTTGTAAAGAATGTAGCCCAATTTTGATTAGAAGCAATGATAGTGTTCATAAATGTTGCTGGAACACCAACCGCTTGACCTTGTGACAATACTGCGCCAGTAGCTTGAGTTAGCAATAAGCCTGTAGATAAAGTGCCTGTTGCATAAGAAATTGTTGCAGTTGCGCCTGTAGTATTAGTCGTAAAAATAAATGCGCTTACTGTAGAGTTCCAAGTAACCGTAAATGGCGGTGTTGTAAATGCAGTTTGAATTGCTGTTGCTGCTGCACTAAAACTTGAAACTGCTGCCAATGAGATAGTGCCTGAAGTAATTGGTGTGCCATTTACTGTAAGAGTTAAAGTGCCTGAACCCAATGCTTGCAATTGACCTAAAGTCATTGAAGCCATGTTACCACTACGCAACCAACCAGCAGTTGCTGTTTCAGGATAGTTAGCAACTAACAAAGCACCTGGAAGTGTTGTTGAATCAGAAGTTCCGTTAAAATAAATACTTGCTAATGTTGCTTCAGTAGAGTTTGCGCCAAAATAACTTTGAACGTTAGCTGCCGTTGCAAATTGTAAAACCGTACCTGCTGGTGCTAGAGCATTTTGCGTGAGCATCAGACCATTTAGGTCAACAGCGATGCCATTGGCTGCTAATACCGATGGAATTACGTTTACTACTTGTGAAAAAGGAATGGTACTCATAAAAGCTCCTATGGTTTAAATGTTTGGTCAATCGGAGCTAAATCTACAACAGCTTCTAACATTGATTGCTGTGAAAGTGTCAATGTTGGATTGTATTGTAAACTAGCTGTAATTTTCCAGCGTTGTTCGTATTGTTCCTCGCCATCAATCAGAGGAATTTGAACAGGGTTATCTGCATACAAAGGCTGAATATTCGCAGGAAATAAATCCGTTGCATATTCATCACGAAATAAAGCCTGTGTTTCCATCGCCCAAACTTGTGAGTCAGGACCATAAAAATCAAGCTGCATTGCGTAATTTGTAGGCGTTAAAATGAATTTTTGTTGTAGAGCTGAGTTGTATGTGTCAACGTTAAAAGACAGTCTATCCATCCCTGAGTTGTTCATAGCAATAAAACCGCCCTTTGGCATTGCTACCAAGTTTTCTTGCGCTTGTATGATTTCCACTCCAGCAGGAATGAAAGTCTTAAAAAATGTGACCAAAGCTGTAAATACATCTTGGTCGATAATATCAATCGTGACACTCATTCTTCAGTCCACTCTATTGAAACATAAATATTAGTTCCGCTAGGAACTGTATCGCCATTTAAACTAAAGCAGAATGATTGATTAACTCCACGCAAAATGATTGGTTGTGTGTTTCTAATTCCAAAATCTTCAATCCACGGGAATACAGGAATACCACTATTAGAAGCATTAGCCAAAGCATAATGGTCACCAAACATAAAAGTTCCAGTTCCTAATGTGGCAGGATTATCTGAATAAGCCCTAACAACTGCCGTTGGTGCTGGATTGTTTGTGTCATAAGGAACACCTGTTAATACTGTAGAAGTGCCGCCTGTATTAGCTGTAGTCCTAAAAAAACAATAAAAGTCAATTACACCAGCAGAACTGGAATTGTCCGCAGTCACTTGTAATCTTGTAATTTTGATTGTTTTAGTTGCTGAACCTGTAATAGTAAATACATCAGTTGCAGGTGAAGCTGGTGTAATATCATAAACACCTGCTCGGTATGTTGGAATATTGACTAAAGGATTACCAAACTGGTCAATTGATACTGCTGCATCGGCAGCTAATCCAGGTGTTCCATTGTTTACATTAATTTCCATAATTTAATCCTGTTGTAAAGTTACGATGACATGGCACCAGTCTGACCACGTTTCTACTACTTTTGTAATCAGCCAGTTTCTATTACATCCGCCAGGGATTTCAGGAAATACCAAAATATCACCGCCAATATTATCGGCACGAACCACGCCAGCAGCATTTCCAAACATATAGACAGAACGCATCACGCCTGTGATATTCAGTCCGTCTGTGTGTTGTAAATTAGTTGTATCTAAGGCTTGAACTTGTGCTTTAACGGTCAACGTTAAACTCGTAGGTGTTCTTTTACCTGCTGCATTAGTTGTATATCCAGTAGACTGAATCCAATTAATTTGAATATTTGGATTTGTAATCTGAGTATATTTATTAACAAGACCACGCAAATTCATTTTTAGCCCTTATTGAAGTCTGAACCAGCTTTGTTGACTGCATTTGAAACAGAGGCAAGCATCAGTCCCGTTTCAATCAATGGTTTAGATGAACCTTTACGCTTAATAGTGATAGGCGATAAAGGAGGGCTGTAAATACTTGAGATTTTTGTTTGAATGTCGGCAGCAGCTAC
>Ga0208257_1000527_pt1 | contig 10767 bp, 11 predicted proteins | sample CryBogCBH10Sep07_FD_184610 | JGI IMG/M metagenome (GOLD analysis project Ga0208257, IMG submission 184610) | Freshwater microbial communities from Crystal Bog, Wisconsin, USA - CBH10Sep07 (SPAdes) | ecosystem: Environmental > Aquatic > Freshwater > Lake | place: Crystal Bog, Wisconsin, USA... | reverse complement strand
CATAAATTCCATTATATGTTTTTTGTGTTTCTGGATCAAAAAATGTATCTTCTTTAAAATCAAGCATTTTTCCAACAGCAACTGGACCATGCATTTCACGAATATTTTTTCTAAAATTACCAAATGCTTTTTTATTTGCTTCTTTAGTAATTATATCCCCGTGACGATCAACATTATCTAATGAAGCCCAACCAGAAACAGTTCTTTTTTCTTTATTTACTTTAGCAAAAGGCATTGAAATAACAAGCTTATTGTTTTTGCTTTCAATAGTAGTTGTATTTAGCTTATCCATAAATCAACACATCCTTTTTAGAAATTAAGTATGTTGCTAGATTCATAATCTTTTCAAGATCATCTCCCAGCAAACCTAGAGCCGTGTTGCACTTGTGGCAAAGTACTCCACGAAAACATTTTTCACAAGACTTTTCTTCTGCACAAATTGCATGATCATGATCTAACGTCAATCTTTCTTTTGATCCACAAGAATAACATCCGTCTTTTTTAAGTTCTACAACTTTTTCTACAGAAAATTCTGTTCTTCTTGCAGAATCATAATGAAATGTGCAATAACCCTTTTTTTCTGCTTTATTATTACATTCACTTATAGAACAATTTGCTCCATTATGTGACCAAATCTTTTTTGCTTCTGAGGAACCTACTGATCCAGTTTCTCTAAATCTTTTATAGTGCATATGACAATATAGGCTTTTCTCGCCATTTCTACGTTTGCTGTTGAAGCAACCTTCAACTGAACAATTTTGAATTTCCATATGTAAATAAATAATAGCAAGTTTTATAAATAAGTCATAATTTCGGTAAAAATTATTTTATAATTCCGCTATTGATTTGGATGACTTTTTTGACATCCGCCCCCTCTGGTTTATAGTTTTGTTCAACTGGGGTAGGAACCCCAGGATTGTGATCTTCTATGTTAGAGACATAAGGAGTTACTATGTGTGAGTCTGGAGTGACATTTGGGTTAGCCATAGAGTTGTGGGATGCCAGGCCTCCTGTTATAAAACCAACAATTGGATACATTAGATGGGCTATATCCCTCTGAAATCCCGTGGCTGCCCAGGCTGAAATTGCACCTACAAAGGCTATACCTAGCTGTTTAGCATCTGCAACACTGAACTTAAAATGGTGTTTTAGGCTCATAGTGATCCCTTTAATTCATCATATATAATTTGTGGCAGCGTACCTGTAACTTTAATTCCTTGCTTTGCCTCATACTTTACTAATGCCGCTTGTGTTTGTTTATTCATTATTCCAGTTACATAGTTACTTGGAAGCAGTCCCGCCTTTAACAGTGCTTTTTCTACAGCCATAACAGCATCACTTTTTTGCCCTAAATTAAAAGCTGTTGCACTAGTAGGAAAGGGTGGTGCTACAAATACTGTAGGTGATGGAGTGGGTGTTGGTGTTGTTCCCGAGGTTGTGATTGGAGTGCCATGTAAAGCTGCTGCAGCGCCTGCTGCGGCTGTTCCAGTAGCTGCTACACCTGCCGTAGCTTTTTTACTTGTAACACCCTTTGAAACAGGTTTTAGAGGCACTGGATACTTAGGTCTTACAATTGCCATAACATAAAGATATGGACGGTGTTCTCTGTAGCACCCTCCGCCATTTGCTGCTTCTTTTGTATTTTTATCAGTTGTATTGAAACCAATTGTTGTTAATCCGTCTGCAGATGCAGCTTCAACAATTTCAACATGCTCTGCAACACCAGTACCCCATGAAAAGAAAACAAGGTCACCTGGTTGTGCTTGATATTTATTTACAACTAAACCTTGTCTTTGAAACCATGCAAGACCTGCAGGGCAATATGCAAAACCTTTTGGAGTTTGTGCAGCGACTAAAGAAGACAGTCCAACTTGTGCAAAACACCAGCTAATACCCATGGCACAATAACTTGCATTTGGGATACCATACCAAATTCCATATGGATTTTCATTTACTGGTCCTTCAACAAAACCTATTTGGCTTCTAGCAACATTTAAAACGTCTATTGCTGTAGACATCTGTTATGCCTGTTGTCTTCCCTCACCCTTTGGAGCACGACCCGTGCCCATTTTATCAGGTGCATTTAGCACACGGTCTTGGCTTCTGGTTTTATTACCACTTGCATCTGATGCTGCATCTTGTGCTGCTTTAGGATTAATAACCAACACTGCATCACCGCCTTCAAGTGGAGCCATTCCACGACGTGCACGAACTTCGTTAGGAGTAATAACTTGATCCTTCAGATAACGGTCATCAATACGAGATTGAGTCTCTTCATCTGTAAGTGCAAGTTCGTTAAATTGAAGTTTGAACGCATCAGTAAATTCCTTGATAATTAAATTAATCTTAAACTCAAGTTCTTCTTGACGTGGACGACATACTTGCTCTTTAAATGTCTTGTCAGCATCTTTAGCATTAGCCAACGAAACGTTTGCAGGCATTCCAAGCTTTGATACTGGAACACGGTGAGACAAAAGAATACGATCTCTGTTTTCTACCGCATAGTTCCTAAACGAAGAATCTTGAATTCCCGCTTCAATTGGCTCCATGTTAAACTCAACACGACCTTGCTCGCCATCTGATGGAAGAGGGATATAAAGGGTTCTGTGATTTCTTCCTTTAAGCCCCGTCTGGAAGAACTCTAGCAACTTACGCTCTGATTCTGCTGTAAGCTTTGCTCCCTTTACGGTAATAATGTAACGAGGCACAGCTTTGTTTTCAAAGTAGTCCAAGTTAAATCGCTGTGCGAATTCATCACCAGCAACTGCATTCTTAGCAGACAAAACATCTGGAATGCCATAGTAGGTATTTGACGGAGTAAATACTTTAAAGTGAATTACTTCGTTTGGCTGGGGATCAGTACCTATCTGATCTGGGGTCTCGGTATCACCGAAGTTTCTAAAAAATGTGTAGCGGTTATAAACAACTTGAACAAATCCGTCACGGTGACGGCGAATACGCATTGTTGTTGTAGGAATATGACCAATGTAGCCAATCTTACCAGTTGATGTACGACCAACTTCAAGATAAGCATTTCCTGTTGATTCTAGGTCAATGAAGATCTTTTTCATTGTCTCTGTAAATGAATCATCAGAGTTAAGAGATTCTAGGAACTCCCGCATCTCTTCTTTAAGGCCTTCAAGCTTTGAACGCAACTTGTCAAGCTTTTTAGGCTGATCCATTACTTCTTCAATCTTTGCAGTTGTTGCCCATGTGTTTTCAAACTTATATCCAAGCCCGACAACGTTAGCAGCTTTAGCATTTACAGCAGAGTGATGATATGGGGAGATATCATAAAGCTGTGCCAAATACAGTACGTTGTAAGGAGGTTGAACAATCTGGAAAAGAGAATATCCTGTAAGGTCAAGCGGATCTAACTTCTTAGACTTTGCATCACCAACACCAGTAAATGACTTTTCCATTCTATTTACTTGACGACGGAAATTAGGACTTAGGCCATCTGCCTTCTTAATATCTGACCAAGTTGCATTAAACGGGTCACCAAAATCGTGTTCTATAGTGTGTGATGGGGCATCCAGCTTTACTGTGATCCCACCCTCATCTTCATCAATACTGTCATCAATTCTTAAATTAGCCATATTTTTATAAAGCTCTATCCAAGCTTCATCTCCCTCATCTCTTTCACATAATCCATCATAGCTGGAAGGTCATGCTCGTCTGGAACAAGCCCCATTTCCAATCTTTGCTTTTGCATTTCAAGCTCTTCATCTGTAACTGGTCTGTGACCAGACATAAATAATGGTGTTCCATCTTCTAGGCCGTAGTGCTTTGCTGCGTCTTTTAGCTTTTTGATCTGGCGAATATCGCCTTTTAGGGACGGGATACTCAAATATGCACCCTCTTCATCCATAACAACCTTGCCATCTGGCATCTGCCAAACATAAAGGCCCCAATTAACTTCTTCTACGACGGTTGTACGCATCTTGCTCATATGCCAATAATACCACCTAAGTCTTAAAAACGGAACATATGGCTGCCAAAAATGGGTTATACGGTAATACTTATGGGATGAGGGTATGCCAGAACTGGTTGCCCACCGTTATATCCAGTCACAGTGCTTGAATATTCTCCAATTGTACCTATGCTGTCAGTATTAGATGATACTGTAACTTGTGCAACATTGCTAGACAGGAATTCTAGGTACCTTGTCTGTGCATCCCCTTGGGCAAATGCTGAAGGATATAGGCTTATATAGCCAAATGTGCCGTATGAGAAGGTCTGTAGTCTTTGATCCCCGCCCAAATATATCTGTGCGTTTGTTTGGCTTGGATATACGCAAACGAAATGATATGCCTCGCCCTGGCTTAATACACGACCTGCAGCTAAAGATACACCGTTTATAAATACATTTGAAAAACCATTTGAATAAACAATGTTTGTGGCGGGATCAATATATAGCTTTGCAGATAGACCTACTGTGTCCAATATCGTTTGAGCAATACTTGAGCTTACAGAATCATATCTAAACCAGAATTCTATCGTTTGATATGTGGCAGTTCCATTAACAGTATTAATTGTAGCCACAGAATTACTATTCTGAATTTGTGCCACCTTGATGCCAAAATTGCTTGTACGTGAAAGAATATTAAAGAAATTATTCTTAATTGAATAAGTGTCTCCAATGTAGCTGCCTTGTCTTGGCGCCAATACGAAAGCTCCCGCATCTGAGAAAATTTCTAGGTTTTTATAAAAATTAATCAAAACTTTATCTACTCTAGGTAACTGTAGGGATGAGGAATCTTGAACCGATAAGATAGCTCTAAATGTTATATCTGGATATGCTACTTGTGAATTATCTGCAAACTTTGTTACTGGATAGCCATTTGTTATTTGATTCCAAGTAGTGCCGTTGTCCATGGAGTACTGGAACACTACACTTTCATTTAAGCTTACTACAGAATTATCGGAAGTTCCAGTTTCCCAAGTTACTCTTGACCCAAATATCTTGTTAAGTTGAGAAGATAGAACTCCGTATGTCCATGTTCCAATCTGTGAAACTGCAAGACTGCTTATAAAAGGTATTGTTAGCATATCGTTTGATCCGTACAAAGAATATGTAGATGGATTAATGTATGAGTTCAATATTGAAACATTGCTTATGCTGCCCGATAATGGGAGAGTTGTTGCAGATGAATACTGATTACCAAAATAAAGATTTAAATTAGAATAAGTATAGCTTGGAAGATTGCCTGATACTGAGCTGCTACCCGATAAATAAATTGTTGCAATATTGTTATTTATTGATAGTCCAAAATTATAGTTTCCGTTTGAAGCAACAGCGGTTGGAACTTGAGCAATTATAGTGTCTGTAGAGGCATATGGGTAGTAGTTAGCTACGCTATGATAGTAAAGCGTTAGTTTGTTATCTGTGCTTTGAGCTAGATATAGGGATTCGTTGTTGTTAATTCCATCTATAGCCAGTATAGTTGCTGGGGATGAACCTCCGTTAAGGGTCCAATTTATTTGACCTAGTATTGAAATCCCGCCCAAAGAATAATACTTTGATAGATTTGAAAACATAGCTCCAGCTGTTGATGTTACTGACAGACCATTAGATGCTGTTAATGTGCCTGATCCACTTTTTGTTAAAGATGGAATAGTCTGCAAAGTCATTCCAGTTTTATCAACAATTAAATTGTTAATGACACCACTTCTATAATTTGCTGGATTTGTAAAGTCTTTTTGATAAGCAAGCATATTGGGGTCATCTTTAATATCAAAGAAGAAACCACTTGACTGCTTTACATAATTTTGCGGGGATGAATCATAAGTTCCCCAAACCATGTGAGACTTGATTTGATTATCTGACAAAACATAATCATAGAATGATAGATCATTTATTGTAAACTTATTGTTTGATCCTGATGGACCAATCTTATAAAAATACTCTGGAGATGATGAATATGAATTGTGCCAAATAAAGTTCTGGCTAACTTGTGTTGCTTGTCCAAACAACGAGTTAACGCCAATATTAATTGATCCCTTTGAGTAGTAAAAGAATATATGCATCTGTGAATCCCATGAGGATACCTGCTTATATGTTGTATATGAAAGATTAGTTCCAGCTACTTTATCTTTTCCATTAACTGTAAAGTAAATCTTATCGTTGTTTATATAGGCTTTAGCAATAACTTCTGGGCTACTCCCGCCCGATTGTACTTGGAAAACAACATTGTCTGTTGGCGGGTTTGAATCAAAAGCCAACCACATTTCAATACCAAAAGTTAAATTCTCTGTTCCTGTATAGAACATGTTGTAAAGAGGTGTTGATCCAGTTCCTGTTGGACTGTATTGGTTTTGTATGCCAATCTCAGAAGTTGAATTTATCTTGCATCCTGCAAGTTGTGTGTCATAATTTGAAAGTGTTGCAAGTGGCAAGATGTCCAAAAAGTTGGGGGAACCTAAAGTATATGCTGCATGGTTCCCACCTTGTGATATATCCTGCAATGTAAATGTAATTGGATCTGCCCCATAGTTAGGCTCAGCATCTAGCCAATCTTGATATGTCTTATACTCCAGCAAAATTGTTGCATAGGTTCTCAAGCTAGATGTGCCATTTAAAGGCCAAAATGCTATTGGATTATCCCTGAGAACTACTTGTTTATATGACATAAGACTATTTTACTATGTAATCGGGTTATTTGAAAGTCCCGCCTAAATAAGGCGGGATGGAATCAAATTGACTTCAAATTTCTTTTATTAGGATGGAGAATAATAGAGTCTTCTAGAGTTACGTCTCTTTTTCCTACAAATCCGCCTTCTTTATCCAATTTCTCTCTTGCTGAAGTTTCATCTTCTGCAAAAATGTGAATCATCATATTTACATTAAATGTAAAGCACTTCATAACTTTTTCATCTTCTTTTGGTGTTACTTTAGCCATTTATTCTCCTATGTTATTTTGCTACAAAAATATTTAACCGCTATGTAAAATAGCGGCTAAATATCACATTATTATTTTATTTATTATGCTTGAGGGGCTGGAACTTCATCCCAAGACTTCTTATCTTCGTCCCAGGTATAAAGCTTGCCATCTGTAGGATATGCAACAGGTGCAGTCCATGTGTAGGTTGTCTTATCTAGAGTCCATGATGGAAATGGTTGTGGTGCAGCAAATCCTGTACCGTCCCATGAATATCCAATTCCAGCATAGTTGAATCCAACTTGTGGCTTACCGTCTGGCTGACCATCTGGACCGTAGTGTACTCCACCACGAGTGTTGTATGATGTAGCGATCCACGTTCCACCAAGTCCTAATGTGTTTGCAAGGAAGTTATGGCCATCTGCTGCGTCTGCGTCAGAGACAACAAGAACACGAACCACCTTATTATCTGAATCAATTTCGGCCATATGTGCCATTTATTTCTCCTTAGTTATTTTAAATTATGCAGTTAATGCTGCAATTTCTTCTGCTGTAAGTCCAAGTGAAGATAGCTTTGCTACCGCACTTGCTTTTGCTGCTGCTGCCGCAGCATCTGCTGCTGCCTTTTCTTGAGCTGCTGTAGCTGCCGCTGCTGCTGCTTGATCGTTAGCTGCAATCTCGGCGGGAGTCAAAGGAACAATCTTTTGTTCTCCTGTAGAGCAATCAACAATAATCTTTGTTGGTGTATCTGACATTTTATACCTCCTGTTACTTTCTATATTATAGCATTATTTGTTTATTTAGCATATTGCTAGTTTACTGGATAACGAATGATTACTAGGCCAGAACCGCCCGAGCCACTATACCCATAGCTTGCAGAGCTTGCCCGACCTTGCCCACCGCCGCCAGCAGAACCTGTGTTGGCAACGCCAGAAGTTGCGGTAGAAGAATATCCAGAGTTTCCTCCTCCTCCGCCATATCCACCTGCACCACCCGAACTTGTGTTGTAAAAACCGCCTCCTCCGCCGCCTGCGGCAATATAGTATGTTCCCCCAACATTAACTCCTTGTTGTGTAGCATAAAGCCAATCTGAATATGACGAGTTTCCATTTCCTCCAGCTCCGCCGATACTCGTGCTTGGTGCTGATTGACCCGCTTGACCTGCACCGCCTCCTCCGCCTGAAGTAGTACTCAGTGTGGACGAACCGCCACCATATCCTTCAGAAGGAGTATATCCTCCAGCGTTTCCTGCCGCAACTGAAACAGAAAAACCATTATCTCCACCACCAGAACCGCCATTAGTTGAGTTAGCTGCAGGTTGAGTACCACCTCCACCGCCACCAGCGCCGCCTCCTGTGGAAGATAAAGTTATAAAAGAAGAATTACTTCCATTATTTCCTGTATTTTCTGATGTTTGCTGAGCACCCCCAGCTCCTACAACCACACTATAATTTGTTCCAGCAATCAAAGATTGATTGGATATAACTCTGAAGCCGCCAGCACCGCCACCGCCACCACCAGCGTGGTTAGCGGTAGAACCACCGCCACCTCCTCCGCCACCAGCAACAATCATAACTTGAGCATTTTTTATCTGTTCTGTAGGAACAAAAGTTCCAGAAGAAGTAAAAGTATGATAAATATAGTTACCAGCGCCTACTACAGCTCCACCAGTTGCTTTGGTTCCCGATCCAATTCCATAGAGAGTAAATGTAGTACCTGCTACAAAGTTCCAAGAAGTAGGAGCATAATAAAGAGTAATAGTTGTTATGTTTGAAGCGGTTGACCAAAGCCCAGCATCTAATTCAACCCAAGATGCTGTTGCGTTGTTTTCAATTACGTTGTCTACTGAAAATGATTTGTTATTAGCACTTGTATAGTTTGGTATGTAGATTTCACAATTGCTAAAAGTAGAAGTGGTAGCCGCTGTTGTATCAGATAGTACAATTCCAGAACTTGAATAGGAGCTTGAGTACGCTGCTGAACCGTTTGCTCCTAATCCTTTTGCCGTAAAGGTGGAAGAAGAGCCATTAAATTGCAAAGAAATGTTTGCAACTGCATTTCCTCCGTTGTTATCAAACCTAGAGGAAACTACTAACTTTAAATCCGTGTAGTTTTGAGGAATGTTATTAAATGTTACAGAGGTTTGAGGACTACCAAGTGTAATTGTCTGAATAGCAGAGTATGTTTTAGCCATTAGGATAAATACCTCACAATAACAATTCCTGAACCGCCATTGCCGCCCGCCAAAGCGCCACTTGCTCGCTCTGAACCACCGCCACCGCCACCAGTATTAGATGTGGCATTTCCTCCTTGACCTGTTGAGCCAGTTCCACCTCCACCTAAACCACCAGATGAAGTTGAACCACCGCCAGCGCCATAAGAAGAACCGCCACCACCGCCTGCATAATAATAATTACCAGATGATAAAACTCCAGTAGATGTTGCTGTACCCATTGCATTCAAAATTGCATAATTTGTATAACCAGTTCCGCCAGCACCTACACCACCAGCACCGCCGATAGATGTTGTTCCAGCATTACCTGCTCCACCCGCGCCGCCACCGCCACCTGAGCCATAAGCGCCACCGTTAAAAGCAGTACCTCCAGCGTAACCTTCAACTGGAGAATATGAGCCAGCGTTACCTGAACCAGCAGTTAAAGTTGTGTAGTTTGCTCCACCGCCAGAACCTCCAGATGCCGCCGCTTTAGGATTAGTTCCATCATTTGTAGAACCTGCGCCACCACCAGATGCAGAAATAGAACCTAGTGATGAAGTTCCACCATTTGTTCCTTGGTTGCCATAACCACTTCCGCCAGTACCCCCAGCACCGATAGTAACTGTTTGGCTAGTAGAAAAACTTTGAGAAGTTAAAAGGCGCAATCCACCAGCACCGCCGCCGCCACCAACATAAGTTGGTCCGCCACCGCCACCACCAGCAATCATCAAAATATCGCAAGTAAGTGCTTGTGCGGGAATAAAATTACCTGTTGATTTAAAAGCATGATAAGTATAAGTACCATCAGAGGTAATAAGGTCTCCACCAATAGCTTTTGTAGGAATAATGGACGCTACATCTGCGGCCTTAATTCCGTAAAGAGTAAAGGTAGAACCTGCAAGAATTGAGCCACCAGAATAGCTTGTTAAAGTTAATGTGTTAATTGCATTATTGCTACGCCACATACCAACTTCTGCACTTACACCTCGTCCAGAGGCAGCAGCACCGTCTTTAAATAAGAACGTTTTGTACATATTTGTACTTGAGTAGTTCATTAGGTTAACTATAGAAACGTTTCCACTATTAGTAGAGTCGTTGCCATCCCCTGCGTTTATTCTTATCCAGTTTTCAGCTTGACGATTGCTGTTAGCAGTACTTCCGTTGCCGTATAAGTTAGTGTTACTGTAATTTCCGCCCAAATCAACTGAGCCATTACCTACTTGCAGATACAAAATTGTTCCAGCTGATGTATTACCGTGATTGCACACTAAGACTAAGTCCGTATAATTTTGTGGAAGAGAGTTAAAAGACACCGAAGATACGTTAGATGGAACAGTTTGAGTAGCAATAAAGTTGTATGTAGATGCGCCAATACTAGACATTAACTTGCCGCCTTTATTCCGTACAAAGAAGCTTGTGTGTACTGAGTAAAGTTTCCAGCAACACTAACTATAGTAATGCTGTTAATTGAGTTAGTTGTGTTCATCCAAAGACCAGAAGATAAGTGTATACGTCCACCGTAACCAGAAATAGTGCCGTTTGTATCTTGTCCACCAAAAGCCCTAATGGTTCTGTTTTTGCTGTAATTTGTGTAATCAAGAATGTCTAGGATAACTGCACCAAAATTGTTACCTGTTGTGGTGCCTAAAGCACCACCTAGATACGGTCCAG
>Ga0208257_1000523_pt1 | contig 10797 bp, 7 predicted proteins | sample CryBogCBH10Sep07_FD_184610 | JGI IMG/M metagenome (GOLD analysis project Ga0208257, IMG submission 184610) | Freshwater microbial communities from Crystal Bog, Wisconsin, USA - CBH10Sep07 (SPAdes) | ecosystem: Environmental > Aquatic > Freshwater > Lake | place: Crystal Bog, Wisconsin, USA... | reverse complement strand
ATTTACTGTACCAATTTCGCCCAATCAGTCGGGCTTGCACATCACAAATAGCACTATTGATAGCACAACTATCGGTGCAACAACGCCATCCACGGCGGCATTTACCACGGCTACGGCCTCTAATGCTCCATCAGGGGCAACAGACCTAACAAACAAGTATTACGTTGATTCTCTGGCAATCGGACTGTCGTTTAAGAACCCCGCAGTCTGCGCTACAACGGCAAATATCACGCTTTCTGGCTTACAAACCATTGATGGCGTTACCGTTGTCGCTGGCAATCGAGTTTTGGTAAAGAATCAGACAAATACGGCTCAAAACGGCATTTATGCGGCAGCTACCGGCGCCTGGACACGAACAACAGATGCCAACACATGGGACGAACTGGTTTCTGCATTCCTTTTTGTGGAAAGCGGCACAACTTACGCAGGAACTGCATGGTATTGCCCTGCTCAGCCTGGAGGAACATTAGGCGTAACCGGCGTAAATTGGAACGCGTTTACCTTTACGTCTAACTACACCGCAGGAACCGGACTGACGCTTTCAGGCACTCAGTTCAGCATCTCAAATACCGGCGTAAGCGCAGGTTCTTATGGCACGGCATCATCCGTCCCAACGCTTAACCTCAACGCTCAAGGCCAAGTAACCAGCGCCAGCAATACGGCAATCTCCATCGCCAACACTCAAGTGACCGGCTTGGGGACAATTTCCACGCAGAACGCTAATAACGTCTCAATTACCGGCGGCAGCATCACAGGAACGCCCATTAGCGGCTCTACTGTCAGCGGCAGTACAGTTACCGCCTCCACGCAGTTTAGCGGGCCAGGAACGGGTTTAACGGGTACTGCGTCAGGTTTGAGCATTGGCGGCAATGCGGCTACGGCAACCTCGGCTACAACCGCAGGCTCGGCAACCACCGCTACAACGGCCACAAACCTTGCTGCTGGCGCTGCTGGCTCAATTCCGTACCAGTCTGCGGCCTCCACCACGGCAATGCTGCCAATCGGCTCTACGGGCCAACTATTGACCATTGCATCGGGTCTACCTGCTTGGGTAAGCCCATCAACCTTGGCGGTAACGTCGTTTAGCGCGGGTTCCACCGGACTAACCCCATCTTCAGCTACAAACGGCGCGGTAACGCTTGGCGGCACATTGGCCACGACCAACGGCGGCACAGGTCTTACTGGATTCACGGCTGGTGGCGCAATATACGCATCAAACAATTACACCCTTACATCAGGCACCTTGCCGGTGCTCGCAGGCGGGACCGGAGTGACAACCAGCACAGGGTCTGGCAACAATGTATTGTCAAACTCGCCTACATTGTCAAACCCAACCTTAGGAACTCCAGCATCTGCAACGCTGACAAACGCCACAGGATTGCCCCTAACAACCGGCGTGACTGGTACGCTACCTATTGCTAACGGCGGCACAAATGGATCAGCTACGCCTACGGCTGGAGGCATTGCATACGGCACAGGCACGGCTTACGCATTCACGGCGGCTGGAACATCGGGTCAGTTTCTGACATCGCAAGCAAGCGGCGCACCTATTTGGAGTTCTCCATCTGCGTCCATTGCAATCAGCGACGACACAACGACAAACGCAACTCGATATCCGCTATTTGCGGCTGCAACGTCAGGTTCAGTCGCCACGGAATACACCAGTTCCACAAAGCTGCAATACACACCGCTAAGTGGCATTTTCTCAATGCCTGTGCTGGCTACAACTTCAACAACAAGCACAACTCCAAATCTTGGATTTAACGCAAGCAATTCAAACATAGCGTCTGCCGCATCGGTTGCAAATAATTATCTGCAAGCAGTACTACAAAACACCAGCGGAACCGCTGGAGCATCTACAAACTATGTTCTAAGCAATGATTTGGGAACAGACTCATCCTATTATGGTGAGTTTGGCATGAACTCTTCGACATTCTCTGGCGCAAATGTTCCTGTTGATTTTTATAGCATCAACAACGGCATATATTTTTCCGGGCATGATGGCGACATTACCGTAGGCTCTGGTAACGGCAAAAAACTGTATCTTGCTTGGGGAACAACTGGACAATCTGCCCACGTTATCAACGCATCTGGCGCAATCGGTCTTAACACCAATCTGGCTGCTGGAACAGGATCAGGCACAACCAATTTTGGTACATCTGGCCAGGTATTAACCAGCGCAGGCTCAAGCGCAACTCCAACATGGACAACGCCAACCACAGGCACAGTCACATCTGTCAGCGGTACAGGCACGGTAAGCGGCATTTCATTGTCTGGCACAGTTACAAGCACAGGTAGTTTGACCCTCGGCGGTACGCTTGATTTGTCCAGCCCCCCAGCTATTGGCGGCACAACCCCTGCGGCTGGTACGTTTACAACGCTGATCGGTGGAAAAGACAAAGCCAACTATGGGCAATTAACAGGCGGAACAACTACCAACGCAGTTCAATTCCAAACGCTTGGAACAGACACCAACATCTCCGTTGCGCTTCAACCCAAAGGCACAGGTGCAATTGACCTTGCTGCTGGCTCTAGCGGTGTAAATATCAGCAATGGCAATACGGTAACGGCTATTACTAGAACTGCTGCTGGAACTGGGTACACAACCATTGCACCAACAGTAACAATTTCTGCTCCAACAACGGCAGGAGGTGTGCAAGCGGTAGCAACAGTAGGTCTTATTCCAACTGTTAACCCAACATTGGTAAGCGGTGGAACAGGATATACGGTCAATGATGTCCTAACTTTTGTTGGCGGCACATTTACAACGGCGGTGCAGATGACTGTTACTGCAGTATCTAGTGGCGTTATTACTGCTGCAACAAACTTAAACATATCAAATTACTCGGCACCACCAACTGGAACAATTTCAACAACTGGCGGTACAGGGACAGGAGCAACATTTTCTGTTGCAAGTTGGTCAATAGGCCCGACATTCTCCATTACTACGGCAGGTTCTGGTTATGTTGAACAACCAACAGTAAGTTTTAGTGGTGGTACCGGTAGTGGTGCTGCTGCTTATGCTACGGTTGGTGGTAACTCAGTTGTTCGTAGTTTAGGTACTTATTTAAACTTTTATACGCCAACAGGTGGAGTTGGTTTAGCCGTTGTTGACGGTGGTTCTGGAACATCAACTCCCGGCTATTTAAGTTTGCAAGGCTCTGGTAGCAACTCGCTTAACTACGCTGGTGGCGGCACCGGTTCAAACGTAGGTATTTACTGGATTACAAAAGGTACAAGTTCACACGTTTTTACAACTAACGGCAGCACAGGTAATATTCAATTTCAGATTGCCAATACAACTTCTGCGGTTAACTACATTCAAATTCAAGGAAGCGTAACTGGTGCTGGTGCATCTGCTCTTTCTAACATTTTATTTACAGGTTCTGATTCGAGCGTTAACGGCGTTATTGCAGTTAAAGGTAACGGTTACGTTGCATTCTCTGGCGGTGGCGGCACAAACAGCCAAGCATTCCGCGTTAACTTAAACAACGCAGTATCAACTGGTAATTTGCTGCAAATTCAAGGTGCAGCGGCTGGTTCGCCCCCAGTATTATCTGCAATCAGCGGAACGTCAGGAACAGATGCCAACATTGATATCACGCTGACACCCAAGGGAACAGGTCGTATTAACGTCACAACTAGCATTAAGCCCAAAGTAAATAGTGCTGCCGGTGGCGCTACAACAACCCTTACTTGGGATAGCACATCCTACGATTCTTACGCGCTAACGGCTATTACGGCAACCACCCTGACCGTAAACTTGGATAGTAGCGCGGGTGGCCCAGCAGATGGTCAAAAAATGGTGTTTAGGTTCACTACTTCCGGTGTTACTTGCAGCGTGTCGTTTACATCATCAGGAACATATTTTTTCCGTCCAGTTGGAGTAACAACACCTGTATCTATCGCATCGGGTAAAACTGCTTATGTTGGGTGTATGTATAACGCAGCTAACGCAAGCTGGGACATTATTGCGGTTTCAATTCAGGCTTAATAATGGCAGTACCAGTCGTTGTAGCAATAACAAATGCCGCCAATGGCACAACTGGGACGTTTACTGTCCCTGCTGGAGTTTCAAGCGTAAAGATTGAAATACTTGGAAATGGTTGCGCCCCTGATAATGGTTCTGGATACGGTGGGTGCGGTGGAGCTTATGCCGTTTTACCTTCTTTAAGCGTTACACCGGGATCAAAGCTAACATTTGCATTTAATGGTTCAGGAAGTACCGTTTGGGTATCTAATACTGGGGTTAAACCGACTACAACGCTACAAGGTTGTTATGCAGCCTCTGCTGTTTCTAATCCTGGAGTTAGCACCGCACCGGGATTAGCTTCTGGATGTTTGCCCACTACGGGAGCTTTTAGTGGAGGCAATGCTTATAGTGGACTTAGCCCACCCAACGGAGGTTCTGGGGGTTCTGCTGGGCCGGGAGGCAATGGTGGATTAGGTGGAAACTCAACAGGTTCAGGTGGCGGTGGTGGAGGCGGTGCGGGAGCAACAGGCAACGGTGCTAACGGTAGCGATGGTGGAACAACTTCAGGTGGAGCTGGGGGAAGTCCGGGCGGCGGTAATGGTGGAGCTTCTGGGGCAAATGGCAGTAACGGAACTCAAGTTGATATTGCTGCATGGACATTTAAAGGAACAACATACGGGCCAAGCGGTGGTGCTGGTGCAGGTGGTGTTGGGGGTTCAGATGGAAGTGCTGGATATGGAGCAGGAGGTTCTACTGCTGGATTAAACGGCCTCATTATTATTACGTATACCCCAACAGTCAAAACAGTATTTCTTACCACAACAGGCGCAAGCACTTTTACTATTCCATCGGACTTTGGTTCTTTGGTTTCTGTTGAGGCTATTGGAGGAGGAGCAGGTAGTCGTAGGGTGGCTACTGCTGGAGGAGGGGGTGGTGGTGCTTATGCTAAAACTACATCCGTTTCAGGGCTTTCAGCGGGAAGCACGGCATATGTTTCAATTGGTGCTGGAGGTACAGCAGGCTCATCTCCTACATCAGGTGGAGATACTTGGTTTAATGCCGTATCAAATGCTGCCCCAACTTTATCTACGCAAGGAGTATTAGCCAAAGGTGGTACTGCTGCTGCTTCTGGAACTGGTGGTGCTGGCGGGGATTCAGCATCATGCGTTGGATCAACAACATACTCGGGTGGTGCTGGAGGTACTGCTACTGCTAATCCATCTAAGGGAGGTGGTGGTGGAGCTGCTGGCCCCGGAGGTATTGGTGGATTAGGTGGTTCTTCTGGGAGTAGCGCAAGTGGAGGTGGTGGTTCTGGTGCAACTCTTACTTCCGCAGGAGCTTCTGGTAATGCGGCTTCTGGTTCAAATGGTGGCGCAGGTGGTGCAGCTACTGGTCAAACAGGAGGTTCGGGAGGAACACCAAGTACAAATCCAAACGTAACTGCTCCTTTAAATGGTGGAGGTGGAGGAGGTGCTGGTAACTATACTTCTACTACTAGCGGTGGCGCTGGAAGTGCTGGGACGTATTGGGTATCCGCTACAGGTGATATTGCTGGCTCTGGTGGTGGTAGTGGAGGTGGTTCGGGTGCTACTACAACTCCTGCTGGTAATGGTGGCTTGTATGGTGGCGGTGCTGGTGGTAGCGGGTCTGCTGCAACTATTGCTGCATCAGGTGGTCAAGGAATTATTGTGTTTACATACAATGTTGCACCAAACATTACCTCAACCGGCAATTTCTTTTTACTATTCTGAGGACAAACATGGCACTCATCAAATCAATTGATACTGATTACGGAATTCCTGCAACGTACTGGAACATTGGAGCCGTGCAAGAAGACTTTAAGGGCAAAGGCACAGAAGTCACGTTTTACGGCTACGCCTCGCAAGAAGCGCGTGAAGCCGGCAAACAACCATTGAGCGCCGGTAAGGTGCAGATTGTTGGTGAAGATTATGTTGCCGGTGCAGACCGTGCTGCTTTATACTCAATCATCAAGCAAAAGCCCGAATTTAGTGGCGCAACTGACGCATAAGGTAAATTATGTCGCAACTATCATTCCAATCCACGGCTGGAGGCCAGGTCAATCTAGTTGGACCGTCTACAGCCTCGACTTACAACCTTAACGTCCCAGCCGTTAACGGCAACCTAGTCACCACCGGCGACACGGCAACCGTAACTAGCGGAATGCTGGCCTCCACAACCGGCACAGGCTCGGTAGTCCTTGCTAGTTCCCCGACATTGGTGGCTCCTGCATTGGGAACTCCTAATAGCATTACGCTGACTAACGGAACAGGTTTGCCATTGTCGTCTGGCGTTACTGGTACGCTGCCTGTGGCCAATGGTGGGACTAACTCTTCCGCTACCCCTACTGCTGGTGGCGTTGGATACGGCACGGGAACTGCACACGCTTATACCTCCGCAGGAACTACTGGTCAAAGTCTTGTTTCGCAAGGTTCTGGAACGCCTACATGGGGAAGTTCAATCGTTTCTGGAACTCCCGTGGCATCTACCAGCGGAACAAGTATTGATTTCACCAGCATTCCGTCTTGGGTAAAACGCATTACCGTAATGTTTAATGGCGTTAGCACAAGCGGCTCGTCTGTTGTTCAAGTGCAAATAGGCTCGGGAAGTGCTGAGGCAACTGGTTATTCGGCAACCTGTGCTGCCGGAACAAGTGCTGGTTATTACAACAACATAACCACAGGATTCCCATTGGGAACTTCTTCCATAAGTGGTTCCGCATTTACCATTCAAGGCGCAGTAATCTTAAATTTACTAGGTTCAAATACATGGACTGGCATTGGAAATACATTTAACAATGGTGGCTCTCCTTATGTTTTGAGCATAGCTGGTGTTAAAACAACAAGCGGAGTATTAGATCGCGTAAGAATTACAACGGTAAACGGAACTGATACTTTTGACGCTGGCTCCGTTAATATTTTGTACGAGTAAATCATGATATCTACTTGGACAATATTGAGTATTCTTGCCGAAAACGATGTAATTACAAGTGCAAAATACCACATTAAAGCCACAGATGAGGTGGATGTTGTTGAGACAGAGGGCAATTGGGAATTTGACAAATTTACCGTAAACGTGCCATTTGCAGAAGTTACTGAGGCAATGGTGGTCAATTGGATTAAAGAAGGCGCAACCGTACACGGCAAAAATGTAATAGAATCACGCCTAGAGGAACAATTGGCGTCTATGAAGGCGAAATCTGTTGCACCTCCGTGGAAACCGCCCGTGTTTACATTGGAGTAAGAAGTGGTACAACCGATTGACATTATTTCTCGAGCATTGAAGGACATTGGCGCATTAGAGGCTGGAGAAACCCCTACGCCAGAGGCGGCGCAAGATGCCTTTGATATGTTCAATGATATGCTAGACCAATGGTCTAATGAATCAATGATGGTCTACTACAAGACCGAAATCATTTTCCCAATCACGCCCGGACAAACGCAATACACAATTGGGCCAGGCGGTCAGGTTGGCGCAACCTTTGTCGGCTCCATATCTGGTACAACCCTGACTGTCACCAGCATCACTTCTGGCGCACTCGCTATTGGCCAAACCCTGTCTGGCACAGGCATTACGGCTGGCACAACTATTGTGGCTTTTAACACCGGCGCAGGCGGCAACGTTAATGAAGCTGGAACCTACACCGTAAGCGTAAGCCAATCGGTCAGCAGCACAACCATTTCTGCTTACTATCAACGTCCGTTGAGCATTACTTCAGCGTTCGTTCGTGTTAACACAAACTCCAACGGCACACCGATTTTAAACGGCGGTCTGGACTACCCAATCTCGATCCTAAACATTGAAGACTACGAACTCATTGGACTTAAAACGCTCAATGGACCGTGGCCTAAAGCACTTTATTACCAGCCGTCAGAAATCCTTGGAAACATCTTTGTTTGGCCAAACCCTGCCCAAGGCGAGATGCATATGTTCACGGACACCATCTTCTCACGGGCAAACACTTACTACGACGTTATAAACCTTCCACAAGGCTATGTAAACGCCCTGCGCTGGTGCTTGGCTGAACGACTAATGCCTATGTATGGCAAAGCCTCGCAGACGCAGATTCAAATGATTATGAAGTTTGCCGGTCAAGCTAAAGCTACGGTCAAGCGCACCAATATGAAACCGCCTCCGGTTGCACGTTATGCAGACGCATTGCTGGTGGGACGTTCTAAAGACGCAGGGTGGATTTTAAGTGGCGGTTTCCTGAGGTAACACATGGCAGACTTTGGCTTTGTTGGTCCAAGCTATGAGGCGGTCTCTATTTATCAGGACGCTCAGGAATGCATCAATTTCTTCCCAGAAGTTGATCCTCTAAAACCGCCTGGCTCTCGCGGAGTGGTGGCGCTTTACCCAACGCCTGGACTAACTTTAGAAACCAATCTGCCAAACGCTCAAGAAGTGCGCGGAATGCGTACCTTGTCTGGCGGCTCACAAATGGTCGTTGTCTGCGGCCCATACGTTTATGTCCTTACCTCAAACCTTACGGCAAGCGTTGTCGGCCTGTTGTCTACTTCCTCTGGGCGCGTTGGCATTTCTGACAATGGTCTTAATGCTTACATTGTGGATGGTGTCTCTCGCTACACATGGCGTATTAGTAATCCTTCTAATGCTATTTTCACGGGTTCTATCTCTGGCACAACGCTCACCGTCACCTCGGTAAGCAGCGGAACCATTGCGGCTAATCAATCCCTTTCTGGCTTTGGCGTAACGTCTGAGACCGTGATTACGGCATTGGGAAGCGGCACAGGCGGGGTGGGTACATACACCGTTAATTTGTCGCAAACAGTAGCCTCTACAACGCTTAATTCGTCTACCGTAGGGGCTAAGTTCACGGCGTCTATTACAGGCACAACAATGACCGTTTCTGCGGTATCTAGCGGCACTATATACCTTGGTCAAACCGTGCAAGGCACAGGCGTAACGGCGGGAACCATTGTTTCGGCTTTTGTCTCGGGAACAGGCGGCACAGGAACTTATACCGTCAGCGCCAGCCAGACTGTTGGTTCCATTACAATGTACGGCTTAAATTTCTCAGTTTTGCCTAGCAACGATGGAGCGTTTACCGGCGCAAACTCGGTGGACATTGTGGATAACTACTTTATCTACAACAATCCCGGCACTCAGCAATGGGGGTCTTCTGACCTTCTTAGCACCATTTCTTCTTCTACGTCTTACGCTTTCAAAGATGGCGCACCTGATAAGCTGGTTGCTTTGATTGTTGACCATCGAGAAGTTTATTTGATGGGCGAGGCATCCTCCGAAGTGTGGACGGACGTGGGCGCGGTTCCCTTTCCTTTCCAGCGCATTCCTGGCACATCTACCCAACAAGGCATCGTGGCGCAGTTTTCACTTGTGCGTCTTGGAAATTCCTTTGCATACGTTTCACGCAATAACCGTGGGCAAGGCCAAATCATGCAAATGGAAGGCTACGTCCCTAAGCGTATATCCACCCACGCAGTTGAGGCGACACTCACCAATCAGTACATCAGCGACGCTATCGGTTGGACGTACCAGCTAGAGGGCCATGAAATCTACGTCATTACCTTCCCAACGCTAAACCTTACATGGGCTTACGACTCGACCACGGATATGTGGCACAAGTGGCTCTATACCGCAAACGACGGTACATACCAGCGCCACCGTGGGAATTGCTCTGCCGTCTTCCAAGGGCTGGTGATGGTGGGCGACTATGCCAACGGCAAGATTTACAGTTTGGACAAGCAAAATTACACCGACAACGGGCAAAACATCCGTAGGGTTCGTCGTGCGCCTCACTTAGTTTCCGACCTCCAGCGCCAGTATTTTGATGAACTGCAAATTCAGTTTCAGCCAGGAGTTGGAACAACAGGTCTATCTCAGCCCAATAGTGACGTATACATTGGCACTAATTACATCATCTACCCAATGGCGACATTTGTAATTGGTCCAAATCAATCCTTTGTGCTTGGGACAAAAGCTAACGTAAGCATCAACAGTACAACAACCCTGCCACAGGCAATGCTGCGCTGGTCTAATGATGGCGGCTCTACTTGGTCACGGGAATATTGGGTTTCCATTGGCCAACTTGGAAAGTATCGCAATCGTGCTATATGGCGGCGCTTGGGTACTGCGCGTGATCGTATCTTTGAGGTTGCAATTACCGATCCCGTTAACGCCGTGATTATTTCCGCAAACCTTAAAGCCAGCGAGGGAGAAAACTAATGGCCACAGGTCTTTCAAACTCTCAGCAGTTAAACCCCTATCCTCAGTCTGCTTTTTTGGACAGTAACACCAATCGTCCGACACGGGCTTGGCAACAGTTTTTTCTGAATCTGCTTAACTTCAGCAGCGCAACAACCGCTACGGCTGGCTCGGCTACCCTGCCTGCTAATCCCGTTGGGTTTATTAATGTAACCGTTCAAGGTAAGGCATATAAAATCCCTTACTACAATGTTTAGGAGATAATTATGCCCGGAAATTCATTTTATAAAGACCCAATTCCATTACAACTTGCTGGAAATAAAACTTCTTTGGAAGCACAAATTGCTAAACTTTCCCCTGATCTTCAGGCAAAAATAAAAAATAGCACTCAATTTTCAAATTTTCGCCCTGTATACATTATGGGTAACACGGGAGAAAAAGATCGTTTTGATAATCCAAAACAATCTCCAATTGGCATAAAAGGTTTTGATCAAAATGGCCCTAATGACACCACCATTCATTACGACATCAATGGAAAGCAAACTGGAATAACGCAAAATTGGCATGATAGCGGTGGGGTTCTTGGCGCAATAACTCACGGAATTGATAGTGTTGTAAAT
>Ga0208257_1000522_pt1 | contig 10799 bp, 15 predicted proteins | sample CryBogCBH10Sep07_FD_184610 | JGI IMG/M metagenome (GOLD analysis project Ga0208257, IMG submission 184610) | Freshwater microbial communities from Crystal Bog, Wisconsin, USA - CBH10Sep07 (SPAdes) | ecosystem: Environmental > Aquatic > Freshwater > Lake | place: Crystal Bog, Wisconsin, USA... | reverse complement strand
GAATAGAAAGGACATAAGTTGGTCCATTGTCAGGCAACGCTACATTGAAAGTATTGGTAGGGTTAATCCAAACATAAACAGCACTATTAACATCAGCATTAGAAATAAAATACTGGTTAACAGGGCTATCTGATGTGATGGTATATACATTGGACTGCGTGTTAGCAGCACCGTTAACGGCTACTTTTACGGTTTTCCCCATCGGTTGAAAAGCGATATTATTAGCCATTAGTAGATACTCTTTTTGCCAGCGTTGCCAGGTTTAGTTGTAGCGGAATCTTTGGTGTTGCGGTTATCGTCAAAGTTCCAGACGGAAACATAACCTGATGGCATTTTGCCATTTAAGGTTGTGTTGATTCCACCCATAGATCCATCACGGGGTAGTTGTGGGCGAACAGATTTAGCAATTTGCTGGTTATATTCTGTTGGGCGCTTATGTGGTTTACCTCCACTACTCCCTGGAGTTTTTGGTTTCAAGCTCATTTTTATTCCTTTCTTTCGTATTGACTACAAGATAACTGAATACTACGAATATGGCTAGTGTCACCACTCTTTCCCACATGGGATTCCACATTGTCCAACCGCACATAATGCTCGATGCTACCAGCGCCAAAATCGTGATTGATCGGTCTGTAATGACCGCCAATGCTAGGCGTACCAAGGCTACTGCTTCCATAATTTATCCCCTTAAAAGTTAAACCAAACATTAGTTTAACCTTCCTCATCATCTACTGCAATAAAGCCACTACCCCACTCATCATCAGAAATCTTCTGTTTTAGCTTTTCAATGTTCACCATACGATCAATGACCTTACACTTGTCGGTTAATGACGCTGTGTCATCAGCCATAACTTGTTTGAGAAGCAACTCTACAGCGCTCTCTAGTTCAGGGTTTAGTCCTTTTTGTTTCTTACTCATCTTTGTCTTGGACTAATAACTTCTTCAATTGCTGGCACTGTGCCTAATGCTTCACCGAGCTTTTGAGCAGTGCTTCCTCTTTGTGCAGATCTTTGCGCTGCACGAGCATAACGGGTACGCAGTGGGGTAGCTAAACCACGAATGGCTGTAGATAAAGGACCATGCGTTCTTGTGGTCTTTTCTACCAGTTCAGGTATATCGCCACCAGCAGATTCCCACCTTGCACGCAGACCAAGCTCACGACCTAGCTCACCGTAAGTATCAATATCTTGTGGATTTCTGCGTAGGGTGTTCTTATCTCCTACAACGCCACCAAGACGCTCTAAGCTGACATTACCTTGCTTAATGCCATCAGAGTTGTACAAGTCCTCTAAAATAATTGTGTTGCGATACTGAGGTCGGATACGCTCTAAAGTCGCTTTCATAGCTGGGTTAGCGCTTTCAACAGCTCTATCCAATACATCCACTAATTCATAAATCTCGTGCGCTTTGCCACGACTACCAGCAGACCTAGCTGATTGTGTCAACGCATTACGCAGACGTTGGATGTCATCACCTTTAACTTTGCCAGTAGCAATATTGTCGAGAATAGATTGTGCAGCTCCCTTAACAGCAGGAACGCCAGCAAAACCTAAATCTTGTTCTCTAGCAAGAATGTTCTCAAGAGTGGGTTCTACAGAAGGATCAATTTTAAATTCTTTGCCCTTGTAAACATTATCAAACTCTTTACCTAAAGCCTTAATTCTGCCTTTAATAAAATCGCCAGTAACCTCGTCAGCTTGCACGCCAGTACCTTTAGATACAAGGCGGTTAGCAAGCAGTTGGTTTTCTTTGGAATAAAAAGCTGCGCCTTTTTCAGACACTGGAGCATCAGCACGCACTTGAGATGGGGATAATTTAAAGCCTAATCTCTCCGCCACGCCAGCAATGCGCTCGCCTTCCTTGGTTGTGCTACCTACCATTTTGCCTACGCCACGATAAGCAGCGGGTGCGAGCATACCAACATCAGCAAGGACTTCGCCTGTCTTTTGCATAGCTTCCGTGCCACGCACGGGTTCTAATGCTGTGCCTTTTAGACCCTTACGAATTTCAGGTGCGGTAGGTAATGCTTGTCCTGATCCGCCTAACTTTTCACCTTTACCGCTGGTTGTAAAAAATTCTTCGATTTCGCCAGGTGCGCCAGCTAATTCCGTGCCAACACCATAAGCTAAGCCACCCATTTGCTGTGCAAATGATGGGCTACCAGGACCTTTAGCAATAGACTTTCCTGGTCTGCTTTCGTATGGGTTTACAAACTCTGTTGTTCCAGAAGGTTTGGGAGCAGATCCATCAAAAGGGTTTACAAATCCGTCAGCCATAATTAACCCCCGTAAAGTTCTTTATATTTAGCTTTTAGCTGATCTGTAGTCATATTTGGATTAGCAGCGCCAGCCTTTTGTAAGAACTCTTCAAGGGTTGGAGCTTGCGGTAAAACCATAGATTGAGCTGCTTGAGCAATTGTTGGTACACCCTTACCACCAGACGCAGTAACAACATCTTGTACAGTAAACGGTACAACTTGATTGATGCTATCTGTCAATTGTTGCATCTGCTGCTTCTCTGCATCGTTAGCGCCTGGGTGTGCTTTGTAAGCATTGTTGAGAATTGCCAATTCTTGTTTAGCTCTAGCCAAGAATGTAGCTTGTGCAAGTGGCGTATCACCACTTCTTGCAACTTGCTCTTTATAGGCTTGAACCGCAGCTTTTGCACCGCTGTTAGCGTACCCGCCACCAAGCGCTCTAGCCATGTTCATATCAAATCCGCTAATTAACTGTTGGAATTGGCGAGAATCTTCATCAGTAATATTACGGGCAAATGTGTTAGACAGAGATGACAAAAGTGTATCTCCACCTTGACCAGTCATACCTGCAAAAGTACCTAACACAGTGCCTGATGGCATCCGTGCAATATTTAACAGGTCTGCACCAGCTTGTTGCGCTGCTTCTAAAATATTGAAAGCGTAACGACCATTTAGACCGCCAGCACCTCCTTTACCACTTAAACTGGTTCTTGCAGCAGTTTCAATAATCTTAGTCTGTAAGGCAGTATTAGCTTTAGCAATATCTAACGCTACATCCGCACGACCTGATTCAATTAAAGATTTAATGACGCCTGGGTTTTTAGCTGCAATTTCAGCAGCCTTTGCCATCGCAGCTTCTTTATCAGTAGCGCTTAGCTTTTGATATACCTCTAAATCTTTAAGCAAAGCATCGTTGTGTGCTTTTAAACTTTGTAATTCTTTATCAAAAATGGCTTGTTCTTTAGCAAATAAGTCTTTACGACCTTGCTGATAACCCTTGAGCATACCGCCCATAGCGTTCATAGCGTTCAAACCAGATAGCTTTCCTGAACCACCTAAAGCCACGCCCATAGTAGCAATCATGCTAAATACAGCGCCAATATCAAAAGCATTTTCTTGAGAAGGTTTAAAATCAGGAATCTCTTTCATCTGAGATTTAACCTCTTCGTACTTTGCTTTATCCTTGGCAGAAATATCTTCTAGGGCTTTACGCTTCTCTCCAAACTCGGCTTCTGCTTTTGCAGTTTCAGCGCCTACCTTAGCTTCTATCGCTTTTTCTCCAGCAGCTTTTTGTGCTTTTAAAAAAGGGTATTTAGCAATAGTTGATCCTAATGGATCTGCTGTTTCTGGTACTGCGGTTTGTGTATCAGCCATTATGCAGTCCTTACCGTTATGCTAGGTGCGCCACCACCTGCCACCATTTGAGCAAGGGTAGTGTAGAAATTCGTTGTAGCAGTATTAAGCTGTTGATCCAATTGCAGACCAGTCTTAATAGCTCCAAGGCTAATATTGTCACCAATCTGCATTACATTTAATCCATAGGTGTACTGGTTATTTAATAAAGTCTGATAAACATTAGCTAATTGATTAGCAGCTTGCTGTGCGCCTACGCCACCACGATTAGCCTGTGATTGTGCTAATTGCGCTTTTGCTGCGTTGTAGGCTTGTTGGCTGGCTGGAGATAGAGTTCCTGACTGTGCTTGTGCAATTAACTGTTGACCTTGTTGTTGATAAGGCTGGGCAATTGCTTGTTCTTGCCCTGTGACGGCTGCTTGTTGTCCAGCAGATTTGCGAGCTTGACTTGCGCCAAATACGCCTAAACCTGTAGCTAAACCTAATCTTAATAAATTGTTAGGATCAGTTAGTGCTGTTCCTAATTTATCCGTAAATGAAGGAGGTTGTTTAGTAGCGCCAGTATCTACTGTAGGCGCAGTAGGTGCAGCTGCGACTAATTGCCCTGGGGTTTGATTGTATGTTTGACCTTCAGGTGTAAATACGGTTTGTACCCCCGTAGGTTTTTGACCGCCTGGATACAAAGTCGTATCGGTATATGGATTTTGAGGTGTTGCTGCAAAATCCTCTTGCCGTTGTGTTTCTGCAAAAGTTTGTTGCTGAGGGGTTAAGACATTGTATCCGCCAGCTTGCAATTGTTCTGTAGTTGCAGGAGCTTGAGTTGCTTGTTCTGGAGCAGGAGTGTAACCTAATTCTTGATAAGTAGGACCAACGGCTTCTCCGTCATCAAACTCTAATAAACCAGTATCAGGGTTTCTACTACCTTTACCACCACGCTTTTTTAATAAAGCAGCTTCTTTAGGAGTAATGTGAGCAAGAACCGAATCTTTACCACGACCTTTAGACCGTAGCAATTCTGCCAACGCTGGCAGATCCATTTTCAATGATTCCATCAATACCTTACTCATACTGTACTCCCGCCTTCTTGATCTGGATTTCGTAATGATGCCTGATTCCACACATTTCTGGTAGATCCACCACCCTCAGTTGTTTGTATTGGACCGCTTGGATCAGTTGATACGCCAAGGGCTGAACCTAATACGGTACTACCAGCAGCGTTTGGAGCTGTACCTTGTCCTGTGGATGCCACTGAGGTTGGACCGCCAGGAGGAGGACCTCCGACTTGAGAAGATGGGGTTGGCTGTGTGCCAAATAAGTTAGAGTAATTTAAACCTGTGCCGATGGCACTTCCAAGCAATGCTCTTTCTGAACCTGTAGCACCTGTAGCGTCAGAAGCTAGGCTTGTCAATGCGCCTGTAGCACCACCCAATTCAGCAGATTTAGTTGCTTGAGATAAATTTTGTCCAGCCAATTCAGATCGGGTAAACCCTGATGACGCACCACTAGCAGCGCCTTTTAAGGCATTAGATGCAGTAGATCCTAAGTCTGCCGTGTTTTCTCCTACGACAGAACCGACTTCTGATCCTACAGCACCAGCAGCAGCGCCTTCAGCACCAGCAGCTAAAACACCATCAAGATTTTTACCTTGCACAGCAGCATTAACAGCAGAAGTAGCCCCACTGATCGCAGCAGATCCTACCGCAGCAACGGTGGCTTCAGATGCGCCTTCAACGCCTACGCTTTCAACGATTGCAGCTCCGACTTCAGGACCTGCAACAACAGAAGCAGCAACAGCAACAACAGCGGTTACTACGGGCACAATGCTTCCGCCTTTGCCACCACCGCCTTTGCCACCGCCACCTCCACCACCACCGTAGAGCATAAACTGGTCAACAAAGTACCATTTTAACATTTTGGCTATATTCATAATTTAATCTCCACCATAGTTGTTCTGCGGGCAACGCCAATCTTTTTATACAGTCTTTCAATAGAATCGGTTACATAACCTTGAACTCTGTCAGCGCCATACGATTTCAAAGATTGCATAAATTTTTCATAATACTTTTGGTTTACTAAAGCTCTACCCCCGATGCAGGTAACAAACGCTACATGGGATTTAGGGTAAGTTAAAAATGACACAACGGCAGCACCATTAAGAGCATTATCATCATTAACAAAAGCAAACAGTTTCCATTTATTGTGTAACAAAGCATCTTTCAAATCCATTAACGAAAACTCTGCGTCATGTTTATTTAGCGCTTTTTCAAAAAAGCACTCCACCTTCTCCCAGATGGGTTCGATAGCTTCTACAGGTACGCAGTACACATCCATCACAATCCTTCTTGGACAAGCTGTTCAGTCAATTTACCTACGGTAATTCCGTAGCCTAATAACTTGTAATTTGTGCCAGTGCCAACTTCTTCTTTAGTCATTAACTTGTTTTTTACTGCCATATCCACTGCCATTTGATAAATAGTGGGGTCACGCAGCGCTTGCGAACACAATTTACCCACCTGAATTAAAACTTTTGGATCAATTTTGTAATTCGTAATGTATTGACGAATCTGCTCCTTAGCCTTCTCAACAACAGGGTCTTGAGTAGGTTTTCCCTTTGTTTTCAACAGGTTAAGCACATCAGCATTGATAGGAGCAGTTGCTGGATTTTCGATTTTTTTTGGGGCGGGGGAAAGATTATTCATAGTCTATTGAATGAGGTTGAGGGCAGACGCAATTTCTTGATGAATCGTCAAGTGCGTACCGATCCAATCATAAAAATCGTTCTCGTTATTAAAGTTTACATCGAGCATATTGAACGGATTATTCAATCCTAATAGCTTGGCAAACGCCTGATGTTCGACCTGATGGGCAAGTAACCAGTCATCCAAATTGTCCGTATTAGCGTCTGTAATAGGGAAAATAGGCACTGAAATGCCTTGTCTTTGGAGGGTTTGCTGAAATAACTTATGCTGTAGCCCATTTTCAAACAAAAACTCTCCTAGAGATTCAACATCCCCGAATTTAACGATGGATAGCGTATTAAAGTCCATTACTTGTCCATCTTGGTGTCAAGTTTGTCCATGATGCGGTTAAACATCCCTTTAATCTCGGCAATATCAATTCTGTAATCATCTTTACGCACATAATTCTCAGAAACATCTCTTTCTAAGTCTTGTTGCATCTCTTGTACAAGTTTGATTTCAGACCAAACCACACGCAAGATCCAGCCACCAAAAGCGCCAGCAAGTCCAAAACAAATATTAAGTAGGGTTTGAGTTTCCATTGTCACACCGCATAATATGGCACTTTTACCACTGTGCCGTTAAGGTCAATTTGAAAAAATCCAGCGGGAACGAGCAATAAGCTGGAGGTTGCGTAAGTTGCGTTTCCTGATGTGGTGCTAGTTGCGTTAACTGCTTGCACATTGATCGTGCCACCTGTGATAGCAACATTATTGGCGTTTTGATACGCCATAGTGCCAAGTCCGCTAACGCCAATCGTAATGTTGGCACGAGTACCCGCAGTGTCATTAGCGGTGGTAATCGTAATATTTGAACCTGGTAAAAAGTTAATAATCGGTTCAGAACCGACTACAACGCCATTATTTTGAACAGTGACATTCTGGTTTACAGTGTTGGCAGCTACGCTCAGTGTGACATTGCCTGTAAGTGCGCCACCGCCTGATAAACCTGATCCTGCAATAATATTGACTGTATTGGGTACTGCGCCTGATACGGCAGCCACCCCTATAGCGATTGCCACATTTGCTGCGGAGGTTGCTCTGCCTTTAGCGTCAAAAGTGACTTGTGATACTTGTGAAGCATTACCGTAAATTCCTGCCGTAACACCACTCGTATTTAAAGTAGGGTTAGGGTAAGAACCTGTTAAATCACCACCTGCTGTACCGCCTGGGGAAACGCCTGTTATTGTGACATTGGAAGCGGAAGTAATCCGACCTTTCGCATCTACAGCAATTTGAGGAGATGATGTTGCAGACCCGTATGTGCCAGCGACAACGCCTGAAGTATTAAGGCTGGGATTAGGATAAGTACCAGTAAGATCCCCACCAGCAGTGCCACCAGGAGTAGTGCCACTAATCGTAACATTGCTTGCACTTGTGATTCTCCCTTGTGCATCTACTGTAAAAACACCATTGATTGTGGCGTTACCATAAGTTCCCGCAGTGACCGCAGTATTGGCTAGGCTAATCGTACCTGAAGATGTGATTGGTCCGCCACTTAGACCAGTGCCAGTAGCAACGCTAGAAACAGTGCCGTTCCCCGTTCCTGGGGTGAATCCAAGAGCAGTTGTGACATCAGAGCTAGAAAGAGAAACATTCCCTGTACGGGTGTTAAATGTAAGAACGCCAGCATTGTTTAATGTTACATTAGCTGTGAGGTTTCCGCCACCAGATAGCCCTGTACCAGCCAAAATATAGGTGCTGTTGTTCGCTGCGCCTAAACTCGCTGCTGTTAAAACGACTGCGCCCGTCTGTCCGTTGACAGAAGTGACCGCATTATTGTTATCTACTTTTTCCCAGACATTCCCGTCAAAAACCGCCCAGTCACCTACATTCCAAGTGGTGATGCCATTAAGGTTGGTATTTCCAGCAACAGATACAACATAGTAAAAACCCTTAGTTCCAACAGAGCTTTGCAGAAAAGGATTATTGGTACTTGCGTTCCAAGTACTCTGATAAGTTAACGATCCCGCAAAGTTGCCAGATACTTTAAGCATTACATCCCATCACCGTTAGTTATGTACAAAGTTGCTGAATTTGCTCCTGTAATTGCGGTAAACCACGCATTAGGTACAAAAGTAATGATTTCATCCGTATTGGGCAAAATGTACAAAGTCGTTGTACTGTTTGCGCCTGAACCTGTAGGAATAACGCAATTAGACTGCGCTACCGATTGGGTTTGAGCATACGAAAGAAAACATCCCTGAGTAGTGGATGCGTTGATGATGCGGTACTGATTACCCCCAAAAGCACTGTTCGAGTTGACTTGAACGGCTGTGGGCGCTGAGGTAGCAGCCGTAAGCACTACGGTGTTACCTAACGGAGTGAAGGCTGCGGATACGCTCATTGTACGGTTTCTTCCTTTTGTTCTGGTGCAGGTACTTGTGGATCTGCCTGATTCTTAATGTTTGCTAACAAATTCCATGCACCTGTTTTGGTCGGTAATTCACCTAACATTTGCAAAATGTAGTTCACTTCGTTAACAGACAATTCCAGTTTAATTGTTACATCTTCCATTTATATCCCCTTACGGTTGTTAAAAATTACTTAGCAATAGCTTCTTCAAAAGGTGTTAAATCGTTAGAACCATAATACTCAGCACCTTTAGCAATTTGAATCTGTAAATGCTCTTTATTGCGCTTAACTGTATCAGCCCAATCTGCATCAGTCATATCAGCAGGTTTTCCTGCGTTGATAAGGTTCACAGAATCCATAGCGGCATCATACGACTTTTGGACTTCTTGTTCTTTTGTCATTTCAATCATTTTTATGCTCCTAATTTAGCTTTGAGTGCAGTTACTTCTGCGGATAGTTCTTTTACTGCGTTGATTAAATGCCATGTGATATTTGTGGTATCTACAGACATTACACCAGTAGATTCGGTTTTTACACAGTCTGGCAATACTAAAGCAAGCTCTTGGGCGATTGCACCTAATTGAACGCCTTTAATGTCAATAGCTTGTTCTTTTGGCAAATCAGTTACTTCGTCTGTTGTGCGATATTCAAAGTTACGAACTTGAATTTTATTGATTGCATCAAGTCCTATTGTGTTATCAACAATGTTCTTTTTAAGTCTTTGGTCAGAAGTAATAGACCATGCCGCAGAGTTGTTACCTTGATATACACCACCACCAGCAGGAGAAATAAATCCTGTGCTTGAGCCTTTTCCTGTTGCTCCATTTCCAATAACAATTTCATTATTATCAGATACCGCTGCTGTAGATGTTCCTTGACCCAAAAGAACCAGCCCAATTCCTGTAGTAACAGCATTACCAGATTGATAGCCTAAGAACACATTTGCATAACCCGTTGTATTACTATACCCAGCTTGGTAACCTACTGCGGTGTTGTTTGAGGCGGTGGTGTTTTGAGCTAATGCTCCGTTACCCAAGGCAATATTATTTGAACCAGTAGTGTTAGATTGACCAGCAGAATAAGCGCCACCATCAAAACCGCCAATAAATATATTGTGAGTTCCAGTTGTATTAGAAGTTCCAGCAAAATAACCAATTCCAATATTGTCTGATGCAGTATTGGAATACAAAGTTCCATAACCTAAAATTGTTAATCTTGCGCCTGTAGTATTACTATATCCAGCAGAATAACCTATTGCAGTATTATTACCACCTGTGGTGTTTGTATTAAGGGCAGCCCAACCAATAGCAGTATTATTGCTTCCTGTAGTATTTGCTACTAAAGAATATGTGCCATAGGCTGCATTATAAGAACCAGTAGAGTTGTTTAATAATGAGTTTCTTGAAAATGCTGCATTATTAGAACCAGTCGTATTTGCTTGTAATGCACCTGCACCAAAAGCATCATTATAAGCTCCTGATGTATTGCTTAATAAAGCGTTATATCCAACAGCAGTATTGTAATCAGCAGCATTAGTATATAAAGCATGGTAACCAATAGCAGTCATGCCAGTATTGGTAGAGTTTAAGTATCCAGCTTGATAACCTACTGCTGTGTTATTAGATGCGGTAGTATTGTTTTGAAGCGCAAAATATCCTACTGCTGTATTTGTTGAACCAGTTGTATTAGCAGTTAATGATTGTGTTCCAAAAGCAGCATTTGAAGAACCAGTCGTATTAGCTGTTAAAGCACCCCAACCAAATGCGCTAATTGTTCCTGAAGTGTTTGCTTTTCCTGCTTGATACCCAAAAACACTAGAATAGCCGCCTGTATTAGTTCCAGCTAATGCTTGATAACCAATTGCTGTGCTATTTGCATCTAATGCCGTTCCTTTACCAACAGTAAGACCTGATATAGAAGCGTCATTAGTGACTGTTAAAGCAGTCGTGCTGACATTAGCCAAACCTGCCAAAGTTGTAGTGGTATTCCCTAATCCTACGGTAGTGCTACCGATAGTAACTGGGGTATTAAAGTTGGCATCTAGTTGCGATAAAGGTATCGAATTTGTTGCCGATGCGAATGTATAGGGTACACCCA
>Ga0208257_1000521_pt1 | contig 10800 bp, 8 predicted proteins | sample CryBogCBH10Sep07_FD_184610 | JGI IMG/M metagenome (GOLD analysis project Ga0208257, IMG submission 184610) | Freshwater microbial communities from Crystal Bog, Wisconsin, USA - CBH10Sep07 (SPAdes) | ecosystem: Environmental > Aquatic > Freshwater > Lake | place: Crystal Bog, Wisconsin, USA... | reverse complement strand
GGCAGGCATGGCGGGGCAGGGCAGGACGCGGCGCGTTTGGGTTCGGCACGGCAGGCGCGGATCGACGAGACGCGGCAAGATCGGGCAAGGCAACGCAGGCGAGGTGCGGCAGGGCATGGCCGGGCGTGGCAAGGCGCGGCAGGCTAGGCGAGGCAAGGTTGGGCGTGGCACGGCGTGGCGCGGCAACGCAGGCGAGGCTAGGTATGGCGCGGTGAGGTTCGGCAAGGCGTGACACGGCAGGCATGGCGGGGAAAGGTCCGGTCCGGCAGGGCACGGCAGGCGAGGCGAGGCTGGGCGTGGCCGGGCGAGGCGGGACACGGCACGGCAGGCAAACACAACCACAGGAGGTAAAAGTGAACATTGATGCAGCAAACGAACTCGAAGAACTACGGCGGTTCAACGGCGGCAAACTCAACCCGCATCACGTCGTTGACCGAGCGCGCAGCCCAAACTCTGCGCTCCACCGCTATTTTGAATGGGATGATGGGCAGGCAGCAGAAGCATATCGCCTGCAACAAGCGCGGCAGGTCATCCGCGCCGTGGTGCAGTATATCCCCAGGCAGGACGGCGGCGCGGTTAAAACCCGCGTATATGTTTCCCTGCCAAGTGACCGCGTGACGCACGAAGGCTATCGCGCTGTTGCAGAGGTTATTAAGGACAAAAGGTCCCTAAACGAAGCGATGATCGATCTGCAAAATGAAATTTTGCGGTTGCGCGTGAAATTTGGCGCATGGCGGCAGCTTCAGCCCATCCTTGATGATATGATGAAGCTAGCCCAGAAGAAACCAACAAGGGTAAAGTAGCATGGCCCCTCTGCCGCCGACCATCACGCCAGACCCAACTTTAGAGGCGGCAGACAAAGCCCTTCAAGAGCGAGCGCGGAAAGAACCGCGCCGCACTTACCTTGGCATGTCAGCCATTGGCAACAAATGTTCGCGTAAATTGTGGTATGACTACCACGACCCGCTATCCGAAAACTTTAACGCCATCACGCTCAAGCGGTTTGACGATGGGCACAGGACGGAAGACCTCATCGCACACCGCTTGCGTATGGCCCCCGGCATCCAGCTTTGGACCGTTGATCCCGAAACCGGAAAACAATTCGAGTGTGTGGACCATGACAACAGGTTCAAAGGGCACCTCGATGGCATCATCTTGGGATTATACCAAGCGCCCAAAACCCCACACGTTTGGGAAGCAAAAGCTGTTGAGCAAAAATCGTTTGACAAATTCAAAAAACTAAAAATTGAATTTGGAGAAAAGAACACGCTGCTGCATTGGAACCCGGTTTATTACGCCCAAGCCCAGTGCTACATGGGGTATTACCACATCGACCGGCACTATCTGACCGTCGCCAGCGCAGGCGGTAGAGATTGGGATTCCTGCCGGACAGAGTTTGACGAAGGCGAGTTTGAAAAAATCAAAAACAAAGCCAAGCGCATCCTAGATGCCAAAGTGCCCCTCGCCAAACTGAGCAACGATCCGAATTGGTATGAATGTGGCTGGTGCATTTATAAAGAAAGATGCCACGGCACCAGTTGACATCGGCGCATTATGCGCATTAAGTGGCGTCAATAACCCACTGACGGATGAGAACATGCAAAGCGAAATCTCACTGCGGCCTTATCAAGAGGCCGCAATAAGCGCCATTTACCATTACTTCTCGTGTGAGGATGGCAACCCTCTGATTGTTATGCCGACCGGCACCGGTAAGTCTGTCGTTCTTTCTGCCTTTCTGCGTCGTGCCATCGAAGGCTGGTCAGAAACCCGTGTGCTGGTCCTGACGCACGTCAAAGAGCTGATCCAACAGGACTACGCTGCGCTAATCAGAATGTGGCCAACAGCCCCTGCCGGTATCTACTCTGCCGGGCTGAACAAGCGTGACATCAACGCGCAGGTCCTTTTCGCTGGTATCCAGTCCATCCACAAGCACGCCTACAAGGTCCAACGGTGCGATCTTGTGATCATCGATGAGGCGCACCTGCTGTCGGCCAACGACAATGGCATGTATCGCAAGTTCCTCAAGCAACTGCGCGAGATCAACCCACATCTCAAAGTCATCGGCTTCACCGCCACCCCATACCGTTTGGACGTTGGCTTGTTGCACGAAGGCGAAAACCGCCTGTTCACCGACATCGCATACGATCTATCAATCCTCGACATGATCCAGCAAGGCTACCTGTGCCCAGTGGTTCCCAAACGGACCAAGACCCAGTTTGATCTTTCCAACGTCGGCACACGCGGTGGTGAATTTATCGCTGGCCAGTTGGAGAGCGCGGTCGATATTGACGAAATCAACCAATCTGCCGTCAACGAAATCGTTGAATGGGGCAAGGATCGTGGGTCATGGTTGATCTTCTGCACAGGCGTCAGCCACGCCCACCATATCCGCGACGCCATCCGCGAACATGGCATCTCCTGCGAAACCGTCCTCGGTGACACGCCGTCTGCGGATAGGTCAAAAATCCTATCAGATTTCAAGTTAGGCAAAATTCGCGCAATCACGAACGTCGGCGTCCTCACCACAGGGTTCGATGCCCCTGGCACTGACCTGATCGCGCTGCTGCGCCCCACAAAGTCAACTGGTCTTTACGTTCAGATGCTGGGGCGCGGCACCCGGCTTGCCAATGGCAAGGATGACTGTCTCGTGTTGGACTTTGCCGGTAACACAGAGCGGCACGGCCCCCTCGATCTCATCAAGGGCAAGTCTAAAAAGAAATCGTCGGAGGAAGGCACGCCGCCGGTCAAGACGTGCCCCGAGTGCGATACCATCAATGCCGCCAGCGCCAGGACGTGCATGTCGTGCGGGTTCGAGTTTCCGGCACCCAAGCCCAAGCTATCAGCCGTCGCGGCTGAACATGCCCTCCTGTCAACGCAAATCCAGCGGCAATGGTTGGAAGTGAGCAAGGTCAGCTACACGTTACACCCTGGCCGCGACGGCAAGCCACCGACGCTCAAGGCGACATACCAGTGTGGCATGACCTTCTACCAAGAATACATCTGTCTCCAGCACACAGGATACGCCCGTGAGAAGGCGCACAAGTGGTGGATAAAGCGATCCTCGTCACCAACGCCCTTGACGGTTGCAGAGGCTTTGACGCTAACTGCCTCCCTCATCACGCCAACCGCCATCAATGTCCGGCCAGAAGGGAAGTATTTCAACATTGCTGGATACCACTTTGCGTGATCACCCCCTCATCGCGTCAATCTTAAAAACATGGCCAGGAGCCAGGATAATGCCCCTCGGATACAACGACAAAGCCCTAGAAGAAGCAGGCCAAGCAGGAGGAGAGTATCTTGATCACATCAAGAAAACGGATTTAGCGTCTCTCACGCAGGAGCAATACACGACGTTCATCACCACCATAATCGGCCGGTATTATGACGTTCTCAACAAAGACTTAGAAAACGATTTACCGTTTTGATGTGGGGGGGAAGGATAACATGGTCAAACTCGCATTTAGTGCGTCGGTCGAACCAAAGATCAACCTGACCCTTGGTCGATCCAAATCGGAAATCAGGTGGACAGAACGCAGGTCGCTGACGTGGGATGAATTGGTCAGCCTGCTGACCACCGCGACCGTCGGCGCAAAGGACGGCAGTTGTTACACCCCCGCTACCTTCAGCGGCACTGCACGGCGGATGGACCAAGCAGAGCGCATCGACATCGCCGTCCTCGATAGCGACATCGGCTACACCATCAACGAAATCCGCAATGCCCTAGCCGCGAAAGGGTGGCAGGCCATCATCCACTCAACCTTCAACCACCTCATCGACCACACCAGCATTGCAGCAGCCCCCGCCGACAAATGGATGGCCGAACACAAGACGAATGACATCTCGCTTTATATGATGTCGAAAAAAGGTTACCTCCCGCGTGTCGTTGAAAACTGCACGATCTCAGAGGAAACCAAAGACGGTTCATATATCGTCCAACATGCACCATGTCCCAAATTCCGTATCATCCTGCCGCTCAAGTCGGCGTGGATCGCGGAAGACTACGAAGACCAGAACCTTGCCAACGCCACATGGCGTCAGCGCATCGCCTCACTGTCCTTCGCCCTTGGCCTAGCCACAGACCAATCATGCAGTGACACGTCCAGATTGTTCTACCTGCCACGGCACAAGGCTGGGGCAGAGTATGTGTATGATGTGTTGGATGGCGATCTCTGCCCTATCTGGGACTTACCTGACCCCACGCCCGAACCCGCGCCAGCGCCAGCAAAGCCTCTATCGTTCACTCCAGTGGCATCTGACCACCTCATATACCAAGCACCTAACAAAGAGTGGATCGACCTCACAGAGTGGATCGCGGACAAAGGGCCACGCTTTGAAGTCGTCAAAGCCCTCAAAGCGCGGGCACCCCACCTCTTTGGTTCTCGGGTCACAGGGGTCAAGCACCACATTGTGTGCCCGCACGCAGACGCCCACATCACCAACCAAATGGACCAAACGGGAACCTTTTGCGTCAACGCATCAGACCTCCCCAAAGCTGGCTTGCCATCCATCACAACAGGCTTCGTGATCGATTGTATGCACGCTGGGTGCGCAGGGCGGGATCGCCTGTCTCACCTTCACAAACTCCTATGCGACAGCGCTTTGAGCATACAAGACCTCAATAGTCCTGATTTCTTGATGCCTGACATCCCGCAGGTCGATCCGTCTGCGTTGCTGCAATCAAGCCAGACAGAATTTAAGCCCTTCTCACCCTCTCAAGGCAACATCACACCAGACCTCTACACCAACCTTCCAGGCGTCTTAGGCCACATGCACGCATGGATCATGGAAACATCTCTCAAGCCACAGCCAACCTTGGCACTGGGTGCTATCCTCGCCTTCTGCGCAGCAGCCATTGGCCAGAAGGTCAAGCTAGGTCACTTCCACACCCGCCCCAACATCTACGTCCTAGGCATAGGGCACTCAGGCTCAGGAAAAGAGCGTCCACAATCTGCGTGTAAGCAAATGGCCAAAGCGGCTGGTTTGTTGGAAAAACTTATTGGTGTGGAAGAAGTGGCATCAGACGCAGGCATCATCGCCTCTGTCCTTCAAAACCCCCACCAACTCATGCTAATCGATGAAGTCAGTTTCCTTCTCAATTCAGCCAATAACAAAAACGCTGGCGCATACCTCGCCAACGTCACAGGCACCCTTCTCAAGCTATACTCATCCAGCCACACCACATACAAAATGAAGTCATACGCCGATTCGGAAAAGGTTAAGGTCATCGACCAACCATGCGTGTCCTTCTATGGCTCCTCAACCCCCAACGGCTTAACCTCATCTCTCAAGACCCAAGACATCAATTCTGGCTTGCTATCACGCATGATGATCTTTGACGTGGGCGACAACGATCCACGCATCTCTCAGGTCATAAACTCTGATCAAACAGTGCCAAATGCCATCGTTGATTGGTTGACGGCGTGGGACAAAATATCCCCAACCCCCAATCCCATCCACCGCGTTGGTGGCGATAGCGTCATCGAACCGCGTAATGTGATGCTATCCTCCGACGCACACAAAATAGCTGTCGCCTTTGAAGGCGAAATGCACGAAGCAAAGATCGCCGCACGCAAAAATGGCACAGACGCCCTTTACGTCCGTGCATTTGAAAACGCGATGAAGTTTGCCCTCATCCGTGCATGTGCATCCATCATGCCGGTGGACGGCGAGATCGATGCACAGAACATCTGTGTGGACCAATCCACTATGCTGTGGGCACTCAATCTCTCCCGCGCCACCGTCAAACGCATGGAAGCAGCGGTCCCAGAAATCGCAGATACCCCCTTTGCACAAAATCTCAAAAACCTTCTCCAGTTCATCCGCGCTGGTGGGCCAGCAGGCAAAACATACAGAGAGGTCAAAAGACACCCATGCGGCAAACACCCGAAAAAAATGATGGAGGACTTGTGGTCCAATATCTCAGGTGCTAACGACGCATACTTGGTTGAAGGCATGAAAACAAAAGGCCGCAAAAGAGATGCCTGGGTGCATAAAGACTTTGTAAACCAAAACAACGAAGATAACGAGGACGAATGACATGCCATCAATAACGCTGACAGACGGGCAACAGACTGCCTTAAAAGAAATCTTAAAGTCTTATCACGAACGCCAGACAAGGCACCTTTTGACGGGATACGCTGGCACAGGGAAAACGACCTTGTTGCAAGAGGTCGTCAAAAACATAGACAAGCGGGTGGTGGTCACAGCCCCCACCAACAAAGCTGTCCACGTCATACACCGTAAGCTGCAAGACGCTGGCATCTACGCCGAGTGCATGACCATCCACAGCCTCTTGGGTGTCTCGCCGCAAACAGCGAACAGCGAAAAGAAGCAACTGAAGCGGGTATCAGACCCCAAATTCCACAAATTCAACTGTGTCATCATCGATGAGTGTTCCATGATCTCATCTGAGATACAGAAATACATCGATGACGACCTGTTTTCCCATTGGGTGCTATACGTGGGCGACCCGGCCCAGCTGCCGCCTATTGGAGAAACAGAAGCAGCGTGTTTCTCCACTCCCAACAAATCCAACCTTTCAACCATCGTCCGCCAAGCCGAGAGCAACCCTATCATCCAGGCGTCTGTGTGCTTGCGTGAGAGGCTTGATTGGTCATGGTGCAAGCAAGACGTGCGGGACGACGCCACAGGCATCTACACGCCAGAAAAGGGCGAGGTGTATGCGTGGATGAAGGAGGCGTTCACGTCACACGAGTTTGCCCAAAACAACGACTTCTGCCGGTATCTCGCTTACACCAACAAACGAGCCATCGAGATCAATACCCTCGTGCGTGGGTGGGTGTATGGCAAAACAGAAACGCCCTTCGTCGAAGGGGAGATGGTGGTCACACGCAAGCCGATCACAGACAGCAGAGGCAAGCCAGTGTTCGCGGTCAATGATGAAATGCGCGTTGAAACCATCAAACGCGGTCAAGACATCACCATGACCTTCCCCGACCACAATGGCGGAGGCAAACGGCAAGAGGTCAAAGGGTGGCAGTATAAGCTGCCAGTGTGGGAAGTCTCCTTTGGACCCGACATCGTGTGCCGTGTGCCCGTTGACCAGCGGGAATACGACACCCTATGCCGTAGGGTGAAGGCTGAAGCCGCTATCAACTCTGCCCGCTGGTGGGAGTTCTACACGATGGTGCATGACCCCATCGCAGACATACGCCACGTCTACGCCATGACCATCCACACCAGCCAGGGCAGCACGTTCGACAACGTGTTCATCGACATCAACGACTGCCAAGCCAATGGGCGTGCAAACCCAGATGAGTTGCGAAAGCTGCTCTACGTGGCAGTCACCCGGCCACGAGAGACAGTGACGCTGGTGCAGTAAAGGGGGCGTAAGCCCCCTTTTTTTTAGATGTCGAAGTCTTTGTGGATGCACGCCGTTCTATTGCGACCTGTGGTCCTTAGGGTGTGGACAACAATGTCGCCGTCATTGAGAGCGTTTTCTAAGATCGGCTCCCAATTATGATTGGGAAAACCGCGACCAATTTCACGCAAGGTCTTGCCAGAAGCACCACCAGAGCGGATGAAGGGAATGAGGTTAATAACTCTTTCCGTTTCGGGAAAATCCTTGTGAACATAGGCTATCCGCTTGCGACCACCTGTTTTGATGGTGCGCATAACAACATCGTTGTTATTGGCTAAATCCTTTTCAAAAAAACCCTTTTGCTTAATTTCAGAAAGGGTCTTGCCGAGTTTGCCGTTAGAGTGAATGAAGGAAGTGAGGCTTTCATCCTTTTCCTTTTCGACAAAATCCTTATGAACATAAGCCACGCGCTTACGACCACCCGTTTTGATGGTGCAGACGACAAGATCGTCATTGTTAGCTAAATTCTTTTCAAGATAGTGACCCCGCTTAATTTCACGAAGGGTCTTGCCGAGTTCGCCGCCAGAGCGAATGAAAGAAATGGCGTCTTCATCGCGGCTGCTGAACGATTCAAATTGAAGTATGTGCGCCCCCTTAGAGGTGGGCTTGGCGACGATCTTGCCTGATGGTAAACGTGAGGTAGCCATGTGAACTCCTTACTCAGTTCGCGTTGGTTAAAAGCCGTTGGGTGTCTCACCACCCAACGGCTTTGCTTTTATAGGCTGGCCAGGGAGCAGTGGCTAGTGCTTTGTTGGTATGGGCCAGCCAAACAATGTGGTGGTGAGGAGATTGCGTCCTCACAATTTACACAGTTTAACTAACTTCCGCTTCCGTCTTGGGCATTTTCGGAAGTTTAGACCTAGAGAATCCTGGGTTTTTTGAACTAAAAACTTGTGCAAAAAAAAATGAGCTTTTTCTAAATCCCTATAATGGAGGGGGGGGGTATATTAAAAATAAAAAGGAGAAAAACTGGGGTGGGTTGCACAGGTCATAAGATAGAGGGGAAGGGTAGAAAAAGAGTAGACAGAAGGTATATATATATATAAAATATATTGATATTACTTACTTTTTTTCTTCTCTCTTTCTGCAGAGTTTTTCTAACTTTAGTCACACCCTCCGGTTCAACATGTGGCATGGACCGTGCGTAAGGGCATTTTGTTTGCCGAAGTTTGGATGTGGCGCTGGGCGATGGATGACCCTTGCTTAGCGCCAAGCATCTTTATTGAAGCTAAGCGGCAAGCATTTTCCACAATCAAGCTAAGCGGCAAGCATTTTCTGTGGTATGCTGCCGCCAGACCTCAAAGGACGCACGCACATGACAGACGAACGAGACGACGCAGACAGCGGCCAGCTAGCCTCAGCAGCGGCACGGCTGGGCAAGAGAGGGGGAATGGTGCGGGCCAAGGTGCTGCCCACTAGGCTCCGCAGCAGGATCGCGGCCAAGGGGGCGGAGGCCCGCTGGGGCAAGACCACGACCCGTGGGGAGAAGCACCTGGGGAGCGAGAAAGGGAAGCAGGCGCGGGGGAGGAAAGTGTAAAGATTTGTAGATACAAATTGTTACAAATTATTACATTTTGTTACAATTTATTACAATTCTTTACAATTTGTTACATTTTGTTACAATTCGTTACAATTCGTTACAATTTGTTACATTTCGTTACAAATCGGGGTTTTGTATGTAATTGTAGCTACAAATCCCCTTTTGTATGCGATTGTAGGTTTTGTATGCGATTGTAGCTACATTTGCTCCTTTGTATGTAATTGTATGTAATGTATGCTACAGTAGCTACTGTAGACGGTTTGTATGCTACTGTAGCTACCGTATGCTACTGTAGGTTTTGTATGTTACAGTAGGTTTTGTAGGTAGCTATTGTAGCTACTGTAGATGCGTATCTGGCGGTGCCCGAATGTATGCCATTGTAACCCCTAGGAAAAGATAGCTAAAGAGGAAAAGAAGCGGAAGCGGTGATGTAGGGGCGGGTTGTATATACAATCGCCTGTATATACGGGTTGTGGGGCGGTTTGGTTTGGATCGCACCAGACCACCGGCACGGATCGCGCCACCATTGGCAACGCCACCACCGGCATGGATCGCGCCACCATTGGCGCACCAGACCACCGGCATGGATCGCACCACCGGCAAGCCAGACTGGCACCGGCACCACCGGCGCACCAGACCACCGGCACGGATCGCACCAGACCACCGGCACGATTGCCAGTAATGATGCTGGCGCGCCAGACCACCGGCACGGATCGCACCCTTGTCCTTTCCTTGTTTGCTCGCAACGCGAACCTAGTTGCGAATCATTCTCAATTAGGCCCGATGCTACCGGCGAGTAGCTTTTGCTACTGGTCAGTAGCTTTTGCTACTTGTCAGTAGCTTTTGCTACTTGTCAGTATCGCTTGCTACTGGTCAGTATGTAGACCTACCAGAGAGTAGGCCTACCTACTAGTCAGTAGGTTTCCGTACTGGACTGCCAATTGCGAATCATTCGCAATTGGCTGCAGTACATGCGGCAGCCCGGCTGGGGTAAATTTTACCCCAGCCGGACGCCTCTCGGAATTATTCCGGCGCACAATGCGCCGGAATAATTAGGCCACCAATTCCCGCACCACAAACCCGCTCATATCCCGTTTCGCCTTACTCCCCTTTGGCGTCAAACCAATCCAGAACCCGCCTTGCGGATCCAGGTGCCGCAAATCACTTTCGTCGCCATTCAGCACGCGAATCCCGCGATACGTTTGCGGCAATTCTTTCGAACCGAAAACAATCGCCACATTCACGCCATGCGCCATTGCATCCATGCACTGCGACTCGTTCGTTTCGGAACGTGATAGCGTTAAATGGTAATTTGCCGGCATACGACCCTCGGCATATTTCAGCGCGCGTCGAACGCTTTTCGTGTAGTCAACAAATTGCACCGACGGATTGCGCGAAAACAGCGTGCTCCCATCACCAAAACGAAAACCCTCAAATGCCAGATCAGTCGATCCATTCAGCCGCACGACTGGCTTTAACCCGGCGCGACGGGCTTTGCGGTCTAGCAAGGCGATCGCTAAATGCAAATCCTCCAGATACGCCCTGCGATCTGCAACGAAAGCCCGCGCTTTAGCTATCCTGCTGTCCATGACGCGCGAATAGCGAACGGCCGCGCCGCTATGCGCGCCGAGGCACAATCCCACGCATCCCGGCGACGCGTTGCCGCATAAATCCCGGCCAGATAGGCCATGAGGTGCCATATAGTGAATCCCGTTCAGATACCCGAACGATACGGCTTTTTTTGACTTGGGATTATCCACGGACAATAAATGCTCAACAAAATACTGCATTGTGCCTGTTCCTAATTTGGCAAAATTGCCATGCATATACGCGCGCCATTGCTGGCGCGCGTATATACAAAGCAATAGGGGGGGGGAGA